>Ga0208355_1000374_pt1 | contig 20311 bp, 10 predicted proteins | sample NGESurdeep072012_6_FD_184458 | JGI IMG/M metagenome (GOLD analysis project Ga0208355, IMG submission 184458) | Arctic peat soil microbial communities from Barrow, Alaska - NGEE Surface sample 210-3 deep-072012 (SPAdes) | ecosystem: Environmental > Terrestrial > Soil > Wetlands > Peat ... | reverse complement strand
ACCGAGTAGGCGACATCGACGACGCCAACAGGCAGCCCGCCCGGGAAGGTGGCGGGCACGAGCCGTGGCAAGCCGGATCCGACCCGGTACGGCTCCTGCAGCTCTACCCGCAGCGGCCGCCGGGCGGGACTATCCGGGTTCGTACGCGGAGATGCGGGCGTGGTTCGACGAGGACTAGAAGTGTCTGGACTACCTGGACTGGCTCTCCGGCGTTGAAATCTGTCCGCGTCACTTTCCACGGGTCCTCAAGTCCCAACGCCATCTTGAGTTGAACAGATCGAGATTGCTTGACGTCATGTCGCCCCTCTTCGTCTGACCGCTGAGTGTCATGACGGTATGGGCAACGAGGGCGCCGGTAGCGATCCGGAATCCGCAGCTCGTAGCGGTCGCCTCGACGCCCCGACGCCGACTCGACCTCACCACGACGCCCTGGTCCTCGCCGGTCCTCGCCCAGGGTGGCGGCCAACAGCTGCTACCCCAGTCCGACTGGTGTATCTGGCGGGGGATGCAGCCGCTCTGTCAGGCGAGTCACCGACCATGACCGGAGAGATCATGCAAATCTGAAAGAAGCTCATGGTGGGCGGCGCCGCAACCCGCGTTCGCCGCCACCGCGATCATCGCGGCCACGGGCGGTGCCGCCCAGGCGCTACCCCGGCAGCGGTGCGGGGTCGTTGTAGATCCATACAACGCAAATGGCACACAGCAATCCAGCTTGGCTGCTGGCATGGCAGGTGACGAGCCGGTCGAGGGCCAGGACGTAGACCCGGTGGCTGGACGGCGCCAGGTCCCGCTCGGCCAGGAACGAGGCCACCGCCAGCCCACGGCACGTCGGTGGGGTCAGGCAGGAACGTGCCGAGGAAGCGGACACTGCCCAGCTGGACGGCGAACCCGAGGCGGTTGTGCTCTCCGCGCCGCATGTCCACGAGGTCGCGGTGGGGTGGCGTCGAGGTGGAAGTAGCGGTCGAGCTGCGCCTGGTCAGGCCACCTGCTGGTCCTGGCGCCGGGCACCGGTCCGATGCTGGGTCCCGGTGGTCGCCTCATGGAGTGCCTGCTCGGGCAGGAGATGGCCAACTGGGAGCGGTCGACCGGCGGGACAGCGCATCTCGTGCGACCCAACGCGGCGATCGGCAGGCTGGTGCGGGACCCACTGGATCTGTTCGACCAGGCGCGTGCTCGCGCGGCGTACCCAATGGCCGTCGAGCAGACGATGCGGCTGCTGCAGATCCGCCCGGACCTCGCAGCGCTCACCCGGCTGCACACCACTCGTGGCGGCGGCGGTATCGAGGCCACCGTCGCACCCGCCGTCGCCGTCTAAATCATGCCAGGAGCGCTAGTGACAAACCTTGTTGGCAGCCCTAGACAATGGGGCATGGAACCCTTCACGCCGGTGGGCACCGAGGTCGGGCGTTACCGCCTGGAGTCCGTGATCGGTCGCGGCGGCATGGCCATCGTCTACCAAGCCGAAGACTTACGGTTGGGACGGCGGGTCGCGCTGAAAGTGCTCGCCCCCGAGCTGGCCGAAAGCCCGGATTTCCGGGAGCGCTTCCTGCGGGAATCCCGCTTTGCGGCGGGGCTGGAGCACCCCAACATTGTTCCGATCTACGAGGCCGGCGACGCGGACGGTCTGCTCTACATCGCCATGCGCTACCTGCCAGACGGCGACCTGAACAAGCTGCTGGCCAAGGAGGGCCGGCTGGCGCCCGCTGAGGTGGTCGCGATCGGGTCGCAGGTCGCGGCGGCATTGGACACCGCTCACGCCGTCGGCCTGGTGCACCGGGACGTCAAGCCGGCGAACATCCTGATCGGCTCGCGCGGGGACGCCGAGCATCCTCCGCACGTCTACCTGAGCGACTTCGGGCTGATCAAACGGTCGTCCTCGATGTCAGCCATGACGGCCACCGGCCGCTTCCTGGGAACGATGAACTTCGCGGCGCCGGAACAGATCCGCGGCGAGCCGTTGGATGCCCGGTCCGACGTGTACGCGCTGGGCTGCGTCCTCTACCAGTGCCTGACCGGGTCTGCGCCGTTTGTCCGGGATGACCAGGCCGCCCTGCTGTGGGCGCACCTGAGCCAGGCGCCGCCGCGCCTGGCGAGTACTCACGCCGACCTCGCGGCGGCCGACCCGGTGGTCGCCAAGGCGCTGGCCAAGAACCCCGACGACCGGTACGACAGCTGCGGGCAGTTCGTCACCGCTCTCGGCCGGGTCCTTGCGGCAGCCCCGGCTGCCGGCGCCGGCCAGCACCGCGTCCCGGCCGGTGCCAGCGCTGCCACCGACGCTTCCAATACCGCCGCCGAGCCTGCGTCCAGCTCCGGCGCACCGGCGGCGACGGCCCCGCCGACAGTGCTGCCCCGCACGCCCGCACCGCCACCGCCCCGCCTCCCGGTCGAACAGGCCGCTGCGGGTCGCGCCGACGACAGCAGCGAGAACGCGGCAGCCGCTCATCCGGCCGATCCCGGCCGCCGTGCCCGGTCTCGGTGGGCGCCGGCGTCGATCGTTGTCGCTGCCGTTCTGGCGTTGACGCTGGTGGCCGTGCTCGTCGCCCGGATGCTGCCGTCCGGCCCCAAGTCGGCCTCGACGACGGCAGCGCTGACGGCCCCGTCGGCAGCGGTGTCCGTCGGGGTGGCGCCCGAGTGCACGGCGGCGATCACCGCCGCCAGCCGCAGCCTCGACCAGGGCAGCCAGGTCGAGGCCGCGTTCAAAGAGCATCTCGATGTCATGTATCAGCTGGAAACTGGGCGGCTGACGACGCAGCAGGCGTTCACGATGGGCATGCCGGCCCTGACCAAGGGCGCCGGCGCCTCGGCACAGTTCGACCAGGCGCTCGCCAGCTACCAGCCGGTGGCCGCCACCTGCCGATCGGCGTCCGCCTCGGCCAGCCGGTGCAAACCGTCGGTCGACGCCGCCGATGCGGCCCTCGGCCACGCCCAACAGATCGAGGCGGCACTGCGGGAACACACCGACGTGATGAACCAGCTGGACTACGGCAAGATCACGGGTGCCCAGGCGACCGCGCAGGGGAAGGCCTCGCTGGAAAAGGGCGAGACGGAGTCGACCCAGTTCGATCAGGCGCTGAGCCGCTACCAGCCGCTGGCCGCCACCTGCCGCTAACGGTGCCCGTGGTCGGCGCGGCCGGGCCGCGGGTTGCCGACCACGAGACCGCCCGGTTTCCAGATACAACGTGGCCGGTCGTCGTCGCCCGGCTGCTGTCGGGCCGTGCCCCCCACCCGCTACAGTTTCCCCGCCCCAGCAGCGTCTTTGGTCCGGATGCCAATCCCCATGCCGATGGATCCCCTCCCGCCGGAGACCGGTGGGCACGACGACAGCGCCGAGGCGTTTCTGCTGTACCGCGACGATGCCGGCCGGCAGCAGGTCGTCGCCCTGGGCCCGGCCCAGTCGCGGCGCACAATCGGCCGTGGGGCCGGTAACGATGTGGCTCTGGGCTGGGACACGCAGGTGTCCCGGCTGCACGCGCAGCTCGAATGGATCGGCCGCGACTGGGTGCTCGTCGACGACGGGCTGTCCCGCAACGGCACCTACGTCAACGGGGAGCGGCTCGCCGGGCGGCGGCGGTTGTGCGAGGGCGACATCGTGCTGGTGGGCGCAACGTCGATGGCCTACCGCACCAACCGGTCTGGCCTCTCCTCGATCACGGCCGTCGCCGGCGACGTGGTCACCTTGCTGTCCCTGTCTGCGACGCAGCGCGAGGTGCTGCAGGCGCTGTGCCGCCCATACAAGGCGGGGGCGCCGTACGCCACGCCGGCGACGAACCAACAGATCGGGCAGGAGCTGTACCTCAGCGTCGATGCCGTCAAGACGCACCTGCGCACGCTGTTCCACAAGTTCCAGGTCGAGGACCTCCCGCAGAACCAGAAGCGCGCGAAGCTGGTCGAACTCGCCTTCCACTCCGGACTCGTGTCCGAGCGGGACCTCTAGCCGGAGCGGTTCGTCGCGTCCGAAACCCTCCGGTAGGTGCAGCCGGGATCACCGAGTCAACTCAGCCGGGAACCGGCGAGCGGACTCTCCCGGCCGCCTGTCTGGACTACTAGGGCGGCGGCCAGCTTCGGCATCTCGGCGGTCGGGTGACGGAGATCCTCGGCGCTGAGCACGAGCAAGTGAACCGTGCCGCTCGCCTGCAGCACCGCGCCGGTGTCATCGCCGAACAGCGCGGCCACGCCGAAGGCGTCCCCCGTGCCCAGAATTACCGAGGGACCGCCGTGATGGTGCGCGGCGGCGAGCGGAGCCGGCGCGGCGCCGGGAAGCGCTATCAAGGACTCGACGGAAATGTCGGCGACGAAGGACCTGGCCGAGCGGGCCATCGAGCCGGAGGAGTCCCCGCCGTCCCGTACACCACGTCCGTGGACGCTTAAGGGCCGGCCCAGACACATCCGGTGGAGACTCAACGCACTTGGCGACGGGGGCATCCCGCTCGCCACGGTTCCGGTTCTGCCTGCTGCGCGTTTGTCTTCCCTCGCGGACCGCACCGACTCGTCTCGTCTGCCCCGCTCGGGTGACGGACTCGCGTATCTGCTCGGATCGCCGCCCGGCCCTTCACCAAGGGGGGGAAACGCTCACCCCTACGGGAGCCGGTGTCCACCCCCGGGCCCGCTGGAGCCGCACCGCGACCGTGTCCATGCTCGTGCCTATCGATCCATTTACGGCCATCCACTAACGCATCACCGAACCGCTTGGGTCGTTCTATAGGTGAGGGTTCTGCTGCCGAGCGACCTGCTCAGCCAACTGCCTCGACCTGCCCGCAGGGAGGATGACCATGACGAGCAACAAGGACGAGCCGAGGTTCGCGCCGGCTCTGCGCGGCTACGACCGGCAGCAGGTCGACGACTACGTCGCCAGGTTGCGGCGCTACGCCGAGCCGAGGTTCGCGCCGGCTCTGCGCGGCTACGACCGGCAGCAGGTCGACGACTACGTCGCCAGGTTGCGGCGCTACGCCGACGATGCGTACAACCTGACCGCCGCCGAGGCCGAGGTCGCCCGCCGCGGCCATGGTGGCCGCGACGAGTCGAAAACGATCATGCCAGCGCCAGTCCCGCTGAACCAGCCCGTGCCGACCGCGAGCAACGAGTTGGACGCCCTCGGCGACAGCCTCTCCAAGATCCTACTGGTGGCGCTTAAGGAGGCGGGGGCGCTGCGTGCGGCCGCTCGCGAGGAGGCTCAGCGGATCACCGAGGAGGCCCGGCTGCGGGGCCACGACGAAGGGTCTCCCCCCGAGGCGGAACAGATCGGCGATGAGTCGGTAGAGATGATCCGGCCGGCACCGATCCCGCTGAGCCAGCCCGTGCCGACCGCGATTAGGGAGTTGGACGCCCTCCGCGACAGCCTCCCCAAGATCCTGCTGGCGGCGCTTAAGGAGGCGGGGGCGCTGCGTGCGGCCGCTCGCGAGGAGGCTCAGCGGATCACCGAGGAGGCCCGGCTGCGGGGCCACGACGAGGGGGCACGCACCGAGGCGACACAGATCGTCGCGGCCGCCCAGGCCGAGGTCGAGCAGATGCTCGCGCGCGGCCGCGAGCAGGCGCAGCAGCAGGCATCCCAGCTTCTGGAGCAGGCCGAGACGCAGGCGGCCGACAGGCTCGCGCAGACAGAACGCGACGCCGGCGCCCGCCTCGAGCAGGCTCGGGCACGTCTCGCGGTGCTGCAAGCTCAGGTGGCCGAGTTGGACCGCCGTCGGGACGAGGCGCGCGCCCACGTCCGGCGGCTTCGTGCGCTGCTCCCCGTCGACGACACGGACACGACGACACCGCCGGCGTCGAGGACGGACAAGCTTGACGTGAGCGGGCGCGCGGGGGCCGGCCTCGGCCACACAACTGCGCCCGTCGGGTCGTTCGATCGCGTGCGCCAAGCCACGTCCGTGGGGTTGGTAGACGCCGGACGTGGCGATCTGTGAACGCCGGCCCCCGGTCGGCACCAACCGCGGCACGACCTCGCTGCGGTCCTCGACCATCCACGCTGACCACCGCTTCGCATCAACGCGGTCGGACAGGGGCACGTATCGCCAGTCCGATAAGCCTTCGCACGGACGATCTGGCAACCGTGCTGCGGTCCCGCCGAACTGACTCGGCTCGTAACGATGACCTGCGTGCGCAGTGCACGTTCGCGCGCCCCTGCCGACCGGATACCCGGTGCGCTTCCAGCCGTGACCAGAAGATACCCACCAAGGGTGGCAACCCGTCACCCCTTGAGGGATTACGGCCACCTCCAGGACCCCTGGTCGGCCCCCTCGGCACACCTGACACTTGGAACGTCAAGCACCGCAACCACGGCCTTCCCGGAAGATGCAGTGACATGCGGCTACTTCCCTTCCAGCGCCCGCGACAGCGCAAGGATCCGGCTCTGCTAGTTCTGCGCTCGCCGTCCGGGCGGCAATTGCCCTGCTGATCGTGGCAGCAGGACGCACGCTCGGCTGCCCGTGGAGGAGAGCTTCCGGTGGGTTCCATCCGTCACCTCACCGCCTCAGCACCCCGACTGCGACCCGTAAGGAGACCCGCTATGACCGATCGCGAGCCTCTCCAGGAGGCTGCTCCACACCTCAAGGTCCGCATTTCACCCGGCAAGCCTCGACCTGGGTCCCACCACCGGCCGGGGGGAGTGCTTGCTTTGAATCAGATAGGTGGGTATGCCACGTCGCCCCCAGCCGTGCTGGGGTTGGAAGACCAGCCAGGGCAGGAGTCAGCCGCGTTGGACATGACTTCCCGAGGCCTCGACACCCCACCGTCCTTCGACGGGTTGTCTACTCGGTCGAACACCATTCTCCTAGTCCACGACGACTCGATGATGCTCCCGCTGCTGAAGGTCGCGCTGGAGCGGACCGGCCACACCGTGGACACGGCCCAGTCGGGGGTCGAGGCGTTGCACATGGTCGACGCGAGTCCGCCGGACATCGTGGTGTGCGACGTGGCCATGCCAGGCATGGATGGATTCGAGTTTATGCAGCAGCTGCGCACGCGGGCTTCCACAGCTACGGTCCCATTGATCTTCCTCGCGGCCCAGGCTTCCACCCAGGAGGCCGTTCGCAGCCTTGCGCTAGGTGCGGACGACTACATCCGAACGCAATTCTCCATCGACGAGATCGTCGCCAGGGTGGAGGCCAAGCTGGCCCGGCCCACGATCGCCGCCGACCAGGTGCCCCGCCCCCCCCGTACCGGCCTGGTGACCGAGGTACGGCTCTATGAGGAGTTGGCCCGGGAGATCGAGCGGTCGCACCGGTCGGGCCGATCGGGCTGTATTGCCGCACTCGACCTGGCTGAACGCCCGGCCGTCGCCGCGCGGCTGGGCGCCCGGGCTGACCAGGACCTGCGCGTGCAGGTGTCCGTGCTCGCCGCGACGGGCGCGGAGGAGCTGGACCTGATCGGCCAGGACGCCGAGGGGCGACTTCTCGTGCTGATGCCCGAGACGGACCCGGACCCCGCCCGGGAGCGACTGCTCCGGCTCTCGCAACATGTCGCCCACGGTTCCTTCACGGCCGCCGGTGAGCCGGTGCACGTGACACCTGTCGTGGGCTTTGCGACCTTCGGCGCGGCGCCGGGGGGGATGGAGACTGTTATCGACCGGGCGCTGGTGGCCGCGAATGTCGCTACCGTTCACCTAGACCTGCAGCCGGTGGCCTGGCGACCGGAGTTCGAGGCGACCGGGCAGCGGCCCCCGCTGTTGTCCTGGGCCACGCGGCTCCGCGCGCGGTTGCGCACCCCGGTACAGGTCGCCCTGAGTTTCGTGATCGGCGTGTTGTTGCCGTTCCTCGCCTACGTGGCGCTCGATAGCGTGGGCATCGATGTGACCCGGCCGGTCTACTACGTCGTGGTGGCCGCGTTGCTCCTCACCGGGGTCCTCATCTGGGTCGAAGGCTTTCAGGCGCTCGACCCGGAGCGTCCGCCGGAGGATGCGGCGCTGCCCTTCCCGCCGGCGTCGGCCGTGATCGCCGCCTACCTGCCGAACGAGGCGGCGACCATCGTGGAGACGGTCGAGGCCTTCCTCCGGCTGGAGTACCCGGGCCCGCTGCAGATCGTCCTGGCGTACAACACGCCCCGGCCGATGCCCGTCGAGAGCGCCCTCTCCGAGATCGCCCGTCGAGACCGCCGCTTCATCCCCTACCGGGTGGAGGAAAGCACGTCGAAGGCGCAGAACGTCAATGCGGCACTCGGGCAGGTCACCGGCGAGTTCGTGGGCGTGTTCGACGCCGACCACCACCCTGCCCCCGATGCATTCCACCGGGCCTGGCGTTGGCTGGCGAGCGGTTACGACGTAGTCCAGGGTCACTGCGTCGTTCGCAATGGCGACGCTTCGTGGGTTTCCCGCACAGTGGCGGTCGAGTTCGAGTCGATCTATGCGGTGAGTCATCCCGGCCGTACACGACTGCACCGGTTCGGCATTTTTGGTGGATCGAACGGTTACTGGCGCACCGACTTGCTGCGCAAGGTCCGTATGCACGGGTTCATGCTCACCGAGGACATCGACTCCAGCCTGCGGGTGATCGAGGCCGGGGGAAAGATCGCCTCGGATCCGGCCTTGGTCTCACGCGAACTGGCTCCTACTACGCTACCGGCGCTGTGGAACCAGCGGATGCGCTGGGCGCAGGGATGGTTCCAGGTGTCGCGTAAGCATCTGAGGCTCGGCTGGGGCGCGCCCTCACTCACCCGCCGGCAGAAGCTCGGCTTCACCCTGCTGCTGGGCTGGCGGGAGCTGTATCCCTGGCTGTCCCTGCAGATCCTGCCGTTGGTGTGCTTCTTCGCCTGGAAGGCCGGCGGCGTCACGCACCTGAACTTGCTGATCCCCCTGTTCTTCCTCACGACCGCTTTCACCCTGTCTGTCGGACCTGGACAGACGTACTTCGCCCACCGACTGGCAGTGCCCGAAATACGGCGACGGGGCGCCTGGTTCCTCGCCTATCTCGTCGTGTCCTCGGTGTTCTACACGGAGTGGAAAAACGTCATTTCCCGGGTCGCGCAGATCAAGGAGCTGACCGGTGACCGGCAGTGGAAAGTCACGCCGCGCACCACCCTGTCCCCGCTGCCGGTCGATACGCAGGAGGCCGTCCGGTGACCCACGCCGACTGGTCGCGGATCGACGATGAACGGGGAGACGTCGCCTCCCCCGGACGATTGACGCCCTTCGAGCCCCCGTCGCCACGCTTCGAGCGGATCACTCGGATGGCCACTCACTGCTCGACGCCGCAGCGGCGGCCCAGCTGGCCGGCAGCCTCGACAGCTACGGCCGGACTTGCGGTTCCGCGGTGGCAGTCGGCGCGCATCGGATCCCTGCTGCAGTGCGGCAAGTGGTCGGCTCCTCTAGTGGCACGGCTCAGCTCTGCCGTGGAGGGCCGGTGACGAGAATCCCCGGCACGGAGCGACACCCCGCGACTCCGGTCGACGAACCGCGCCGAGCTGTCGGACGGTACGCCGCGCTTGAGGGATACCGGGGCCTCGCCGCCTTGTTGATCGTCGTCTTCCACGTCTACCAGTACATGCGGTCGGGCCCGACGGCCGCCTACCCCTACGTCGGGACCTGGCGGAACACCGTGCTCGTCGGCCTGGATTCCACCGTCGGACTGTTCTTCGTGTTGTCGGCGTTCTTGCTCACCCTGCCCTACGCCCGTGCGGGCCTCACGGGAAACCAGCCTGTCGCGGCCCGGGCTTTTCTGTTCCGTCGGTCCGTACGGATCGTCCCGCTGTACTTGGTCGCCGTCCTCGTGGTCTGGGCCAGCAGGAACCCGGCCCTGCCGGGCGACTGGCGCGACCTCGTAGAGCACCTCACGTTCACCCAGGTCTTCGATGACAAGCGGATCTTCTACACGATCGGGCCGGCCTGGTCGCTGGCCGTCGAGGTGCACTTCTACCTACTGCTGGCCCTGCTCGGGCCGGTCGTCTGCCGCAGGTGCCATGCCATCGCGACCAGAGCCGGACGTATCAGGACGCTGTGGGGAGTCGTCACCGGCCTCGCCGCGGTCGGCATCCTGTGGAAGCTCATCGCCTGGTACGTGCTCGGGGCCAGGACGGATGCCTGGTCGGTATGGTTCGGCCTACCGGCCAAGATAGACATCTTCGCGGTCGGCATGGCCCTCGCCGTGGTAGTGGCCAGCCGGGAGCAGTCCGAGCCTATGTCACGAAGTGCGCGTAGGGTCCTGGCAGGCTCGGGTGGGGCGGTAGTCGTCGCCGCGTTCGCCACCAACTCGACGACGCAGCTGTCCCACCTGTTCTTCCACACGGTGGCCGCCGTTGGGTTCGGCCTTGTCATCGCCGCGTCGGCCTTCGTACCGGGGCAACGATCCAGCCGGGTCCTCGGTTCACCGGTGCCGGCGCTGCTTGGACTTATCAGCTACAGCATGTACATGTGGCACGAACCGCTAATGCTACTGCTTGCGCACCACGGACTGTTCCCGATGGCCGGCAGCCCCAATGCGTTCCCGGTGGGAGTCCTGATCCTGGTGACTGCGACGGCGGTGGTCGGTTGGCTCAGCTACTGGGTCATCGAGTACCCGACCGGCAAACTGCGCCGCAGCCGCGACGAGTCTGGCAGCCTGCGGGAGTACTACCACCGGCGGGAATATCTGACCCGCCGGTGAACTGTCCCCCCGGTATGGCGGGGCGCGCAACCATCGTGCAGGCTGACCCGCCGGGTCGCGCCGTCGGGGCTGATTCCGGCGATCCGCAGGTGGGTCTGCGAGGCGATCCGCCGGGTCCCCTCCACCAGCTCGGTCAGGTCGTCGTTCACGGCGCGGCGCAACCGGCCCCGATCGCCGACCGGCGGTGGACATCCCCGTAGCGGGTTGCCGCCAGCCGCTCGGCGATGGCCTGAGCCCAACGCAAGGTCCGCCGGGCATTGGGCAGCAGCCGGTGCGCGTCGGCGGCGGGGCGGTCGGCCAGCCCGGCTCGCCAGCGATCCGCTGCACGGTGCGCTGCGCCTCGTGTCGGCCCGGCCCTGCGCCGAGCCTAGCCGCAGCTTTGCCGCGATGCCGGGTGCGGCCCGGACCGGGTGCGCGACCGCAGCCTTCGGCCGGCAAGCGGGCGCGCCGGAGTCAGCAGCCCGATGGAGTCGCAGTGCCGCAGCGTCCGTGACGTCACCTCAGGCATCCACGGGTCACCTCAGTCAGCGATCGACCAGATCACCCGAGCCAACCCGATGATGGAACGGCTACTTGGACGCCTCTGTGCTGCCACGCGGCCCAATCTTCATCCTGAGCCGGTGTCGCGATTGCCGCCGTGACCGTATGCCCCCACGGTCACCCGCCAGCCGGGCGACGCGCCGCGCTGCCTGCCTGCCGTCCCTGCCGTCTCCGCCCTTCGCGGGACAGCGGCCGCTGTAGGCCGTCACCGCCTGCACGCTCACGCTGGCGTCGTGCCCAGTGTCGGTGAGCACGACGTGACCGGCCGGGTCGAGGGAAGGTACCCGGTGGGCAGCAGGCGCACCCACACATCAGGGGCAAACGGTCAGGTGCGTTGCGGCGGCCGGGACGAGGCCCTGCCGCGTCACGGCCGACGCTAAAGGCGCAGGCGTCAAGTAACGACTCAGTAGGCATGGCCGGGCGTGCGCGTGACGACAGGGTGATCGCTGGCCAGCCCCGCGGCGGGAAGGTCGGGCGCGGGAAGGCCCTCGGGGTATTCCTCGGTGTGACCGCGCTCATGGGGTCGGCGTCGCTGGCCGCGGCCTCCGGTTCGTCCACCATGGTCTCCGTGTCAACGCCAACCTCCACGCCGTCCGGGGTGGCGTCGTACCTGACTACCCCGGACAAGGCGCACCTGCTGGAAGCGCAGACACCGCTGCCGCTGACTGCCGCGGTCGACGCCGGGATGCCGACGGTGACGGTCGACGGCACTGAGCGGTATCAGACGATGGACGGGTTCGGGGCGAGCCTGACGGAGTCCGCTGCATCGGTGCTGGCTGCGCTGCCCGCGGCGCAGCGCAGCCAGGTCATCAGCAGCCTGTTCAGCCCGACGAGCGGTGCCGGGCTCAGCTTCCTGCGCCAGCCGATGGGCGCTAGCGACTTCGCTCTGGGCAACTACACCTACGACGACATGCCCGCCGGGCAGACCGACCCGGCCCTGGGGCACTTCTCCATCAACCGCGACACGGCGTTGGTCCTCCCGCAGCTCAGGCAGGCGCTGGCCGCGAACCCGGCCATCAGCATCATGGCCACGCCGTTCAGCCCCCCCGCGTGGATGCGGACCGGCGGCTCGGTGCTGGGCGGCGGCGGAACGCTGCGACCCGCAGCCTACGACGCCTACGCCGCCTATTTCGTGAAGTTCCTGCAGGGCTACGCATCCACGGGCGTGCCGGTGGGAGCGGTGACGGTGCAGAACGAGCCCGAGTACGCCCCGCCCGGGTACCCGGGGATGCTGCTGTCGGCGATGGACGAGGCGGCGTTCATCCCGCACCTCGCCACCGCCCTGCGCGTCGCCGGTCTGAACACAAAGATCGTTGCTTTCGATCACAACTGGGATCTGTCCTCCTATGCCGAGTCGGTACTCGGCGATTCCACCGCCGGCCCACTCGTGGACGGGACCGCCTTCCACTGCTACGGCGGGGACGTCTCCGCCCAGGGCGCAGTGCACAACGCCTACCCGGGAAAGAACATCTACTTCACCGAGTGCTCCGGGGGTGACTGGTCCCCGGACTTCGCTGCCAACCTCAACTGGGCGACCCACAACCTGGTGATCGGCGCCACCCGCAACTGGGCGAAGACTGTCGCCACCTGGAACCTGGCCCTGGACACCAATCACGGTCCCACCAACGGCGGGTGCATGGACTGCACCGGCCTGATCACGGTGAACACCGCGACCGGGGCGGTGACGTACAACGACTCTTACTACGCCCTAGGGCAGATCGCCAAGGTTGTGCATCCCGGCGCGGTGCGGATCGCTTCCACGTCCGACCCCAACGGCGTGGAGACCGTCGCGTTCCAGAACCGAAACGGCTCCTACGCCCTGGTCACCCACAACACGACCGGTTCGGCGGCGCCCTTGACGGTCCGGGAGGGGCAGTACGCCTTCCGGACGACCCTGCCGGCCGGCGCGGTGCGGTCTTTCACCTGGTCCGACCCGATCAGCGCGTCGCCCCCGCCGACGCCGACGGTCGGGGTGTTGCCCCGGGACGGCTGGACGGCCTCCGCGTCGTCGACTCCCAGCGGCAGCGGGGACGTCGTCGCCCATGCCCTGGACGGCAACCTCAGCACCCGCTGGAGCAGCGGGCAGGCGCAGACACCCGGTCAGTGGTTCCAGGTTGACATGGCCCGTGTCCAGTCGGTGAACGAGGTGGCGCTCGACGCCGGCCCGAGCACCGGGGACTACCCCCGGCAGCTGCGGGTGCTGACGTCCACCGACGGGCAGAGCTGGCGGGACGTCGGGGCGAGCCCGGCTCCGAGTGGACCGGTCGGCGTCGTGACCTTCCCGGTCCAGCAAGCGCGCTACATCCGTCTCGTCGGCGCGGGCAGCACCGGCAACTGGTGGTCCATCGCGGAGCTGCAGGTCGCTCTGACGAACACCCCGACCGCACTGGACCGCACCGGCTGGGTCGCAACCGCCTCCTCGGCGCCAAACGGAGCCTCCGGAGGTGATGTCCCGGCCAACGCGCTGGACGGCACCAGCACCACACGGTGGAGCAGCGGTCAGCCCCAGACGGGAAACGAGCACTTCACCCTCGATCTGGGCTCCACCCGCGAAGTGCAGGAACTCGTCTTAGATGCCGGCCTGAGTGTCGGGGACTTTCCCCGCCAGTACCGGGTGCTGACCTCGGTGGATGGCGTGCGCTGGAGCACCCCCGTCGCCGCCGGCCAGGGGTCGGGGGCGGTCACCGACGTGCGGTTCCTGCCGCAGCCGGCCCGATATCTCGCCGTCCTGCAGGACGGCACTTCGGGGAGCTGGTGGTCCATCGCCGAGGCTCGGCTCCTGGACTGACCGGCGCCGATCGACACCCGGCCGACGAACTGACGTTCGCGACTCGGAGCCGATCCTCACGCCCAAGCCACTTCTCGACCGAGAATGGTGGTACCGGTGCCCGCGGCAGCCAGCCGACCGCTTCCAGGAAGGTCCTCGTCCGAGTGGGTCGGCTCCTCATCTATCCGTACTGCCGCCGGCCGGACCTTCGGTCTGCCGTCGTGCCGGGAGACCGGGGTGCCGCTGTCCGTTACAGCAGCAGCTTGGCATCCTCCTCAGCGGTCCGGTTGTGGCGACGGCGGCGGGAGGGGTTGTCGGCGTAGTAGTCGATGAACCTTCCGGCGCTGTCGAAAGTCGCCCTCAGCTGCATGGCCGGGTACTCGATGGCCCAGTAGCTGAGCCAGCCGGCCAGGACGGCGAGCACGACCAGGGCTGCGGCGCTGGCGGGAAACAGCGCTTGTTGCTGGCTGATCAGGAGGTGGTGCGAGCCGAAGAACAGCATGATCGGCTCGTGCCAGAGGTAGATGCTGTAACTGAACAGGCCGAGGAGGAGCAGAGGTCGGCGGGCCAGTGCGCGCTGCCAGCGGCTACCCGGCGGTCCGAGCACGGACGCCGCCAGCAGTAGCGCGAACGCCAGACCGCTGAGGGTGTCGAAGTACAGCCCAGCGCTGGTGCCTGGCCGGCGGATCACAAAGGCCACCGCGAGCAGTCCGAGGCAGGAGATCCGTAGGCCGGCGCGGGCGGCCGTCCTCAGCTCGACTCTCCCTGCGGCCGCAATGACGGCCAGCAGCATGCCGAAGCCGAAGACGTCGAGTTTGGCCAGTGGGTTGTACCAGTACGCCCAGCGGTCCGGTGCGACGTGGGCCACGTCCAACGCCCACCACTTGTACGCCATCGAAGCAGCGATCAGGCCCAGCAGGGACACGATCAACGCGACGACCTTGGTCCGACGGGTAGCTAGCCGGGTCAGCAGGTGGGAGGCCGTCACGGCGGCGACGGCGAGGAAGAGGTAGAACAGTGCCTCCACGGAGAGCGCCCAGGCCGGTCCGATCGTGTAGAAGATCCGTTTGGAGTCGAAGACCTGGGTGAACGTGAGGTGCTCGAGGAGGTCCCGCCAGTCCCCCGGGAACCCAGAGTTGCGGGCACTCCACACGATCAGCACGGTGACGTAGTAGAGCGGCACGATCCGCAGTGCCCGCCGGACCAGGAAGCCGCGTCCCTGCACCCGGGGTGCCTCGTCGAGCAGTGCTGTCACGATGGGACGGGTGAGCAGGAACGCCGACAGCACGAAGAACATGTCGACCAGGCCGTCGAGTTGGTGCAGGACGGTGTAGGCGGCGGTCCCCTGGTAGGCGAACCGTGAGCCCGGGCCGATACGGGCGTACTGGTAGACGTGGAAGACCACGATGAGCACCGCCGCGATCCCGCGGTAGCTTTCCAGTTCGTCGAAGCGCCGCAGCCCCGGCTGAGTGGGCCGCGCAGACGACGTGTTGACCCCGTGGCGGCCGGAGGTGAGCAGCTGGGTCATCCGCGGGCCCCCACCCAAGCCGGCCGGCCGGCCGCGTGGCCGCCTGCAGCTACATTGTTAGCTGGCACACCAGCGTAGATCCTCATTCGGCTGGGCCGGACCCCCGAGCGCCACCTGCGGCGCCCGGGGGAGGACCGCCAGCGGCAACAACGACGTCCCCTGGGCGGGGGACAGTCGTGACCCGCCCGGCGACGGCGGTGCCAACCGTGTCTGACGCCGCCGGGTCGGCCGCAACCGAGGGCCCCGGCTTAGGAACATCCGCCGGTGCACCGCCACCCGGTGACTGGGGATAGGCCACGACGAGGGGCCCGGCTCCGAGCCGGGGGGTGACCCGCCACTGCCGGTCGCCCGTGAGCTCCTTGACGTGCGCGGTGCGGGCGATCAGGTTCTTCCACTCGGTATACGCGAGAGAGGAGATCGCCAGGTAGGCGCCGAACCACCAACGGTGGCGGCGCAGCTCTGGGACCGCCAACCGGTAGGCGAACACCGTCTGCCCGGGCCCCACGCTCACCGTGAACAGGGTGGTCAGAACGAAGATCGGCACCAGCCACCGCAGGCGGTGGAACGACCCCAGCCGGTAGATCCGGAAGGCGATGAAGGGGTACACCTGCAGGGCAAGCCACGGATACGCCTCCCGCCAGCCGAGCAGGTAGAACATCCCGATCTTCTGCCGCGGGGTGAGCTGTGGGGAGCGCAGCTCACGGCCCAGGTGCATCCGCGACGCCTGGAACCAGCCCTGCGCCCACCGCGTCCGCTGGTTCCACAGCGAACGCACCGTTGCCGGGGCGAGCTCCCACGACACCAGCTGCGGGTCGGAGGCGATCCGCACGCCCTGCTCAACGACGCGCAGCGAGGAGTCGATGTCCTCGGTCAGCATGCTGTCGCGCATCCGGGTCGCCCGCAACAGATCCGTCCGCCAGTACCCGTTAGACCCGCCGAAGATCCCGAAACCGTGCAGCCGGGCACGGCCCGGGTGGCTCACCGCGTAGATCGCCTCGAACTCAACGGCGACGGTCCGGGACACCCAGCTGGCGTCTCCGTTACGCACCGCGCAGTGACCCTGCACGACCCCGTAGCCGTTGGAGAGCCAACGCCAGGCCCGGCTGAAGCTCCCCTGCTCGGGGTGGTGGTCGGCGTCGAAGACACCGACGAACTCCCCGGTCACAAACGGCAGAGCCGCGTTGACGTTCTGCGCCTTGGAGGTGCTGTCCGGCACCTTCAGCAGAAGCAACCGGGGGTCGCGGACGGCCAACTCGAGCAGCGCACCCTCCACGGGGAGCGGGTGCGGAGTGTTGTAGGCAAGGATCACCTGCAGCCCGCCGGCGTACTCCTGCCGGAGGAAGCCATCCACGGTCTCCACGATCGTCGCGGCCTCGTTCGGCAGGTAGGCCGCGATAACAGCGCTGGCCGCCGGTTCCGGATCCCCGGTCGGCTCGGGTGGGATGACCGGGCGCACCGCAAACAGCCCCTCGACCCAGATCGAGGCCGCGGACACGACCAGGACCAGGACCACGATGTCGAAGACGTACCCGGAGATGTCCACGCCGAAGGACCCCAGCAGCAGGTAGGCGACGAACGGGAGCACCACCCCGATGACGAGGGTCACAAGCACCTGTAGCGGCGTGCGCAACCGGGACAGCAGCGGTGAGGGTCGGCGCCGCAGTTGGGCCAGCTCCTCCATGTGCGGCGCATATCGGGCCGGACGCAGATCACGGCGCCCGGCCGTGTGTTCCGCGGCCACGCGGGCGTGGTCCCGCAGCTCTTCGACGGTGCCGCCGTCGTCGAGGCCGGCGTAACCCACCACCGGCGTGACCGAGACGTGCTCGCCGGCCACCAGGAACGAGCGGGCCGCCAACCGGGCACCGAGCTGTTCGAGCCAAGCACGCAGGTCGCCCTCGGAGGCGTCGGTGACCACGATCAGGAAGCGGCCGCCCGAGTCGTGGCCCGAGATTTCCAGCGGCTGCCCGTCGTGGGTCAGCACCCCGACGACCTGCTTGGCCAGCTGATCCATCCCGCGCTCACCGAAGCGGTCCCGCAACCTTGGTGTCTCATCCAGCTGCAGGACCGCCAGCCAGCCGGGTCGGCCGGTGCGCACCGCCCGGCTCCGTTCCCGCTCCGCCACGGCCAGCACACCCTGCGCCGACAGCAGCCCGGTCCGCGGGTTTCGGTTCAACGACTCCTTCGGAGCCGGTCGACGCTCTAGCTTCACCCGGACCCGGGCCGCCAGCTCATCGGAGGCGACGGGCTTGACCAGGTAGTCGTCCGCGCCGAGGTCCAGCCCGGTGACCACGTCAGCCGTCGAACCCCGCTCGGTCAGAAAGATGACCGGCAAATTGCGCCACAGACTGTCGGATCGCAGCCGCGACACCAAAGCGTGACCGTCGACACCCTCCCCGTTGTCGATGTCGACCTCGGTCAGCACCAGATCGGGCGTCGCCTCATCCAACCGGTCCAGGGCCTCAGCACCAGACTCCGCGGCCACAACCTGGAAGCCAGCCCCAGCCAACTCCTCCGAGACCCGCCGCCGCGCAGACGGGTCACCGTCCACGAGCAGAATGCTCGCCGAGCCCGCCAAGATGTCCTGCATATCATCCCCCAAATTGCCGCAATGATTTAGAAGGTCGCGCATGAGCGCCCGCTGCCTGGCACCTACGCGAAACAGCCTGCCAGCTTGCTATTTCGGTTACGTGAAACGCAATGAGCTGGCGCCAGCACCAGCTAACTAACTAACTAACTAAGGACCGCCATCGACGTCGGCGTTCTGCATGAGACTCACGACGCACCGCGTCGGTGCGAGCCCGGCCGAACCGGATCTGCGCGATCTGAGCCTCGGGTCTGGGTGAGCTGGTCAGCACATGCAGGCCGGGTCCGGATCTTCGTGGTCTGGCATCGGATCAGTCTACCCGGCTGGTCGCAGGAGCAAGCACCCTGCTCGCGTCACGTCAGTCTCCGGCATCACATAGACCGGCGCCACCTTGACCTGTCCGGCGGCTGCGCGGCGTCTTCTTCGTCATTTCCGGCTGCCTCACCACCGGGCTGCTGTCCGCGAGCTGTGCGGCACCCACCGGGCGGCCTTCGTCGCCTTTTCTACGCCCGGCGGGCGTGGCGGCTGCTGCCGGCTGCGGTACTCCTTCTGGTGGTAACGCTGGTCGCCGCCGTGGTGCTGCTGCCGACGCTGTCCGCCCGCGCCGTCGCCCACGACGCGGTCGGCACCGCCCTCTGGACAACCTCCACCTCGGTTCCGCGGAACGCCAAGGACCGCGTCGGGTCCTGGTAGCTGAAAACGGCTCGGCACGGAGTACTCCACGTCGGGGGCCCGGCCCTCTGCCCACCGTTGGAACAGCCCCCCGTTCGGCTCGTACTCGCGAGGCTTTGCCGCCGGCAGCGCGAGGGGCTTCCCGGGAGGCCCACCCGACAGCCAGCAGCGCTGATCAGCACGGCGCGGCAGCAAGCTCTTGTGCCAATTGAGCAATTGAGCGGGGTCGTCCGCCACCTGATACCCCCGAATGGCAAATGGGGCGGTCACCCGCGGGATGCGCGGTCTGCCGGTCAGAACGGCAAACATGGCACTCGGTCCATCATTCAGGCATGACTACTCCGGCCAGACCGGTTCGCTGCCGGGGACGCGGCCCGCGCCGGGCCGCATGGGTTGTGCTGTCGCCCTGCCTGCGCCGCCCGCCGAGCGTTGGTTAACGACCCGTCCGAGGCCTGGCCCGGTCGCCGGTAGCGACGGTGCGGGTCTGGGACCTGGCCACCGGCCCGGCCGTCAGTGACCCCTTCCCCGGGCCGGGCCGGGTCATCGCGGTCACCGCCGCCCGGCCCGCCGGCCGCCCGGTCCCTTCCCCCTGGTCTGCTCGCCGCTGCCGGCGACCCCGTCTGAAGCCTCGCCGAACCCTAACGGCGCAGGTCAGGCACTTGGAGCCGGCGGCCGGTTCGCCCCGTCCCGAGTTGATGGTGGCTTGATCCGGGTGCCGTGGCCACCCCCGGCGGGTCACTCCAGGTCGGGGTTATCTGACCCGCTATAAATCCAGTTATGACACCGACCCCCGGGGACACCCCGACGCCCGGGGACACCCCGGGAGCCCCGACGCCCGCGCCCGCAACCGTCGGAAACCTGGCGGACGCCGTGGCGGCGGCTCCAGCGCCCGGCAGCGGCGGCGCGGGGCTGGTGGAGGAGCCGTCCGCCGGCGGGGTGCGGGCGCTGGCCGCCGAATCAGAGCCCGGCACCGACGGGGCGGGGGTGGCCGGGCCAGCCGTGGATGGTCAGGTAGAGCCGGCCGGGGCCCTGCGGGCCCCGGCGGTCGCCGACGAGCTGGCCGGGTTGCTGGGGGCGGCCGCCGGCCTGGTCGGGGCGGCCAGGGCGGCGAACACCCGCACCGCCTACGGCAGCGACTGGGCCCGGTTCGCCGGCTGGTGTGACCGGCGCGGGCTGAGCGCGCTGCCGGCGACCCCGGCCACCCTGGGGGCCTACCTGACCGCCGCGGTCACCGATGTGGCCGGGCCGGCCTACGTCCCGGCCACGCTGGCCCGGTGGGTGGCCGCGGTCAACTTCACCCACCGCCGGGCCGGCCACCCCGCCCCCGGGGCGCACCCGCACGTCGGCGAGCTGCTGGCCGGGATCCGCCGCTCCCGCGGCCGGCCGCCGGCCCGCCGGGACGCGCTGGTCACCGCCGACCTGCGGGCGATCCTGGCCGGCCTGCCGAGGTCCGGCTGGCCCGGGGTGGTGGCCGGCCGCCGAGACGCCGCCCTCCTCGTCCTCGGGTTCGCCGGCGCGTTCCGCCGGGCCGAGCTGGCCGGCCTGGACACCGCCGACGTCCGGGCCCATCCCAGCGACGGGCTGCATGTCATGGTCCGGGCGGCCAAGAACGACCCCGGCCGGGCCGGCCAGGTCAAGGCCGTCCCCTACGG
>Ga0208355_1000367_pt1 | contig 20522 bp, 17 predicted proteins | sample NGESurdeep072012_6_FD_184458 | JGI IMG/M metagenome (GOLD analysis project Ga0208355, IMG submission 184458) | Arctic peat soil microbial communities from Barrow, Alaska - NGEE Surface sample 210-3 deep-072012 (SPAdes) | ecosystem: Environmental > Terrestrial > Soil > Wetlands > Peat ... | reverse complement strand
GCCGTCAGGTCGTTCGCCGCGGAGCAGGGGTTGGAGGTCATCGAGGCCGATCCGGCCCAACGGAAGGTTGTCCTCGCGGGTCCCGCCCAGAAGGTCAGCGCGGCGTTCGGGGTGACGCTCCAGCGGTACCAGTACGCCCAGGGGACGTATCGCGGGCGCACCGGTTCCGTGACGATCCCGACCGAGCTCGCCACCATCGTCGAGGGCGTGTTCGGCCTGGACGACCGGCCGCAGGCGACGCCGCACTTCCGCGCTCTCCCGATCGAGGCGATACCCACCGCCTCGCTCGCCGGTTCATTGCAGCCGCATGCGGCGCCTGCTGCCGCCGCGACGTCATTCACGCCACCGCAGGTCGCCCGTCTCTACGACTTCGTGCCCGCCGCCACAGGGAGCGGGCAGTGCATTGCCATCATCGAGCTGGGCGGGGGACTTCGAAGGGGCGACCTGAAGGCGTACTTCGCGCAGCTGGGCATCTCGGCGCCGAAGATCGTCGCAGTCTCCGTCGACGGAGCGAAGAGCCGCCCGACCAAGCCGAACAGCGCCGACGGGGAGGTCATGCTGGAGGCGGACCGGCACCGAACTCGCGCGGTACATCGCCTACGTGGAACCCTCCGAGGCCGTCGTTCTCGAGCTCCTGTGGCGCTGCGTCGTCCGCTGGGGCGTGCTCGCGCTTCGCCTCGTCGTTGACCTGGGCCCCGAGCACCGTGGCGGGGCGCTGCACGCCTGCTGCCTCGCGAACAAGGTCGAGATCGATTGGCGGCCGAAGTCGCGCCCGCGGCACGGTGCGCCGATCGAGTGCAACTTCGGGACGCTGAACACGGACCTGCTGTACCAGCTCGCCGGCAACACGCAGACGCGCAAGAACGTGCGCCAGGAGACCAAGAAGGTCAATCCCACCAACGCCGCGATCCACAGCATCTCGTGGCTCGACGGCGTGATGGAGGAGTACAACGAGATCATCGGCAAGCGGATTGCCGCGCATCTCGGGGAGACGCGGCTCGAGGCGCTTCCAGGTGGCCCGACGGATCCGCACGGTCCCGTTTCTCGGCTATGCGGCCACGGTCGAGCGCGAGCGCAAGGGCTTCCGCCAGGCCGCGGCCAAGCTCCTCGGCCTGATGAACGGGGCCAACCCTGAACTCGACGACGACCTGCTCGAGATCCTGTTCACCGGGTCGGCCGGATGCGTGGGGACGCTCCGCAACTGGCTGGTCGAGGCCGAGCACCACATCGCCCGCACCGGGACCAGCCGTGATTTCCGCGCCGTGCTGCGGCAGACCGGGTACCCGGAGTCGAGCCTGCGCCAGGCGCGCGCCGAGATCGAGTTCGGCAACAGGGTGCTCGCCGGAGAGGCGCCCCCGCGAGCGGAGCGGGTCTACGTCGCGCCCAGGACTGCGAGCGGCCAGGTGCTCAAGCCCGGCGAGGCTCGGCCGGTGCGCCACGACATGCCGGAGCCCTTCGATGTCTGAACCCCTCGATCTGCCGGACGGCTGGAACTACGGTCCGGACAGGCGGCCGCCGCGCAGCCTGCTTGCTGGCATCGACCCCATCGGTGTCGGAACCCAGTTCGCCGAGAGCCTGGCTGGCTACGCCGTGCGGCTGTCCTGGCGACACGGCCACGCACTGGCCCGGCTCGTCCGGGATGTGCTCGCGCCAGCACTGGGCCATCCGTCCGCCGTCGATGCCGATCGCGCCGCCTGGGAAGAAGAGTTGGCGCGGGTCACCCGCCATGCCTCGGGGAGCATCCTTGGGCATGCTCCGGTGGCCGGCACGTGGGCCGACGCCCTGGGCGCCGCCATCGGGCGTCCGGTCCTGCGTTGTCTCACGACGCTGGCCTGGGCTGATGTCCTTCCGAGTAAGCGACTGCTCCGCGCGGTGCGGGCATGGTGTCCTGCCTGTCTTGAAATCAGGCGCCTGCGGGGTCTACCAGCGTACGAACCGCTCCTCTGGCAGTTCACCGAGGTGACGGCCTGCGTCGAGCACGAAGTCACCCTTGTGACGGCCTGTCCGTCGTGCGGCATGGAGGGCGGCGTGCTTACCGCATGGGCCCGCGCCGGATGGTGCCGGTGTGGCACGTGGCTGGGAAGCCTCTGGTTCCACGAGGACGCGATCATCGACGGAGAAGATCTGGATTGGCAGCGGTTTGTCACCGCCCAGGTCGGCGCGATGATCGCGGCGACCCCGAACCTCCCCGGACCGGTCTCGGCCGCGCGGACGGCGGACGCGGTCCGCCTGTGCTGGACCAGAAGCGGTCTCTCGCTCACGCGACTCGCCTCGGAGATGGGAATGGCGGTCTCCACCATCAGCCTATGGAAGGACGGCCGCCGTCAGCCGTCCCTACCTGGCGCGCTTCGTCTGTGCCGAGCCACCGACGTTTCCCTGGTCGACTTCCTACTTGGCAATCTCGAGGCGATTGCCGCCGCACCGGCCGCCGATGGCGATCGACGCTACGTGAGGCCGTCCGATGAGCGGCATACCCTCCATGACTGGGCCATCGTGAGAGAGCGCCTCGCGGCCGAACTCGTCTCCGATCCTCCGCCATCCCTTGCCGCGGTGTTGCGGGGGATCGGGATCGACACTCGCCAGGCGAAGCGGGAGTGCCCTGAGGAATGCGCGCGCCTCGCCGAGCGCCACCGCGAATGGACTGACCTGCGCGTCCAGGCTCGTCGGGCCGAGAAGGCCAGGTTGGTCCGCGCGGCGATCGCCGCCATCCACGCCGAAGGCGGGTCGACGAGCCGACACCAAGTGCAGAAGCGGCTGCCCTCGTGGGTGAGCCTCCGCGAGAAGGTTCTCTTCGCCATCTGGGTGGCCGAGGCCCGGGAGCCCGGACGACGGTTCATGAAGGTCTGATCCGCTCGCGGCCCGGGGTGCCGCCACGCCATATCGCCAGTTCTTGTGCCGACCCGTCCTCTTTCAGGGAGACTCGACGGGCCGGCGTCCTTGTCTGGTCGGCTCCACCCTTCGGTCGGGCTGCCCTGTTATGAGAGGTGAGCGAGCACGGAAGGGGCGGCGGTTGACAGGGGCCGCGAACCGCCGAAGGTTGCCACCTGATGGGGTCGCAAGCGCGAAAGGTGCCAGCGGATGTGCCTCGAAGACCGGTCGGTCGACCAGCCGCGGCTGCTCCGTTCAGGAGACGACTGTGCCATCGGATGCGTCAAGACCCCGGCAACTCATCAGCGATTCGTCACCTCGCCCTCGCTCTGCCGCAGGTTGTCATGGCGCGCCCGGAGGGATTCGAACCCCCGACCCGGCTCCTACAAAAGTGACAACGTTTGCGTGTCGTTTCTGCAAATGGGACGACTCATGCGCTCCCGCTTAGCCCGACTCGTGCGCCCGTCGCGCTCAGATCGTGACAACTCATGACATCCGGTTGGTGACAAGTCATACGGTCGTGGACACCGCATACGTTGCGACTGAATCGCGTCGCGTGACACTGAACTGACGAGCCGGAGCCACGTCCCTTCCTGCTCCCGGCCCGCCCCCGCGATCCTCGTGCTCCCCCGGCCGGAGGCGACGTGCCGGGACGTCCGGCATTCCTGTCTGCGCGATCCGATCGATCATCGAGAATCCTGGGTTTCGGGACCGATGGCACTGGCGAAGGCCACGGCGGCCGCGCTTTCATGAGCCTCCAGGCGCCGGCCCCTTTCCCTTCGACCACGTCCCACACGAACGTGGAAAGCGAGCATGCGGCGCAACCGAGCACGCCGGCCGGGCCCTCGCCCGCGCCGCAGGAGGCAGCGATGGCAAAGACGGTCGTGATCGTGGGAGCCCTCGACACGAAGGGCGAGGATTTCCGGTACGTGAAGGAGCTCATCGAGGGCCAGGGCGTGGCCACGCTCGTCGTCGACTTCGGGGTGATGGGCCCGCCGGCATTCGCGCCGGACATCACTCGCGAGGCGGTCGTGGCGGCGGCCGGCGGCGACTTCGCCCGCATCACCTCCGGCGACCACAAGGACGAGGCCATGCAGACGATGGCTGCCGGACTGGCCGCCGTCGTGAGCAAGCTTTACGCGGAGGGCAAGGTCGACGGGATCATGGGCATGGGTGGCAGCGGCGGGACGTCGATCGCGACGACCGCGATGCGGGTCCTGCCCGTGGGTGTCCCGAAGCTGATGGTCTCCACGATGGGCGGCGGAGACGTGAGCGCCTTCGCCGGCACGAAGGACATCACCTTCATGCCCTCCATCGTCGACGTTGCCGGCTTCAACCGGCTCAGCCGCGCGATCTACGCGAACGCGGCGGGCGCCATCGCCGGGATGGTCAAGATCGAGGCCCCGGCCGGCGGCGCCGACAAGCCGATCGTGGTCGCCTCCATGTTCGGCAACACGACGACGGCGGTCGAACACGCCAAGGGGCTCGTCGAGGCGAAGGGCTACGAGGTCCTGGTCTTCCATGCCACCGGCTCCGGCGGGCGCGCGATGGAGGGCCTCATCGCAGACGGCTTCATCACCGCGTCGCTGGACATGACCACGACCGAGCTCGCCGACGAGATCTGCGGCGGCATGCTGAGCGCGGGCCCGGAGCGATGCCTGGCGGCGTCGCGGGCCGGCATCCCGGCCGTCCTCGTCCCGGGTTGCGTCGACATGGCCAACTTCGGGGGTATGGAGACGGTCCCCGAGAAGTACCACGACCGCACCCTCTACAAGTGGAACCCGAACATCACCCTCCTCCGCACGAACGTGGAGGAGAACCGCTGGATGGGCGAGAAGATCGCCGCGGCCGCGAATGCCGCGACGGCGCCGATCGCCGTGCTCCTGCCCCTCAAGGGCGTCTCCATGCTGGATTCCGAGGGCCACGAGTTCTGGGATCCGGAGGCCGACGGCGCCTGCTTCGACGCCATCCGCTCCGGGCTCAAGCCGGGGATCCCCCTCATCGAGGTGGACGCGAACATCAATGATCCGGAGTTCTCGGGAAAGGTCGCCGAGACCCTGCTTGAGATGCTCGCCGGGCGCTGACAGCCAACAGTCCGAAGGAGAACAGACATGCCGTTCATTCCGCGCAAAGAGATCCGGCGCCGTCTCCGGGCACAGATCGACGCCGGCACGCCGATCGTGGGCTGCGGCGCCGGCACCGGCATCACGGCGAAGATGGCCGAGGCCGGCGGCGCCGACCTGATGATCATCTACAACTCCGGCCGCTACCGGATGGCCGGCCGCGGCTCGCTGGCCGGCCTCATGCCCTACGGCGATGCCAACGGGATCGTCGTGGAGATGGCTGCCGAGGTGCTGCCGGTCGTGAAGGACACGCCGGTCCTCGCCGGCGTGTGCGGCACCGACCCGTTCCGCCTCATGCCCGTCTTCCTCAAGCAGCTCAAGGAGATGGGGTTCGACGGGGTCCAGAACTTCCCGACCGTCGGCCTCATCGACGGCGACTTCCGGAAGAACATCGAAGCGACCGGGATGGGCTACGACAAGGAGATCGAGGCGATCCGCCTGGCCTCCGAGATCGACCTCTTCTGCTCGCCGTACGTCTTCAACCCCGACGACGCGCGGGCAATGGCCAAGGCGGGTGCCGACCAGCTCGTCGCCCACGTGGGCCTGACCACGGCCGGCTCGATCGGCGCGGGCGTGGCGTTCACGCTCGACGACGCGATCGACCGGGTCATGGCGATCGCCGAGGCGGGCCGGAGCGTCCGCAAGGACATCATCGTGATCTGCCACGGCGGCCCGTTCGACGAGCCGGAGAACGTGGGGAAGGCGCTCGCCCGGATGCCCGGCGTGAACGGCTTCTTCGGCGCCTCGAGCATCGAGCGGCTCCCGACGGAGCGCGCCATCCGCGGCCAGGTCCAGGAGTTCAAGCGGCTCAAGCTCGCCTGACGCGACCCGATCGAATCGTTACTGCCGGCGCCCGTCGCACCGCGCCCGGGCGCCGGCGCACCCAGCCGGGCGGCTTCAGCCGCCCGGCTTCCTCGTTCCGGCCGAAGCGCTGGCGAAGCCGCGTGGCCTTCCGGCACCGGCCGCGGCCCGACGGCGGACCGCATGCCCGCTATCTACCGGGTCAGCGTCACCTTGCGGAGGTGGCGCGGCGTCTCGGGGTCGCGCCCGCGCGCGACCGCCAGGTGATAGGCGAAGAGCTGGCAGGGCAGGATCGCGACGATCGGCGCCAGCCACTCCGGGAGGTCGCCGGGGAGCGCCAGGGAGCCGCTCGCCAGTTCGCGGGCTCCGGCGGCGTCTGACACGATCATCAGGTCCGCGCCGTCCGCTGCCAGCCGCCCCAGCAGCGTCACCAGGCCGGGCAGCGTCGGCCCGCTCGACACGACTGCCAGCACCGGCAGCCCGGGCTCGACGAGCGAGATCGGGCCGTGCTCGAAGTCCGCAGCCGAATACGGGTCGGCGAAGACGCCGGCCACTTCCTTGAGCTTGAGCGCCCATTCGCGCGCGGTCGCGTACTGGAAGCCCCGGGCCAGGACGACGCAGGCCGGCGCGGGCGCCAGTCGGCTCGCGAGACCGACGATCCGGGCTTCCAGCTCGATGATCCCGGCGAGCGTCGCGGGAAGCCGGGCAAGTGCGGGGTCCGGATCGCCGCCGCGCAGCGCCTCCGACAGGAGGGCGACCACGGCGAGCTGGGCGACGTAGGTCTTCGTGGCCGCGACCGCCAGCTCGGGCCCGGCTTCCAGCGGCACCACGACGTCGGCGACGACGGCGAGCGGCGATCCCGGATCATTCGTGATCGCGAGCGTCAACGCGCCCTGGCTGCGTGCGTCGTCGAGCACCGCGACGATGTCCGGTGAGCGGCCGGACTGGCTCATCCCGATCACGAGCGCGTCCCCGACTCGAGGCCCGTTCCGGTAGAGCGACGACAGTGACGGCGTGGCCAGCCCCACGGGAAGGCCGTTCCGCGCGCCCAGCACATACTGGGCGTAGGTGGCGGCGTGGTCGGACGTGCCGCGCGCGGCGATCACGACGAACCGGGTCCCGCGGCGACGGACCTCGTCGGCCACGCGGGCCAGTGGCGCCCGCGCGCTCGCGAGGAGGCCCGCAACAACCGCGGGCGACTCGGCAAGCTCCAGGCGCATCGTCATGCTGGGTCTCCTGTGAAGGCGGGCCGGGACGGGCGCGCCCGACGGTCGGACCCGATTCTGCGCCACACGGGCGCATCGGGTGGCGCGCAGGCCGAACGGCCCAGCGGCGCGGGACCGCGGACCCGCGAAGGGCCCCACCGGTCCCCGTAGACTCGGGGAATGACAGCCACCCTCCGCGCCCGCGTCCTCCGGATCTTCGGCAACGCGTTGCTCCCGCTCTGCGCGGCCGGGCTGGCGCTGGGCCTGGCCTTCGCCTGGGCCGGTCGGGACGACCTGGCCACGATCGCCTGGGCCGTGCCGTCCGGGATCGTGGGGGTCCGCCTTGCCTGGTCGATCCTCCGCGACCTGATGGCCGGCGAGGCGGGCGTGGACGTCATCGCCGTCCTCGCGATCGGCGGCGCGCTGGCGATGGAGGAGTTTGTCGCGGCGGCCATCATCGCCCTGATGCTCGCCACCGGCGAGACGCTCGAGCGGTATGCGGCGGGGCGTGCGCATCGCGAGCTGACGGCGCTCCTGAGCCGGGCGCCGCGCGACGTCCACCGCTACGAGGACGGCGAGCTCATCACGCGTCCGATCGACGCCGTGATCGTGGGCGACCGGCTCCTCGTGATGCCCGGCCAGATCGTCCCGGTTGACGGCCTCGCCCTCACCGGCGAGGCGCGTCCTGTCACGCGGGTCGAAGGGGACCAGGTGAACTCGGGGACCCTGAACGCGGGGGGCCCTTCGACCTCCGGGCGATCGCCGCAGCCGCGCAGTCGACGTGTGCCGGGATCGTCCGGCTGGTCCGGGAGGCGGAGGGCTCGAAGGCGCCCTTCGTGCGGCTCGCGGACCGGTACGCGCTCCTCTTCGTCCCGCTCACGCTCGCCTTGGCGGGCTTCGCCTGGCTGATCTCGGGCGATCCCGTCCGGGCGCTGGCCGTGATCGTCGTCGCGACGCCCTGCCCACTGCTCCTGGCCGCGCCAATCGCGATCGTGGCCGGCCTCAGTCGAGCGGCCCGCCGCGGGATCATCGTGAAGGGCGGCGGGCCACTGGAAACGCTCGCCCGGGCCCGTGTGCTCCTCTTCGACAAGATGGGCACGCTCACCGCCGGGCGACCGCGCCTGGCAGGGGTCGAGGCGGCGCCAGGCGTCGACCCGAATGACGTCCTTCGTCTCGCGGCGTCCGTCGACCAGGTGAGCCCCCACGTCCTCGCGGCCGCCATCGTCCACGGGGCGCGCGAGCGGGGGCTGACGCTCTCCTTCCCGACCGACGTCGTCGAAACACCCGGCTCAGGCCTCTCCGGCCGTGTCGACGGCCGTGAGGTCCAGGTCGGCTCCGCGGACTTCGCTGGCCACGTCGGCGCCGGCGGTGGGAGCCTCCCCGCGTGGGCGCGCGAGCTGCGCCGGCGCGGCGCCGTGGAGGGGAGTACCCACGTCTTCGTGCGGGCCGACGATCGCCTGGCCGGCGCCCTCGTCCTCGACGACCCGATCCGCCCGGAAACGCCGCGCGCGATCCGCTCGCTCCGGCGGGCCGGGATAACCCGGATCGTCATGGTGACCGGCGACCACGCCTCCGTCGCGGAGATGGTGGGCGCGGCAATCGGCGTGGACGGCGTCCTGGCCGAACGGACCCCGGCGGACAAGGTGGACGCGGTCCGCCAGGAGATGGCGGACGCGCTCGGCCCTGTGGTCATGGTCGGAGACGGGATCAACGACGCCCCGGCTCTCGCCATCGCGGATGTGGGGGTGGCGATGGGCGCCCGAGGCGCGACTGCCAGCTCCGAGGCGGCCGACCTCGTGATCACCGTGGACCGCCTGGACCGGCTCGCGGAGGCCATTCGGCTGGCGAAGCGATCTCGCCAGATCGCCGTCCAGAGCGTCATCGCCGGGATGGGGATGTCGCTCGTGGCGATGGGCGTGGCCGCATTCGGCGCGCTGCCCGTGGTGGCCGGGGCGCTGATCCAGGAGCCGATCGACGTGGCCGTCATCCTGAACGCCCTCCGCGCGCTGCGCGGCGGCACCGAGGTGCGGACCCACGTGCCCGGCTGGGCGGAGACGAGCGCCGGCCTGCGTGCCGAGCACCGCGAGCTCGCGCCGGCGCTCGCGCGGATCCGGCAGCTGGCAGACGGGATCGACGCGCTCGCGGCCGGCAACGCCTCGGCGGAGCTGGAGGCGACCAGGTCGTTCCTCGTGGACGACCTCATGCAGCACGAGCGGCAGGAAGACCGGACGATCTACCCGATGCTGGCCAGCGCGATCGGCAACGACGACGCCACCGCCGCGCTCCATCGCACCCACACGGAGATCTTTCACCTGATCGGGCTCTACGATCGGCTGGTGGGGGACCTCCCACCGGAAGGCCCGGCACGCGAGGACCTCGTGGACCTGCGACGCGTCCTGTACGGCCTGGACGCCATCCTGCGACTCCACATGGCACAGGAGGAGGAGCTCTACGTCTCGCTCGGCGACGAGTCGGCGGTCGCGGACGCGGCCTGAGCGGCCGGGATCAGGGGCCCGGGGATGGGCTCGGCGCGGGCCGGAGGGGGCCTACTGCCCGATCAACTTGAGGCCGTTCACCTGCGCGTAGTGGGAGACCCACGTGTCGCTGTGGATGACCCCGCCGTTCTCCGAGACCGTCCGGGTGACCGACACGTCGAACCCGTCGTCCGCGTACTCGACGACCTTGACCGCGCCCGGGCTAAGCGAGCTCGTGTACGAGACGCTGCTCGAGGCCGGACGATAGTTGAACTTTGGCGACGTGCTGAACCTGACGGTGCGCCCGTTTGCGACCTGGTAGGAGAGGTTCGTCGAGCCCGGGATCTTGGTCCCGCCGCCGACCACGCCGGCGTTGTTGACGGCAACTGTGTACAGCGCGAACGTCACCACGCCGGGCGACGCCGAGGACCGGATGAGCACCGGGTACTTCGTGTCATTCCGCCAGGACATCGTCTGGACCGAGGTCCCGCTGATCACGACCGTGGCGTCGAGGCCGACCGGATAGCGGGTGATGTAGTAGTAGTGGTTCTTCTTGACGAGGGTCTCGTAGCCCGCGCGCGCCACCGCGTTGAACAGCGTGGTGGACGTCGAGCAGATTCCACCGCCCAGGGCTCCCGTATGCTGGGAGTGCCCATTGATGATCGCGCCGCCGTCGCGGTACCCGCGCGTGTAGGTCACCGGCCCGATGGACTGCCAGAAGTCGAAGACGGCGCCCGGGGCAACGACGGTCCCGTTGATGTCGCGCGCCGGGATCGAGATGTTGTTGCCGAACCCGTTGCTCTCGCTCACCTCGTAGTAGGTGGTCCAGGATGAGATCTTGCGCATGAGGGGGGCGGCCGTCTTGGCCTGCTCGGTGGTGAGCTTCGGCGTCGTCGTGGTCAAGGCGAGGGCCACGCTCGGCGGGGTCGCGGGCGCGTCAACGGCGCTCCGGGCGAGGATGGCCTGGACGACGAGCGGGGTAGTGGCCGCTGCATCGAGCGAGCGACCGTTCGCGCCCGCGGATACGCCGACCACAGCGCTGTTCTTACCGAAGAAGAACGAGGCCTCAACGGGCGCGCGATTGATCTTCTTGGCGAGGGCGACGATTGTCGCGATCGGGGCGTCCGGCGCGACGGTCGCGGCGTAGCCTCCGTCCGTTGTCGGCGCGAACGTGATCCACGAGCGGACCGTCTTCGCCGGAATCGTCCACGTTTCCTTGCCCTGAACCAGGACGACGTCCGAGGCCATGCGGCTGGCGGCGGCGATAGCGTCGGCGACCTCGGCGTCCGTGATCGTCGGCGCGATGGGCACGAGGGTGGCCGTGACGGCAACCTCGGCGGGGCTGGCTGGGTCCGCGAGGGCAGCGGCGATCGCGGCCTCCAGCGCCGTACGATCGATGCCCCGTCCGGCGACGGAGGCAACCGTCTTGAAGCCGGTGGGCGTGGCCGCAGCGCTCGCGTCCACGGGGGCGGCGTCCACCTGGGCGGCGACGCCGGCGACCGCCGCGGTGAGCGCGACCTGGTCCAGGACGACGGACGGGGCCACCGCGGCGCCGCGGACGAGGCTGCCAACGCCGTCCGCGGCCCGAACCACGGTGTCGCCCGTGCGCCCGACCGCGAAGGCCTCGTCGACGAGACGGTCGACGTCTGCTCGTCGTCCGACTGCTGCGTACGGGATCCGGACGGTGGACTCGCTGGCGGTGACGACGATCGTGCCGGTGGCAAGTCCGGCCAGGCCGTGCTCGACGGCGGCACGTGCGCCCGCGCGGTCCAGGCCGCCGACATCGACCCCGGCGATCGTCACACCCGGGTAGATCCGGTCGGCGTAGCGACCCTGGTACGCGAACAGGGCGCCGGTCCCGACCGCCAAGGCCAGCACGAAGCCGGCGACGACGGCGAAGATGAGCCGACCGAACGGGAAGCGGCGGGGGGCGGTTGGCATCTCGGTGCTCGGTGCGGATGGATCGGAGCGCAAATCTAACAGGCTTGCCGCGAAGAGACGCGCGGGCGTATCCCGGCGTGACGTTCGCCAGGTGCCGCCTCCCGCGGGCGGTCGACTCCGGGACCGTTCAGAGCCTAGACCACCGCCTTTGGCACGACGACCACGCGGCGGTTTGGCTCCTCGCCGATCGACTGGGTCCCGACGGCGGGGTGGTTGCGCAGCGCGAGGTGGATCCAACGCCGCTCGAGGGCCGGCATCGGCTCCAGCTGGAGCATCTTGCCGGTCTCGACGACGCGCGCCGCGGCCCGATCGGCAATCTCCCGGAGCTGCTGCTCCCGTCGGCCGCGGTAGCCCTCGACGTCCACCAGGACGCGGGTCCACTCGCCCATCTCACGTGACAGCATCAGGTTCACGATGTGCTGGAGGGCGGAGAGCCGCTCCCCCTTGCGACCGATGAGCGCGCCAAGGGCCTCGTGCTCTTCGTCGTCGGCGCCGACCACATTGAGGCGGTTCGTCTCGCCGGTCTCGATGTTGACGGCGACAGAGAAGCCGAGGTGCTGCATCAGCTGCTCGAGGAGCCGCTTTCCCGCGTCAAGGGCGGCAGGCGACGCCTCGGCGGCCTGGAGCTCCTCGCGCTCTCGCACGAGCGAGCGAGCAGTCTGGACCTCGTCGGCCTCGCTGGAGGAGACGACCGACACGCCGGGTCGATCGTCCGAGCGGCGCGGGGGGCGGTCGTCCCGACGGGGGCCGCGGTCCCGGGTCCGCTCCGGGCGGTCGTCGCGACGCGGGGCGTCGGAACGCGGTGCATCGCGACGCGGGGCGTCGCTGCGTGGCGCATCGCTGTGCGCGGATGGGTCGTCGCGGCGCGGCGCATCGCGGCGCGGCGCATCTGGGCGCTCCATCGCAGTCCGGTCGGGTCGATCGTCGCGGCGCGGCGCGACGATGTGCGCGGGTGGGTCGTCGCGGCGCGGGCCGCGATCCATGGGGGCGGGGAGCGGCCGTGCGGCGGCCGCCTCACGCTTCGGCGCGGCACCCCCGAGCGCGGTGCGCGGCGCGGCGACGATCCGGGCGGGCTCGGCGCCCATCCCCAGAACGCCCCGGCTGCCCGGGGTCAGGATCTCGAAGTCGAGCTCGTCGAGGCCGACGCCAAATTCCTCGCGGGCGTGGCGCAGGGCTTCCTCGACGGACTTGCCAGTGAACTCACGGTACGCACTCATGCTCAGCGCTTTCTCCCTCGGCGGCCCTGACGGCCTCGTTCTCGGGGTCGCACGGTGGCCGCCGCGGAAGCGGAGCGGTCGGCCGGCGTGCGGTCGGTGGGCGGACGGACGATTCCCGGCTTGCGGGCGGCGCCAGGTGCGCCCCCGGTAGACGCCTTCGGCTCGTCGACCGGGAAGCGCGGGCGATGGTCGCGGGCGAAGCTCGGCGAGAACCCGAACAGCGGGAACGTGGAGCCCCAGCCAACGATGAGGTACTGCTGGACGATCCCGAAGATCGTGGTGACGATCCAGTAGATGAACAGGCCGGCGGGCAGGAACCCGCCGTAGGCAAGCGAGATCAGGGGCAGGAACATGACCAGCTGTCGCTGGACCTTCGAGTTCTGGTCGCTGAAGGCGGTAGTGGACGGGGGCATCGTCATCCGGCTCTGGACGAGCTGGAGGACCGCGGAGGCGGCCGCCAGGACGCTGAACCAGCTCAGGAACGCGATGTTCGGGAAGAGGACCCAGGGCTTCGAGACGTCCAGGTTCCCCAGCCACGTGACAGTCGTGTTGATGCAGGGCTTGTACAGGTCAACCGTCGCGCCGACCACTCCGACCCCGTTGACGCACGTGTAGTCCAGGATGTGGAGCCCGAAGAACGTGAACATCGCCCGAGGGTCCGGGTTTGTCAGGCCCTGGCTGATCACCGAGTAGATGATCATGAGGAGCGGGAGCTGGAGCAGCAGGGGCAGGCACCCGGAGGCAGGGTTGACCCCACGCTCCTTGTACAGCTCCATCTGGGCCTGGCTGAACTTGGACCGGTCGCCCTTGTAGCGCTTCTGGAGCTCCTTGATCTCCGGCTGGATCAACTGCATCCGCTTCGTGGAGACGATCTGGCGGCGGAAGAGCGGGATCAGCGCGGCCCGCACGACCAGCGTCATCAGGATGATGGCGATCCCGACGTCGCCGGTCAGTTTCTGCAACCAGACCAGGAAGATGTAGAGGACCTGGAAGATCGGGTTGAAGACCCAGGCCAGGAGCGAGACAGGGTCCGCGCCCGGCTGCGCCGGGGTGAGCGGCGGGTGCGGCGCGGACGTCGCAGCCCCCCCGCTGCCGCCAGGGACGATCCCGGACGGGCTGCAGGCGGCCACGAGGAGCGCCACTGCGACGAACAGGAGCAGGGGGAGCAGCAGCTCGCGGCGCGGACGGGGGAGCGACACGTGGAGCTGCCTCACCTAGCGGACCGGGTCATAGCCGCCCGGGTTCCATGGGTGGCAGCGGGCGATGCGCCGCGCTCCCATCCAGCCTCCCCGGAGAAGGCCGTACTTCAGGATGGCCTGCTCCGTGTAGTTCGAGCAGGTGGGGTAGAACCGGCAGCTCGACGGGAGCCACGCGAACACGATTCGGTAGAGCCGGATGAGCCCGATCCCGATCCGCTTCACGAGGGCGTCGATCCTCCCAGGACCCCTCCGCGCCGGAGGAGCCGTTCAAGTACCTCGACGAGCGCCCGGTGGTCCGCCGCCACGAGTGCCGGTCGGGCAATGATGAGCACGTCCCAGCCGGGCTGGAACGAGGGCGCTATCACCCTGAGCGCTTCCCGGAGGCGGCGGCGTGTGCGGTTTCTGACCACGGCTCCCCCGATGGCCCGGCCGGTGGCGAACCCGAAGCGGACCTGGTCGAGGTCGGTTCGGCGGAACCGGGCGGTCATCAGCGGGTGGGACCGGGTGGTCCTGGACGCCTGGAGCGCTGTGAAGTCCGCCGGCCGGGTGAGCATCGCGAGCCGCCGGTTGTCGCGGCCCGATGTCGGCGTCAGACCGTCAGCTTCTTCCTGCCTCGGGCGCGGCGCGCGGCGAGAACCCGACGGCCCCCGGTCGTCTTCATCCGGGCGCGGAAGCCGTGTTCCTTGGCGCGATGGCGCTTCTTCGGCTGGTAGGTCTGCTTCATCGGGTGTGGTGATCCTCAACCGTCCGGCCCAGGGGTCTCGGTCGTTTCGTCCCCAGAAGGCACATGGACACGCCGCACGCACGGAGGCGCAGGGCGCGTCAACGCCGGCCGATTATAGGAAGGCGGCCTTCAGGGTGTCAAACGGTGGGCCGCGCGGCGGGTGCGCGGCGAAGCCTCGAGCATGCCTGATCGGCCGGATGCTCGATACTCCCTGGGAGTATACGACTTTGGGTGCCGGATCGCCTTGCGGGTCCGGTCCGGGCGGTGCTACCATGCGTCGGCCCACGGTCGCCGGGACGCCTGCGGGCAACCCCGGGCGATGCCGGGGGCGGCCCAGGAGCGGTTCGCCCAGCCTGCTGGGTGGACCCTCGATCTGTCGTTTCTGCGATTCCTGGTGCCGTTCGCGCTGCCCGGGACCGGCAACCGAGTACCACCTCCGGGCCCAGGGGCCCGGGTCAAGCAGGGTCCGTCCGTTGGACACACGACACATCTGGCGCGCGGCACTCGGAGAGCTCCAGGTTGCCCTCTCGCCGGCCAACTTCGAGACGTGGCTGCGGCATACGTCCCTGGTCGAGGTGGACGACACCCGGTTCCGTATCGCCGTCCCGAACGGGTTCGCGAAGGACTGGCTGGAGACGCGTTATCGCTCGCTGATCTCGCAGACACTGGCCCGGATCGTGGGCTACAGCGTCGCGGTCGAGTTCGTCGTGCGGGCCGATGCGGGCGTCGTCGAGGCGGGGGCGGAGGGTGCCGCCGCGTTGCCGCCCGACGTTCGCGTGGAGCCGACCCGCGTCGGCGGCGACGGTTCCTCGGCCAACGTCAACCCGCGCTACACCTTCTCCAACTTCATCGTCGGTTCGGCCAACCGGCTCGCCCATGCGGCCGCGCTCTCGGTAGCGGAGCGGCCCGGCCACGCCTACAACCCGCTCTTCCTCTACGGCGGCGTGGGCCTGGGCAAGACGCACCTGATGCACGCGATCGGGAACGCGGTGGTGGCCCGCTTCCCGCGCAAGCGGGTGGTCTACGCGACCAGCGAGAAGTTCACCAACGAGTTCATCACGAGCATCCAGCAGGGTCGGATCGACGACTTTCGTGCCCGCTACCGCCGGATCGACCTCCTCCTGATCGACGACATCCAGTTCATCGCCGACAAGGAGCGGACCCAGGAAGAGTTCTTCCACACGTTCAACGCCATCCACGAGGACGGGAAGCAGATCGTCCTCTCGTCGGATCGCCCGCCCAAGCAGATCGTCACGCTCGAGGAGCGGCTCCGGAGCCGCTTCGAGTGGGGCCTGATCGCGGACCTGACCGCGCCGGACCTGGAGACGCGGATCGCCATCCTCCGCGCCAAGGCCGAGGAGTCGGCGGTGCCGATCGGCTCGGACGTGGTCGAGTTCATCGCCCGCAAGGTGGTCAGCAACATTCGCGAGCTCGAGGGTGCGCTCAATCGCGTCGTGGCGTACGCGAGCATGGGCGCGATGCCGATCACGATCGAGCTCGCCCAGGCGGTCCTCTCGAACGTCCTGTACAACCCCAAGAAGCGCCAGGTGACCACCGAGAAGATCGCCCGGGCGGTCGCCGACTACTACGGGGTGGGCCTCGACGCGCTACGCGGCCAGAAGCGCGACAAGGCCATCGTCACGCCCCGCCAGATCGCGATGTTCCTGATGCGCCAGGAGACGGACGTCTCGCTGCTGCGGATCGGCGCTGAGCTCGGAGGCCGAGACCACTCGACGGTCCTCCACGCCTACGACAAGATCAACCGGGAGGCGGCCCTCAACGACGAGATGCGCCGCGATATCGCCGCGGTTCGCGAGCTGATCTACGCCGACTGACGGGCGGCCGGCTGGCCGCCACGGATCCTGCCATCACATCGCAAGCGTGCCGGCTGGTGCCCAGGTGTGTGGAAAAAGGCCCGGATTCCGTGGAAAACCCCACTCCGGTGTGGAAAAGGTGCGCCTTTGGTGCGCCCTCTGGCGGGGACAAGTGGACCCAGATTCAGGGCGCCGGCGCGTCCTCTCCCACGCCCTCGCCCCGTGTCCACATCCTCTCCGGGCTGGCACGCACCGCCTGGGGGCCCTCGTCCACGCCGGAATGGCCGGTCATCCACCGGTGATTCGAACGCGCTGGAGCGCGACGATCCACGCCGTCAACACCATGATGACGACGGTGATGACTCGATATGCGACCATGCACCAAACCACAACTCCATCCTGTTCCGGCCGGTCCGGCCCGTCCCTGTTCCGAGCACCCGGAGTGACGTACCCGTGAACCTATCCGTCATCTGCGAGAACCTTGCCCGCGGCCTCTCCGTCGTTGGCCATGCGGTCTCCGGACGCAGCACGCTGCCGGTCCTTGCCAACGTGCTCCTCAGGACCGAGGACGCCGGCCTCAAGCTCACTGCGACAAACCTTGAGATCGGGATCACCTACTGGGTCCCGGGGCGGATCGAGACGGACGGCGCCATCACCGTCCCGGCCCGTCTCTTTGCCGAGATCATCAGCGGCCTCCCGTCGCAGGAGCGTGTTGACCTGGAGGTTCGCAACAACGACCGCCTCTTCATCCGGGCCGGCCACTTCGAGACGACCCTTCGGGGAATCGATGCCGACGAGTTCCCGGCGATTCCCGCGGCTGGCGAGCGTCCGACCACCCGGATCAGCCAGCGCGTCCTCCGCCGGGCACTCTCGGAGGTGACCTTCGCGGCCGCGTCCGACGAGGCGCGACCCATCCTGACCGGCGTGCTCACCCGGTTCGAAGGGGACCGCCTCACCCTGGCGGCGGCCGACAACTACCGGATCGCCATCACGACGATCCCGACGCTCGATGCCGTCGAGGAGACGAGCATCGTGGTCCCCGCCCGGTCGTACGCAGAGCTCGCGCGCGTCCTGGCCGACACGGACGATCCCGTGGAGCTGATCCTCTCGCCGCAGAAGAACCAGATCCTGTTCCACGTCGAGGGCATCGACGTCGTGAGCCGCCTTATTGACGGCCAGTTCCCGAACTACCAGCAGGTCCTGCCCACGACCCACGCCACCCGCGTCGAGGTGGACCGCGACGACCTCCTCAAGGCCGTCCGCCTGGCCGGCTATATCGCCAGCTCATCCGCCAACATCGTCCGGATGCAGGTCGCTCCGGACGGGGCGGCCCAGGTGCTGGTGGCAGCGGCCGCGGAGGTCGGCGACCACCGTGGCCTCGTCGACGCGACGATCGAGGGTGACGGGACAACGATCGCGTTTAACGCCCGGTACCTCAGTGAGGCCCTCCAGAACGTGGACGCGGACCGGTTCGTGATCGAGCTGAACGGGCCGCTCTCGCCGGGCGTCTTCCGGCCGGCGGACGGGCGCGACTACACGCACGTGGTCATGCCGGTCCGGACCACCTCGTAGCGGCGACCGCGCGACCGGGGCTCCGGGCCGCGTCCAGCCACGTGCTGACCTCCGTCTCGCTCAGCGGCTTCCGCGGCTACGCGGCGCTGGCGGCCACGTTCGGGCCGGGCGCCCACCTCGTCTGGGGCCCCAACGCCGCTGGCAAGACGAGCCTCCTGGAAGCGCTGGTCGTCTGCGCTCGAGGGGCGTCGCACCGGACCGTGACCGACGCGGAGCTCATCCGCTGGGACGCCCCGTTCGCACGCGTCGAAACCCGCCGCGAGCTGCCCGGCCTCGACCCGCTGGAGCTGGACGTGACATTGGTCCGCGAGGGACCGGCCGGGGGGCGGAAGCGGATCCGGGTCAACGGCGTTCCCCGCCGCGCCACCGCGCTCGCCGGGCTCCTGCGCGTGGTCGTCTTCGCGCCGGAGGAGATGCTGCTGGTTGCCGGCCCGCCCTCACTGCGGCGAGGCGTGCTGGACGCGCTCGCCTCCCAGCGCCTCCCCGCCCACGCCGCCGATCTCGCCGCATATGGACGCGTTCTGGGCCAGCGCAACGCGCTCCTGCGCGCGATTCGCGAGGAGCGCGCGACGCCCGACCAGCTGTCCCCGTGGGACGCGAAGCTCGTCGAGTCGGGCGCGGCGGTCCTCGACGCGCGACATCGTGTCCTCGGGGAGCTGGCCGGACCGCTCGTCGCGGCCCACGCGGAGATCGCGCCCGACGAGGGGAGCCTCACCGTCACGTACGAGAGCAACGTCGCGCCGGCCGCTGGCGAGACGTCCCGCGATGCGCTGGCCCGACGGCTCGCCGAGACCGCCGAGAAGGAGGCCTGGAACGGGACGACGCTGGTCGGCCCGCACCGGGACGATCTCGCATTCCGGCTCGACGGGCGCGACCTGGCCACGTTCGCGTCACGCGGGCAGCAGCGGACCGCGATCCTCGCCCTCAAGCTCGCAGAGCTGGACCTGCTGACGGCGCACGACGGGCGGGCCCCGCTCCTCCTCCTCGACGACGTCTTCAGCGAGCTGGACCCCGCGCGCCGAAGTCACCTGGTCCGTCGAATCGCGGGCCTGCCGCAGGCATTCGTCACGACCACTACGCTCGACGACCTGGACCCGACGCTGCGGTCGATCGGGGCGGCCTGGGAAGTCGTTCCCGACGCTGCGCTCGGCGCCCGTCTGGTCGGGCCGCGGGCCGGCTGAAGGCGTTCATGTCGCCCGCCCGCCCCTTCGACGACGAGCGCGTCCCGCGCCGTCGGCCGGTCCGACGCGTCGGCGACCTCCTTCCTGAGGCGGCGCGGGCGCTGGGCCTGGAGGAGCAGCTGCGCTGGGCGCGCGCCGCCGCGGCCTGGAATCGGCTCGTGCAGGGTCGCGTCCCGGCAGCGGCGGGTGGATCCCGGCCGGTACGGCTGGAGCGGGACGGGACGCTCATCGTGGAAGCAAGCGCCCCGATCGTGGGCCAGGAGCTGCTCCTCCGGGCCGACGAGCTCCTCGCCGCGTACGCGGAGATGGCCGACGGGATCCGGGCGGGATCGCTGCGGGTGGTCGTGGGCCGGGGTATCATCCGTTGACTTCGGCGGGCGGCGATCACCCGCCGCGTGGTCGCCCGTCACCGGCGTCACGCCGGCCCGCCCCCGAGCGTCAGGTCCGTCGAATCGCATGGCCGTCCGACTCCAGATGAAGCTCGGCCTCGTGGCCGAGCACGACCGGCTCGAGGACTCCCCGGACACCGTTGCCATCGTCGAGCCGACGATCGGCGCGACGGCCCGTTCCAAGGGGAGTCTCTTCCTCGTTGTCACGGGCGTCGGCCGGGGCCGGCGCCTTCGCGACGCCACGCACCTCGTCGCGGAAACCGTCCAGAGCGAGTACTACTACGACGAGTCCGCGGGCCTGGTCGTGTGCCTCGAGAAGGCGGTCCGCGCCGCAAACCGCCGCCTCCTTGCCCAGCGGGAGCGACTTGCGCTTGGGGTCGGGCCGACCGGTCCGATCGGGATCGGTCTCGCCGTGGTCCGTGGCAACGAGCTCTACGTAGTCACGATCGGCCCGGCGGAGGCGTATTTGGTCCGGCAGGCGCACCTGCTGACGCTGCCCGACGCGGGGCGCGCACACGGCCTGCCGATGGAGGACGTCAGCCCGGAGGTGTGGCGCGGCGAGATCGCGGATCGCGATTCACTCGTTCTCGTTTCGTCCAACGTGACGGCGAAGCTGGGTCCCGACGAGCTCAAGGACGCCGTGGTGACGCTCCACCCGCAGGCGGCCATGGAGCACTTGCATCATCGCTTCGTGGCGGCCGGCGGCACAGGCAGCGACGCCGCGCTCGCCCTCGAGGCGGGCGAGGTGTCGGCGACGGCCCATCGTGGACGGCTGGTTCCCGTCCGGCCGCCGGAACCGCTGGCGGGCCTGCCCGACCGGTCCCCGATCCCCCTGGCCGACTCCGTCGGCGGCGGCGTTGCGGCGGTCTCATCGGGCGCAAGCCGGGCGCGGAGCGCCGTTGGGAGTGCGGTCGCCGGCCTGGCCGATCGGGTCCAGGACCTGCTCCCGCGGCGCGGCGCCCGCTATCGGCGCATCACCCCCGCCGCGACGCGCCGCGAGTCCCAGCGGCGGGC
>Ga0208355_1000363_pt1 | contig 20583 bp, 16 predicted proteins | sample NGESurdeep072012_6_FD_184458 | JGI IMG/M metagenome (GOLD analysis project Ga0208355, IMG submission 184458) | Arctic peat soil microbial communities from Barrow, Alaska - NGEE Surface sample 210-3 deep-072012 (SPAdes) | ecosystem: Environmental > Terrestrial > Soil > Wetlands > Peat ... | reverse complement strand
GAGAGCGCCGAGCTCAACCTGCATGCCGCTCTCGCGGCGGGCGTGACCGTCGGGCTCGAGATCTGTCCGGGCGGCGGGCACGGCACGGTGATCGACACCTGCCCGCAGGAATGGGCGCGCTGGGCCGTCTCCTTCATGGATGCGGCTCAGGCCGGCTGAGGCCCCTGCCCGCGTGAGGCCGGGGCCCGGGTCCGCGGTCAGGCGCCGGGATTCGTCGCAGGCGGGAGAGTACGATTCGGGGGCCCGGCATCGCGCCCGAGCTGTGGGCGTCCTGACCGCGAGCCGCAGAACCGGTGCCCTTCCTCCATGGTCCCCGCCGTTCCGGCCGAGCTGCTGGCCGCCCGCGCGCAGATGGCGTTCACGCTGGGATTCCACATCATCCTGGCCTGCCTCGGGGTCGCGCTGCCGACGATCGTCCTGATCGCGAACGCGATCGGCCTCCGCCGCCATGATCCGGCGGCGCTGCTGCTCGCGCGGCGCTGGTCCACGGTCATGGCGGTCACGTTCGCGGTCGGCGCCGTGACGGGAACGGTCCTCTCGTTCGAGATGGGCCTGCTCTGGCCGGTCCTCATGGGCCGCTTCGGCGGCGCGTTCGGGATCCCGTTCGCGGTGGAGGGCCTGTTCTTCTTCCTCGAGGCGATCTTCATCGCGATCTACATCTACGGCTGGCGACACCTCTCGCCGCGGGCGCACCTGCTCAGCGGCCTGCCCGTCGCGATCTCGGGAATCGGCGGGACGTTCTCCGTCGTGGCCGCCAACGCCTGGATGAACCAGCCGGCGGGCTTCGTGCTTGGTCCCGACGGCCGGGTGGTCACGGTCGCACCGCTCGAGGTCATCTTCAACCGGGCGACGGTCTACGAAGTCCCGCACATGCTCCTGGCCGCGTACATGGTCACCGGGTTCCTGCTCGCCTCGGTCTACGCGGTCGGCCTTCTCCGAGGGCGAGCCGACCGCTACGTCCGGCTCGGCTTCGTGATCCCGTTCATCCTGGCGGTGGTCGCCGCACCGCTCCAGGTGGTCGTCGGCGACATCGCCGCGCGCAGCGTGCTTGCGGACCAGCCGGCCAAGTTCGCCGCCATGGAGCTGATCACCCGGACCGGCCCTCGCCAGCCCGAGACGCTCGGCGGGATCCTGGTGGACGGCCAGGTGGTCGGAGGGATCCAGGTACCCGACGTGGCTTCGCTGCTGGCCGGCTTCAGCCCCGACACGGTGATCACGGGGCTCGATGCCATTCCGGTCGACCAGCAGCCGCCGGCGTCGATCGTGCACCTGTCGTGGGACGCGATGGTCGGGCTCGGGACGCTCCTCGTCCTGCTCGGCCTGTGGTCCCTGTTCCTTCGCTGGCGACGGCGGGACTACGCGACAACCCGGTGGTTCCTGCGGGCGGCCGCGCTGTCCGGCGTGGCCGCCGTGGTCGCGATGGAGGCGGGCTGGATCGTCACGGAGGTCGGGCGCCAGCCGTGGATCGTCTACCTGGTCCTGCGGACGACCGACGCGGTCACCCACTCCGCTGGCGTCGAGGCGACGTTCGTGGCGGTCGTCGGCCTGTACGCGGCGCTCGGGATCGGGCTGCTGGTCGCCCTCGGCGGGTTGGCGCGGCGCTGGGCCGCCCAGGATGCCGCCGCCGGAGGACGCGCGGGTGTCGCGGGCGACGACGCGCTCCCGTACGGTCCGGCCGACCGGACCGGCGGAGCAGCGGGTTGAGCGCGCTCCAGGCGACCGCGATCGTCCTGTGGCTGGGCCTGACCACGTACGCGGTCTTTGGCGGAGCCGACTTCGGGGCCGGCATCTGGGACCTCGCGGCAGGCGGCTCCGAGCGCGGACTCCGTCCACGGGCGCTGATCGCCGACGCCATCGGGCCTGTCTGGGAGGCGAACCACACCTGGCTCATCTTCGACCTGGTGATCCTCCAGACGGCGTTCCCGCCGGCCTTCGCCGCGATCATGTCCACGCTCTTCGTGCCGCTCTGCCTGGCGGCGCTGGGGATCGTCCTGCGCGGCGCGGCGTTCGCGTTCCGCCCGTTGGCCACCGGGTACGCCGGTCGACGCGCTGCGGGCGCGATCTTCGCGGCCTCGTCCTTCGTGACGCCATTCTTCCTGGGCGCGGCCGGCGGCGCCATCGCGAGCGGCCGGGTTCCGGTCGGCAATGCGGTTGGCGACCCGTGGTCGAGCTGGCTCAACCCCACCTCGGTCCTGATCGGTGCGCTCGCCGTCGCCACGTGCGCGTACCTTGCCGCCGTCTTCCTGGTCTTCGATGCGCGGCGCCAGGATCCCGATCTCGTCGCGTACTTCCTGCGGCGGGCCACGCTGGCCGCAGTCGTTGCCGGCGCGCTCGCGGTGGCCGGGATCGTCGTGCTCCGGGTCGACGCCCCGTCCCTTGCCGACGAGCTGACCCGGCGGGGCTGGCCGCTCGTCCTGGCATCGGGGCTCCTGGGCACCGCGGCGCTTCTCCTCCTGCGCCGGAATGCCCCGCGCGGCACTCGATCGCTCGCGGTCGGGGCGGTGGTGGCGATCGTGTGGGGCTGGGGCCTCGCCCAGTACCCGGACATCCTTCCGGGAGAGCTGTCGCTCGCCGACGCCGCGGCTCCGGCCGGCTCACTGGACGCCCTGCTGATCGTGTTCGTGCTCGCTGCGCTCCTCATCGCGCCGTCGCTGGCCCTGCTCTACCTCCTCGACCAGCGCAGCCGGCTCAGCGGTCACGGGCTGGGGTCGGACGTGGCGACGAACGTGCCGCCGGCGGGCCTGCCTTCGGAACCGGGCCACCGCGGGATGTAACGGCGCGGCGAGCGACGTCCCCGCCGCGCCGCCGGCCTGTAGGATCGCCGCGTGGATTCCCATCCGACGGGCTACGCCCTGCTGGACTTCGGAGCCGGCCGGCGTCTCGACCGGTTCGGGAGCGTGATCGTCGATCGGCCGGCGCCCGGCGCAGCCGACGTGCCGGTCCTGGACCCGACTGCATGGACCGCCGCCGGTGCGCGTTTCGGCCGTGCGGCCGGGGCCGACGACCTGGCGGGCTGGGACTCGCCGGGCGATCTCCCGGCGCCGTGGGACGTGGCCATCGACGGGCTTCGCCTCGAGCTCCGGCTGACCCCGGCCGGCCAGGTAGGCCTCTTCCCCGAGCACGCCGAGCCAGCCGCATGGGCAGCCGGGCGCGCGCGGGAGGCCGGCACGCGCCTTGGCCGTCCGGCCGAGGTCCTCAACCTCTTCGCGTACACGGGGCTCGCCACCCTCGCGCTTGCCCGCGCCGGCGCCCGCGTGGCCCACACGGATGCCTCTCGGCCGGCCGTCGGATGGGCTCGCCGGAACGCAGCCCGCTCGGGTCTCGATGCCGCCCCGATCCGGTGGATCGTCGAGGACGCCCGGGCATTCGTCGCCCGCGAGGCGCGCCGCGGCCGGCGCTACGACGGCGTGATGCTCGACCCGCCAACGTACGGCCACGCCCCGCGCGGCGGCGCGGCCTGGCGGATCGAGGCGGACCTCGCGGACCTGCTCGCCGGGTGCGCGGCCCTGACCGGACCGGACCCGGCGTTCTTCGCGTTGACCGCGCACACCACCGGGCTCGATTCGGGTCCGCTTCGCGCAGCGATCGCCGGCGCCTTCGGTCCGACGGTGGCAGGCCGCGCGGAGGTGGTCCAGCTGGGAGTCCGGCGCCCCGACGGCCTCCGGCTCCCGGCAGGCCTCGCGATCCGGTGGGGGCCATGACCGGGCGAGCTCCTGGGCCCGTGGTCCTCACGAGCGCCGCCAACCCGCGCCTCCGCGCCGCGGTGGCGCTGCGTGATCGGCGAGACCGCGTTCGGACGGGCCGCCTGCTGGTCGACGGAGCGCGCGAGGTCGCCCGCGCGCTTGATGCCGGCGTGGCGCTGGTGGAGGCGTTCGTGGCGGCCGGACCCTCCCCGGACCCGGACGTTGCCGCCGTCGCGGCCCGGGTCGCCGCCGTGGGCGTGCCGCTCGTGTCGATCGCGCCCGAGCTGCTGGCTCGGCTGGCCTACGGGGAACGGTCCAGCGGGATCGTGGCTGTGGCCACCGCGCCAGGAACGTCACTCTCCGGCCTCGGGCTCCCGGACGTCACTCCTCTCGTCGGCGTCCTGGAGGACGTCGAGAAGCCGGGCAACCTGGGCGCGGTCTGTCGGAGCGCGGATGGCGCGGGGCTGGACGCGCTGGTCGCCGCACGCGGCTCGGCGGCCGCGGCCGATCCGTGGAACCCGAATGCCGTCCGCGCCTCGCTTGGAACGGTCTTCACGGTGCCGATCGCGGTCGCGGCGACCGCCGCCGTCCTTGCCTGGCTCCGCGATCGCGGCCTGCGGGTGGTCGCCGCACGCATCGACGCGAGCGTCGATTACACCGACGTGGACCTGACCGGCCCGATCGCGCTCGTCCTCGGGAGCGAGGCATACGGGCTCACGGCTGCGTGGTCCGGGAGTGACGTGATCGCGGTTCGGCTGCCGATGCGCGGCCGGGTCGACTCGCTCAACGTCGCCGCCGCCGCCGCCATCCTCTTCTACGAGGCGCGCCGACAGCGCGACGTCGGCGCCTGAGCATCTCCGCGTTCAGCGGCCGCGCCCCTAACGAACCGTGACCCGGGCCGTTAGATGTGCAGAGGCCTCTCGCGAAGAACACTGTCCCCCGGCGGTGCCTGTCGCGATGGCCTCTCTTCCTGTCCGCCGGCCGGGCGCAACGGCATCCGGACCTATACTCCGCGCCATGGATTCCCCGTCCCGCCGAACACGCCGGATCGGCATGGGCGCTCGTGGCCTGATCACCGGGATCGCCGGGCTCGTGGCGATCTCCGGCCTGCTGCTTGCCGCGCCTGGCGCGCGGGTGAGCGGCGCGGTCCGGGCGACGCGAATCGCGATGTCGGCCCCGCAGACGATCGATCCCGCGAAGGCCGGCGATGCCGGCAGCGCGGCCGTGATCGCCCAGCTGTTCGAGGGCCTCACCGCGATCGACGCAAACCTGACACCCCGCCCTGCGCTGGCCGCGAGCTGGAGGTTCAGCGACGGCAACCGGACGGTCGCATTCAGGCTTCGCGACGGCCTGACATTCTCCGACGGCACACCGCTGACCGGTGCCGATGTCGTGCGGAGCTGGCTCCGCGTCGTCGACCCCGCGAGTCCGTCACCGCTCGCCTCGTTGCTGTTCGACGTCGTCGGCGTGGAGGACTACGTCGCGGGACGATCCAGTGATCCGTCCACGCTGGGATTCAGCGCCGACGCGAACACCGTCACGGTTCACTTCATCCTCCCGGCCGGCGACTTCCCGGCGATCGCGGCGAGCCCCACGCTGGCCGTCGTCCCGCCCGGCGTCGGGCGCGACCCGGCCGCCCTCCAGCCCGGCGCGTCGTTCGTCGCCTCGGGCGGCTACGTCCTCGCCGGCCTGAGCCCGACGCAGTTCGCGTTGACGGCAAACCCGCACTACTGGGCGGGCCCACCCGCGATCTCCGATATCGAGGTCGTCACCGACCTCGGAAGCAGCAGCCCGGCCGACCTGTTCCTGGCCGGAAACCTCGATTGGACGCCGATCGGGAGCTACGATGCGTCGTGGATCGCCTACGACGGTACGCTCGGGCCGCAGCTGCGTTCGTCAGCCGACCTTGCCGTCACGTACTACGGCTTCGACACGCTGCGGCCGCCGTTCAGCGATGTCCGGGTCCGGCAGGCGTTTGCAGAGGCGGTCGACTGGACGCGGATCGTGCAGCTCGCGGACGGGAGCCAGGCGCTTCCGGCCACGAGCATCGTTCCGCCGGGGATCCCGGGACGCAGCGGCACGAACTTCCAGCCGACCTTCGACCCGGCTGCGGCGAAGCGGCTCCTCGCGGCGGCCGGCTACGCGGACCCGGCGACGTTTCCAGCCGTGACCCTGGCGACGGCAGGCACGGGCTACGACGATGCGGTCGTCGCCCAGCTCAAGCAGAACCTCGGGGTCACCGTCAAGTACGAGTCGTACGACTTCAGCACGTTCATGCAGCGGCTGGGTGCCGCGGACGGGCCACAGTTCTGGGCCCTCTCGTGGGTGGCTGACTATCCCTCGCCGTACGACTTCCTGGGCCTGCTGCTCGGCTCGAACCAGCCGAACAACTACGGAAGGTGGTCGAACGCGGCCTTCGACGCGGCCCTCACGAGCGCATCGTCCACCACGGATGTCGCTGTCGCGCGAGGCGCCTACGACCAGGCCCAGGCCCTCGTGCGTGACGAGGTCCCGGTCGTGCCTGTCAGCTACAGCTCCAGCGACGCGCTCTCCCGGGCCGGCCTCCTGGGAGCGACGATGAACGGCATGGGCATCCTGCGTTTCGCCGGCCTTGCCTGGGCTCCGGGGACTCCGTGATCGCGCGCCGGCTCGGGCCGTTCGCGGCCGCACTCCTCCTCCTCGCTTCGGTCGCCCTGCCGGTCAGGGCGGCGGTGGCCGAGTTCGGGACGCCCTCCGCCCAGAGCCTCTATGGAACCTCCGTTACCTTCACCCAGCCCGTCACCCTGGCTTCCGCTCCGAGACGGATCGAGATCCTGCTGGACTTCCCCGGCGGGCTGGGCGCCACCGTCGTCGAGGCGCCGCCTTCCGGCCCTGGCCCCCAGACGCTCCATTACACCCTCCTGCAGGCCGACGCGCAGATGTACCCGAACACGAAGATCACGGCCCACTGGAGAGTCACGCTGCCCAGTGGCCCGGCCGAGGTGGGTCCGGCGGTCACGGTGACCTATGTCGACACGACCAGACAGTGGAAGACGCTGGACGGCCCGCTGATCCGGCTCCACTGGTACAGCGGGTCCGCGGCGTTCGCCCAGCAGGCCCTCACGCTGGGAGAGCAGGGCGTCCGGAAGGCAGCCAACCTCCTTGGCGTCACGGAGACCCAGCCGATCGACTTCTTCGTGTACGCCGATTCGCAATCCTTCTGCGAGGCGCTCCTGATGGGGTCCACCTGCAACGTCGCCGGCAGGGCCATCGTGTCGAACCGGACGATGTTCGGTCTCATCGGCTCGAACCAGATCGGCTCGGCCGAGGTGGCACGAGTCATCCCCCATGAGCTCACCCACCTGGTCTTCAACACCGCCACGCAGAATCCGTACCACTCTCCGCCGGACTGGCTGAACGAAGGACTCGCGGTTTACCTCACGGAGGGTGTCGCGCCGTACTACCGCGCCGCGCTCACCGACGCGATGTCGAAGGGAACGCTCCAGCCGCTGACGGCCTACACGATCACGTTTCCCCCTGAAGCGTTGTATGACCGTTTCCTCCTCGCCTACGCGGAGGGCGTCTCGGCTGTCGACTTCATGGTCCGGAAGTACGGCCAGCCGGCCCTCGTGAAGCTCATTCGCTCGTATGCCGCGGGCCGGACCGACGACGAGGCGTTCTCGGCGGCTCTCGGTCTGGACGTGGCGGGGTTCGAGGCGGCCTGGCTCGCAGATCTGGGGGCGACCGCCCCCACCCAGTACGGGCCCCGGCCGGCGCCGACCGGACCGCTCCCGCCCGGCTGGGGTGGCGCGATCGCTTCGCCCGGACCGGACGCCGCGGCCTCGTCCACGCCGGGTGCAGCGGCGTCGGGCCCCGCCGCTTCCGCGTTGACACAGACCGGCGCCGCGGCGACCGGCGACGGCAGCTCGAGCGGGCTCATCCTGCTCGCGATCGCCGCGGCCGGGCTCTGCCTGGGCGGCCTGCTTGCCTACATCCGGCGCCGGCGCGGGCCGCGGCCGGTGGGCGCGCCCGGTCCGGAGCCGCCAGGGGCGGGCGAATGAGCGGGGCGTGGGTCCGGTTCCGGTCGATCACCACGTGGGAGATCACGCTGTTTGCCGCCCTCGCCGTGCTGGGCTTCCTGGTCACGGCACAACTCCGCTCGGAGACACCGCGCGTCCAGTACACCTCACAGGAGCGGGCGCCGCTCATCGGGACCGCGCTCGGTCTGCAGGTGGAACAGAAGGCACTCCAGGGGCAGATCCTCGACCTGCGCAACCGGATCACCGCCACCGAGACCAGCAACCAGGGCAGCGATGCGCTCGTGAAACAGCTCAACGACGCGCTCTTCCAGGCACGCCTGGCCGGCGGCCTCACCGCCCTCGAGGGCGGCGGCCTCGTGATCCAGCTCGAGGATGCGCCGCAGGCCGCCCAGGCGACCGGCGGAAGCGACCTCCTGGTGACGGGACTCGACGTTCGAAGCGTGGTGGAGCAGCTCTGGCTGGCGGGAGCGGAGGCTGTGGCAGTCAACGATGAGCGCGTGGTCTCGACCACGGCGATCCTCGACATCGGCGGCTCGCTCCTCGTCAACTCCGCCTACCTCGCGCCGCCCTACCAGGTGAAGGCCGTTGGGCCGAAGGACCTCTACTCGCAGCTTGCGGCGTCGGCCAGCTGGGTGGATTTCGTGGCCGCGCGTGCCGGGCAGAACGGGATCCGGCTCTCGATCGCGGTGCCGGCCGACCTCGTCGTGCCGGCCTATGCGGGCTCGGTGACCATCCGCTACGCCCGGACTCCCGCATCTCCCGCGCCGTCGGCGAAGCCCTAGATGCGCAACCCCCGCAGCCAGATCGCCATCGCCGCCGTCGCCCTGCTGCTCGGCTTCCTGATCGTCGCCCAGATCCGGGGCCAGACGGTCGGGACCGGCCTCGAGAACCGGTCCGCCCAGGACCTGACGCTGCTCGTCGCAAATCTCAACACTCGCAACGACCAGCTCCGCGGCGAGGTCGCGGACCTCGGCCGCCAGCTGGATTCGATCACCGCCGCCCAGGCGCGCGGCGACACGTCCGCCGGCCAGCTTCGGGACGACCTGGTCCGCACCCGGATCTGGTCGAGCCTGGATGCCGCGGAGGGCCCGGGCATCCAGGTAGTGCTCCGAGGGCCGGTCACTGCCACCGTCCTGCAGGACCTGTTCAACGAGCTGCGGAACGCGGGCGCAGAGGCGATTGCCGTCGGGGGGGTCCGCCTGGTCCCCGCGACCGTCGCGGGAGGGTCGCCGGGTTCGCTGTCCGTGGAGAACACGCTCCTGAGCGACCCGCTCAAGGTCCTGGCGATCGGCAATGCCGCGACGATGACCGGGACGCTCACCCGGGCCGGCGGGCTCGTGGCGCAGGAGCTGGCAACGAACCCGGGCCTCGGCATCGAGGTGACGCCGGCCGACCTGCTCGACGTGCCCGCCACGACGCGCGATCTCGTCCCGCACGTCGCTCAGCCGCGTCTCTGACGCGTGCCGCGGGGTCGTGCGACCGGCGGCCCGGCGGGCTCTCTCTCCGGGAACCCGGGCGGGCGAAGCCTGCTGGATGCTACCCTCGCGGCCGATGCACGTGACCGTCACCCCGTGAGCGCGCCCGTCCCGTTCCGTCTGGGCGATCGGATCGAGCTTCGTCGACCGCACCCCTGCGGCGGCCGAACCTGGGACGTGGACCGCCTGGGGGCCGACCTCGGGCTGCGCTGCACGACCTGCGGGCGGAGAGTCCTCGTCGAGCGACGCCGGGTGGAGCGCCGGCTCGTCGCGTTCGATCTCCGCGGACCCGAGGACAGCCGATCGTGAACGGGCGGATCGTGAACGGGCGGCCCAGCACGCCGGAGGGGGCGTCCTCGGCGCTCGCGGTCTTCCGCAACCGGCCGTTCCTGATCATATGGCTCTCGCAGGTGGCAACCCAGGTGGGCGGCAACATGGTCCTGTATGGCCTGACCGTCCTGATCTTCACGGCGTCCGGATCAAACAGCGCCGTGTCCGTCCTGCTGATCAGCTTCCTTGCGCCGGCGGTGATCTTCGGCGCGCTTGCCGGCGTGTACGTCGACCGGTTCGATCGCCGCCTCGTGCTGGTGGCCACGAGCCTCGTGCGTGCGGGCCTCTTCTTCCTCCTGGCATTCGCGGGCCCCAACGTAGGCGCCATCCTCCTGCTGACGCTCCTGGTCTCGGTCGCGACCACGTTCTTCGCGCCGGCCGAGCTCAGCGTCATCCCGCTGGTGGTGCCGCGCGGCCAGCTGACGGCCGCAAACGGCATCTTCACCCTGACGCTCAATGCCGCCTTCGCGGTCGGGTACACGCTCCTCGGGCCGCTGGTGGTGACGATCGCCGGCCCGACGCTCCTGATCGGCGTGGTGGCGGTGCTGTACCTGGTCTCCGCGGCGCTCTGCTGGACCCTGGCGCCGGCTCCGCCGCTTCCGCTGCCCGCCGGTCGCGACACCCTTCACGATGCGGAGGCGGCGGTGGGCTCGGTGGTCGGGCAGCTCCGGGAGGGAGTCGCCTATATCCGGGCGAACCCGGCGGTCGCCTGGGCGCTGACCTACCTCGGGGTGGCCGCGTCGATCGTCGGCGTCCTGGGCGCCCTGGGGCCCGGCTTCGCCGTCCACGTGCTGAACCTGGCCTCGAAGGACTTCGTCGTCGTCGTGCTTCCGCTCGGGCTCGGCGTCGTCGCCGGCGTGCTCCTCGTGAACGTGATCCGAGCCATGGTCCCGCGCCGCCAGACCATCGAGACCGGCCTGGTCACGCTGGGGGTCTGCCTGGTCCTGATCACGATCGCCAACCCGATCAGCCAGCTGCTCCAGCGCGTCAACGCCGCCCAGCCGATGGTGGACGCGTCGGCTCTCGTCTCGGTCCTCTCCGTGGTCGTCGCGATCGCGTTCGTCGCCGGCGTCGCCTACGCGTCGGTCGCGATCCCCGCCCAGACCGAGCTCCAGGAAGTCATCCCCGAGGAGGTCCGGGGCCGCGTCTTCGGGATCCTGAACACGCTGGTCTCCATCGCCAGCTTCCTGCCGATCATCGTGGCCGGCGTCGTCTCAGAGGCGGTGGGCACGGCGCCGGTCCTCCTGGCCGCCGCCGGCCTGGTGGGCCTGAGCGGTGTCGGGTCCATCCTGCTGCGCGGGCGGCGACCGGCGACTCCGCTACCCGGCGGACGGGGGGAACCCCCGGCCCCGGGCGCCACTCCCGAAGCGCCGTGACCCCGCCCCGACAGGCGCGCGCGCGGGTCGCCGTGATCTTCACCGGCGGCACGATCAGCATGACCGTCGATCCCGTGGCCGGCGGGGCAGTCCCGACCCTCGCGGGCGCCGAGCTCCTTGCGCTCGTGCCCGGCATCGGCGAGATCGCGGAGATCGTCGTCATCGACCGTGGACGGACCCCCGCCAGCCACTTCTCGTTTGCCGACGTCCTGGCGATCGGCGGCGCGATCAGCGGGGCGCTGGCGGACCCCGGGCTCGCCGGCGTGGTCGTGGTGCAGGGCACCGACACGCTGGAGGAGACCGCCTTCTGCTGGGACCTCTGCCACACGGATCCCCGTCCGGTCGTCGTGACCGGTGCGATGCGGAACGCGAGTGAAAGCGGCTGGGACGGCCCTGCAAACCTGCGCGCCGCCGTCCGCGTGGCGGCGCACCCTGCCGCGCTGGGAGCAGGCGTGCTCGTGACGCTGGGTGGGCGGATCATCGCGGCCGACGACGTGGCGAAGCGCCACAGCAGCGCACCCGACGCCTTCGCGAGCCGCGCCGGCCGGCCGCTCGGGAAAGTGGGGGAGCGGGCCGTGACCCTGCGCCCGCGGGGACCCCGCCGGAACGTCAACCCCGCTCCCGCCACGGCCGGGGGCCCGGTCGAGATCGTCGTGGCCGCGCTCGAGACCGATGGCCGCGGCCTGGACCGCGCGATCGCCGGCGGCGCCCGGGCCGTGGTGGTGGCAGCCACCGGCTCGGGGAACACCCACCCGGACCTCCTTCGCGCGGCGATCGACGCGATGGCGGCGGGGCTCCCGGTCGCGCTGGCGAGCCGTACGGGAGCCGGTCCCGTGGGCCCGTTCTATGCCTTCCCCGGCGGAGGGGCGACGTGGCAGCGCGCCGGAGCGCTCATGGCCGGCTCCCTGACGCCGGTCCAGGCCCGAGTCGCGCTCGCGCTCGGGCTCGGGGCCGGGCTGGGGATCGAAGGGCTCCGGGCTCTGCTCGCGGACCCCGCCTGAGCGGCCGTCCCGGGGCGTTGCGGCGCGGTATCCTCGCTCGGACCACGCCACGGAGGACGCACGTGAGGAGCGGCATGACCCCGGCCAAGCATGAGCTGAACCGCCGCCTGGAGTCGATCAGCTGGGGCCTCTTCCTGATCATGCTGGGCGGCTTCGCCCTCCTCAAATCGGTACCGGAGGGGACGTGGCTGGTGGGCGCGGGCGTGATCATGCTCGGCCTCAACGCGCTCCGGCTCCTGTTCGGGATCCGGATCGGTTGGACCACCGTGATCCTGGGGACCGTTGCCCTCCTCTCGGGCCTCGGAAGCGTCTACGGCGTCAGCATCCCGGTGGGGCCGCTCCTCGTCATCCTGATCGGCCTGGCGATCATCCTGCGAGCGCTCGACCGCTCGCGCTGACGGCGGTCCCGGCCGCGCGGGCCGGGGAGCCCGTCGGGACACCCGCTGGCGCGATCAATGCGCGAGCGGCAGCTCGATCCGGATCTTCGCGTCGATGACCACGGCACCCTGTTCCAGGACCATCAGCGGGCTGCAGTCCATCTCCACCATCTCCGGGTGGGCCTCCACCATGGCGCTGACGCGCAGGAGCGTCTCCTCGAGGGCCGGCACGTCGGCGCGCGGCGCGTTGCGATAGCCATCCAGGAGCGGGAACGTCGCCAGCGACCGGACCATCTCGCTGGCGTCGCGATCGGTCAACGGCGTGATCCGCACGGCCACGTCCCGGAGCAGCTCGAGCCCGGACCCGCCGGCCCCGCAGGCGATGACGGGGCCGAAGAGCCGATCGTGGACGACCCCGACGAGCATCTCCACGCCGCCGGCCACCATCTGCTGCACGAAGAAGCGCTCGACGGGGTGTCCGCCTGCGGCGAGCGTGGCCGACATCGTGAGCGCGGCCTCCTCGACCGCGGCCGCTCCCTCGAGGGAGAGGACAACGGCGCGTGCCTCTGCCCTGTGGACGATTCCGGTCGCGACGGCCTTGAGGGCGACCGGGCAGCCGATCTCGTCCGCCGCCCGCCCGGCATCCGCGGCGGTCTCCGCCAACCGCCAGGGTGCGGTTGGAATGCCATAGCACTGCAGGAGGCGGGCCACCTCGTCGGGTCGCAGCCAGCGTGACCGGCCCCCATCCGACGGGGCGGCAATGGAGGAGCCTGCGAGGGTGCCTCCCGCGCTGGGCTCGCCGGGGTCGTTCTGCCCCAGCGACGCGGCGATGACGGCCGCGGCCTGGTCCTCGCGGACATCGTCGAAACGCGGGACGCTCCCGAGCGGTGCGGCCCGCCACTCGGCGTAGCGGACAGCGTGGGCCAGCGCCCGGGCGGCCTCCTCTGGATAGCTGTAGGCAGGGACCTTCACCGTGTCGTCCTGGAGAGAGCGGGGGCCCCCTTCGGCCGACATGAACACGGTCAGCACCGGGACCGGTCGCGGAAGCTCGAGGACGGCGTCGCGGATCGCGGCCGCGACATCCTCGGTCTTCGTGACAAGCGGCGGGACGAACAACACGATGATCGAGTCGATCCCCTCCCAGGCGGCGAGGATCCCGATGGCCCGGCGGAACGAGTCCGGCGATCCCTCGATCGTGTCGACGGGATTGCCCAGGGCTGCCTGCGCGGGCAGGAACGCTGCCAGGGAATCCCGGACCTCGGCGGGCAGCGCCGGCACGACCAAACCGTCCGCGTCGCACGCATCGGCAGCCAGGATCCCCGGACCTCCACCGTTCGTGAGGATGGCGACCCGCCGTCCCGCTGGCAACGGCTGGTTCGCCAGCAGCGACGCCACGTCGAAGAACTCGCCCAGGGTGTCCGTTCGGATGACACCGGCCTGGTGGAAGAGAGCGTCGACGGTGACATCCGACGCACCGATCAGCGCACCCGTGTGCGATGAGGTCGCGCGCGCGCCCGCCGCCGACCGGCCGCTCTTGACGGCAATGATCGGCTTGGTGCGCCCGACGCGGCGGGCGATCCTGGCGAACTTGCGGGGGTTGCCGACCGATTCGAGGTAGAGGGCCAGGACGGCGCTGGCCGGATCGTCTTCCCAGTACTGGAGGAAGTCGTTGCCGGAGAGGTCGGCCTTGTTGCCGATCGAGATGAAGCTGGAGAGGCCGAGGCCCAGGCGGTTTGCGTGCTCGATGATCGCCAGGCCGAGGGCACCGCTCTGGGAGAGAAAGCCGACCCTCCCACTGATCGGCGCGGTGGGCGAGAAGGTCGCGTTCATGCTGACCGCGGGCGCGAGGTTGATGACGCCCATGCAATTCGGTCCCACGAGGCGCATGCCGGCCTGTCGGCAGACTGCAAGCAGCTCTCGCTGTCGGGCCACGCCCTCCCCGCCGATCTCGGCGAACCCGGGCGAGATCACGACGACCGTCCTGACGCCCTTGTCGGCGCACGCGCGGGCGACATCAACGGCGGACTCCGCGGGGACCACGAGCACGGCGAGGTCGACGGGGCCTGGAATGTCGACAATCGAGCGGTAGGCCGCCACCGACTGGACGACGTCCGCGTTCGGGTTGACCGGGTAGACGGGCCCGGTGAAGCCGCCGCTCAGGAGGTTGTGGAAGATCTCGCCGCCGATCGTCCCGCGGCGGCGCGAGGCCCCGATGACGGCGACAGAGGCCGGGTAGAGCAGGCCATGCACCGCCGCGGCCGCCGCGATCTGCTCGCGGCGCTCGAAGCGTTCGCGAGCCGGGCCCGTGAGGGCCGTCGGGAACTCGACGAGGACCGCTCCCGGTTCCACACGCAGGCGGGTCGGGAACCCGCTCTCGTGGAAGACGCGGAGCATCCGGGCGTTCTCTGCCAGGACGTCCGCGCAGAACGTGGAGATGCCGGCCTCCTGCGCCCGCTCGGCCAGCTCCTCCAGCAGGAGCATCGCGATGCCACGGCCCTGGGAATCGTCGGCCACGATGAACGCGACCTCGGCCGAATCCGACCCGACGCGGTCGTAGCTGGCGTGCGCGATGATCCGGTCGGCGATCCCGGTCTCGGCCACCAGCGAGCAACCCGCCGGGTCGGCCGGAGCGGCCCAGCGGTGCGCGATGCCGTCGAGGTCCGTGACCATGCCGGCGAACCGCATGCGACGTGATTCCGGGGCGAGGCCCCGGAGGAATGCGACGAGCGCCGGCTCGTCCTCGGCGCGCGCCGGGCGAACGCGGATCGCCGACCCGTCCCGAAGGATGGTGTCGCGGGCGCGGTCCCGTGAAGTGGCGGTGCTCATGGCTTCCCCTGACATTCTCGGGCAGAGCGACCCTTCTCGCTATAGTGTCGCGACGCAGCTCGAGGTCGAGCCCGTGTCGGCAGATCTCGCACCGCGCATCCCGCCAGAAGGAGCGCAGCCGAGGGCCCGTGCATCATCCGCCAGCGGAGCGCGCCCAGCCCCTCGTGGTCTTCGGCGCCGCGTCGCTCCACTATGACTTCGGGACTCATCACCCGCTGACACCTCGCCGGTTCGGCCCCGGGATCGACCTCCTGCGCGCCCTCGGAGCCGACCGCTTCCTCCCGCCGGCGGAGGTGTCGGACGCCCAGCTGCTGCGCGTGCATGACCCAGATTACGTCGCGGCGGTGCGGATGTTGTCCGAGTATCCCGATCTCGGCCCGCAGGCCGGCTTCGCCTCCTGGGGCGACGACCCGCCCTTCTACGGCATGCACCAGGCGGCCGCGACGGTTGCCGGCGGTTCGCTCGAGGCCATGGAGCGGATCCTGGCCGGGGACGAGCTGCACGTCTTCCACCCCGGGGGCGGCCTTCACCATGCAATGCCCGGCCGAGCCAGCGGCTTCTGCATCTACAACGATGTTGCGCTGGCCGTCGGGCGGGCCCGGGACGCTGGCCACCGGGTCCTGTACGTGGACCTCGACGTCCACCACGGGGATGGCGTCGAGGCCATCTTCTGGAACGACCCGATGGTGCTGACGGTCTCGTTCCACGAGACCGGCCTCTCCCTCTTCCCGGGGACCGGCTTCGTCGACGACCGCGGCGGCCCCCAGGCGCACGGCACCGCCGTCAACGTGCCGCTCCAGCCGGGCACCTCGGATGCGTCGTGGTTCGCGGCGATCGAGATGCTGCTCCCGGCGCTCGCCGCGGCGTTCCGGCCCACTGTCCTCGTGACGCAGCATGGCTGCGACAGCCACCTCCTCGACCCGCTCGCGCACCTGCACCTGGGCACGACCGCGATGTCACGTGCCGCCCGGCTCATCGACGGGCTCAGCCACGACCACGCCGCCGGACGCTGGCTTGCGACGGGCGGCGGGGGATACGACGTCTACCGCGTCGTGCCGCGTGCGTGGGGGCTCGTCTGGCTGGCCCAGGCGCACCGGGACGTTCCGGTCGTGACGCCGGACGAGTGGCGCGACCGCTGGGCCGCCGAAGCCGCGCGACATGGCCAGACGCCCCTCCCCGGGACGATGCTCGACGCGGTCGAGGGCGTTTCGCCCGAGCCACTCCGCGTCGCCGAGCACAACCTCGCGGCAGCGCGATCCGCCCTCGAGGGGGCGCTCCGCGCCCTCGAGGGGTCCGTGGGGGCGTAGAGCTCCCGGCGACGGTCGCTCGGCCCGGACTCCACTCGGTTGCCGTGCATCAGTGCGCAGACGCGCATTGGTTGACAGGGGGCTTGTATCTGCTACTGTCCCGCCATTGAGCGGCCGCTGCCATCGCCCCTGGCGGGTCATGGGCGTCTACAGCGGCTCCGTCGGCGTTTCTGCGATGTCGGAGGCGAGTTGATGAGCATGATCCAGCCCGAGATCGAGGCACTCGCGTCCGAGCTGCGGGAGGTGGCCCCGTCGCCAGGGTTCGCCGCACAGGCCAACGCCACCCCGGAGCTGTACGATCGCGCCGAACGGGACTTCGAGGCGTTCTGGGCCGCCGAGGCGAAGCAGCGCATCAGCTGGTCGCGGCCCTGGGACAAGGTCCTCGAGTGGGACCTGCCGTACGCGAAGTGGTTCGTGGGCGGCCAGCTCAACGTGGCGTACAACTGCGTCGATCGCCACGTGGAGCAGGGCATCGGGAACAAGGTTGCGTATTACTGGGAGGGCGAGCCCGGCGACACGCGGACCCTCACCTACGCCGACCTCCAGCGCGAAGTCAACAAGTGCGCCAACGCGCTCAAGGCGCTGGGGGTGCAGACGGGCGACCGGGTGGGCATCTACATGCCGATGATCCCGGAGCTGCCCATCGCGATGCTCGCCTGCGCGAAGATCGGCGCGCCGCACGTGGTGGTCTTCGGCGGCTTCAGCTCGGACGCGCTCGAGGGTCGCATGATCGATTCCGAGGCGGTCGCCCTGATCACCGCCGACGGGGGCTGGCGGAATGGCAAGATCCTCGACCTGAAGACTGCGGCCGACGTCGCGGTGGGCAACGCGACCACGATCAAGAACGTGCTGGTCGTCAAACGGACCGGGCACGACATCGCGATGACCGAGGGTCGCGACCACTGGTGGCATGAGCTGGTCGAGAGCCAGTCGGACCAGTGCGACCCCGTGGCGGTCGATTCGGAGCACCTGCTCTACCTGCTCCACACGTCCGGCACGACCGCCAAGCCGAAGGGGATCATGCACACGACCGGGGGCTACCTCGCCGGCATAAGCACGACCCATCACTACATCTTCGACATCAAGCCGGATGACGTGTACTGGTGCGCGGCCGACATCGGTTGGGTCACCGGGCACTCCTACATCGTCTACGGGCCGCTGGCCAACGGCACGACGGGCGTGCTCTACGAGGGCGCCCCCCAGTTCCCGGCGCCCGACCGGTGGTGGTCGATCATCGAGAAGTACAAGATCTCCATCCTGTACTGTGCGCCCACGGCGATCCGGGCCTTCATGAAGCACGGCGACACGTGGCCGGAGAAGCACGACCTCACCTCCCTGCGCCTGCTCGGCACCGTCGGGGAGCCGATCAACCCAGAAGCCTGGCTCTGGTACCGCCGCGTCATCGGTGGCGATCGGTGCCCGGTGGTGGACACCTGGTGGCAGACCGAGACGGGGATGATCCTGATCACGCCGCTGCCCGGCATCACCACCCTGAGGCCGGGGTCCGCCACGCGGCCGTTCCCCGGCATCGCCGCCAAGGTGGTGGACGCCGACGGCAAGGAGGTGGCCAACGGGAGCGGCGGAGGCTACCTCGTGCTGACCCGGCCATGGCCCGCCATGCTCCGTGGCATCTACAAGGACCCGGAGCGCTACCTGAGCACCTACTGGCGCCGATTCCCCGGCATGTACTTCGCCGGTGATGGCTGCAAGGTCGATGACGACGGCTACTTCTGGCTCCTGGGCCGCGTCGACGACGTGATGAAGATCGCGGGGCATCGGATCAGCACGATCGAGGTCGAGTCCGCGCTCGTGGACCATCCGGCGGTCGCCGAGGCGGCCGTCGTGGGCCGCAGCGATCCCGTGACGGGCGAGGCCATCTCGGCGTTCGTCATCCTGAAGTCGCACATCGAGCCGAGCGACGAGCTGGCCCTGGAGCTCCGCGAGCACGTCGCGAAGAAGATCGGCGCGATCGCCCGGCCGAAGATGGTGATGTTCACCCCGGAGCTGCCCAAGACGCGGTCCGGCAAGATCATGCGGCGGCTCCTGAAGGACATAGCCGAGCATCGCACGCTCGGCGACGTGACGACACTGGCCGACTCGGGGATCGTGGAGACGATCCGCGAGAAGGCGCAGTCAAGTGAGGCGGATCAGCTCGTCTGAAGGTCGACCGAACGGGATGGGTCGATCTCCCGACGAGCCCGGTAGTCCGTGTCAGCCGGCGGGCCGGTTGCCCGCGCACGAGGAAAGGAGTCTCGCGTGGCTCAGGCCCAACCGGCCACCACTGCACCAGCGGCATCGCACCAGGCGAATCCCGCGCCACTCGGGCTGGCGGGTTTCGCCCTCACCACCATGGTCCTGTCCCTGACCAACGCCCAGCTCATCGGCGGGAGCTCGGTCCAGGTCGTCCTCGCCCTAGCCCTGGCGTACGGGGGGTTGGCGCAGCTGCTCGCCGGCATGTGGGAGTTCAAGAGCGGCAACACCTTCGGGGCGACCGCGTTCACCTCGTACGGCGCGTTCTGGCTCAGCTACGCCGCCTTCGTCTGGTTCTTCGCCGCCAACCTGAAGTCGGGCGACGCCTCCGGGGCCGTCGGGACCTACCTGCTGGTGTGGGGCATCTTCACGTTCTACATGTGGATCGCCACGCTCAAGCATGCGCGGCCCGTGATGCTCGTCTTCCTGCTGCTGTGGATCACGTTCCTGGTGCTCGCCGTCGGCGAGTTCCAGGCCAACAAGAGCATCACGCAGATCGGGGGCTACCTCGGCATCCTGACCGCGATCGCCGCCTGGTACGCCTCGGCCCGCACGATCATCAACGAGGCGTGGGGGAGGGACGTGCTGCCCGGCTGATCGGTCCGACAGCTGACCTCGGCTTCGTCGCGCACTGGCGTCTCGCCGAGCTGATCCCACTCGGCAGGGGCCAGGGCGCGACGGATCCAGGCATGGGCTGCTGGCGTGGCAATCCCGGAACCGAACGGCGAACCTTCGGGTCGGCCGTTGGATTCGTCAGCTGCTCGGGTCGGCCCTTCTTAGCGAGGGAGCGTGCGTCCGGTACTGGCGCGCGTCCTCGTGCTGCAGGACGATCGTACGACAAGCGCAGACCCCGGTCTGCTCTCAGATCCGCCCGAGGATCGCGCTTGCGAAGGACTTCAACGTCGGCAGGTCGTTGAACGGATCGACCCCCGAGATCACGATCAGGTAGCCGTTGGCCTTGACGTACAGGACGTTCTGGCCAAACGCGTTGACGAGATAGGCGTCCTCGCCGACGCCAGACACGGCCTGGTACGGCTGGTCGGTCGACTTGACCGCGATCTGCTTGAACGAGTCCCAGTTGTCAACGCTTTCGTACCCGACACCCGGCTGTGACGTGCTCCCGTCCCCTGACGTGAGGTCGTAGAGGCAGGCGGTCTTGGCATCGCCACCCATGTTCGCGCCGACCTCCGTCTTGGTCAGCGTCCAGCCCGAGGTGCCGGCGATCGAGCTCGGGAAGTCGGCCGCCGTGAGGCTCTGGCAGACGTCGCCCCCGAACGGAAGCTTCACGGTCGGTGCCCCGAGGTTGAGGATCGGAGCGCTCGGGCTGGCGCCGCCACCCCCGCCGCCGCCCGCGCTCCCGCCTCCACCACCGCACGCGGCGACGAACGCCGCCGAGACCACGAAGAGCGCCGCACCCCGGAACCGCATCCGTCTCCTTCACCATCGGGCCGGGGCAGGCGCCCCGGGGGCCGGACTCTGCGTCCCACCATCGATGTTGTCAACCACGCTGATGCTTGCGTCGCAAGCGCAGGTAGCCACAACATGTAGAGTTGCCCCGCCGACGCGTCCCGAGCCGCTGGCCTGACGGGTTCGTCTGCCGCGCCTGCGGGCACAGCACGCGCTGGGAGATCCGCCGATGCGTCCTGAGCCGCTCGAGGCTGGGCCTCGCCCGCCCGACAGGACGCGCGTCTGTCCGCGGGCTCGCCCGGCGGGCTGCCAGCGAGCGGCGCCAGGACGCGGTGAGCGCGGCTAGCTCGTCCGTTGCCGTAGAATGCACGGCACTGGTGGGGGTCGCGACCATCGCTCGGGTTCCTCCGCTGGGGTTCCCAACAGGAGCCAGCACACGGTATTCGAGCGGCACAGGAGAGGCTCCACCAGTGATAACTCGGGAGCATGCGGTGTTCCTGAACACAAATCATCGGGCGGTTAGCTCAGTTGG
>Ga0208355_1000362_pt1 | contig 20769 bp, 18 predicted proteins | sample NGESurdeep072012_6_FD_184458 | JGI IMG/M metagenome (GOLD analysis project Ga0208355, IMG submission 184458) | Arctic peat soil microbial communities from Barrow, Alaska - NGEE Surface sample 210-3 deep-072012 (SPAdes) | ecosystem: Environmental > Terrestrial > Soil > Wetlands > Peat ... | reverse complement strand
TTTGGCAAATTCCACAAAGACCACCCTTGATCTTCAAGACCATGGTTCAGCCCTCCCTTTGTTGTCCTTTGAGTTTTGAGGCGCGCCGTTTGCGGCGTTTGGCGATTTTCGTCTTTGGTTTTGGGCGATAGGCCAGTACCGCGGCAACCATCGCGTCTAGGGCCTTCGGCGTTTTCATCGTGGCTGCATCCCTCTTGCCTCTTCGGATGCGCGCGTTGGCTTGCTATGCGAACGAGGCGGTTCCTGTTGCGGTCGCTGTTTTTGCTCGGCACAGGTCAAGACCCCGTCCTGTGGCATAAAATTCTGATTCCTATCAATAATGCAGTGCGGTCGGCCTTCACCCCCTCCGGGCTGCGAAATCCATCGCGTAAGGAAGTTGCCACGATGAACGCGGCAAAGTCCGTAATTATCAAAGTGTTCGCAATTCGGGATGGGGAAATAAACCATGTTCATCTCCTATGCCGTCAATGTTTTGTAGGTGAGCCGCTTACCTTTGACTGCGCCGACAAGACTTTGCAGGCGCGTCATGGTGTGGTTTTTTACGTTGCCTTCGTTCAGCCGGAAAGCAAATTCATCAACGTAGCGGCCAAGGTGCTTTTTGCTGGCGTGGTGATAAACGCCGATCAAACCGCGTTTAAGAACGGCGAAAACGCTCTCAATCGAGTTGGTCGTCACACCATCGCGGACGTATTCGCCTTTGCCGTGGTTGATGGTGTCGTGATCGAAAAACAGGCCGCCCATGCCGGTGTAGGCAAGGTGTTCATCGGTATGCAGGGTCGAACCAATCTCGACGTTCTGCACGATCACGTCTTGGATCGTTTGTGTGTCGGTAGCCGCGATCTTGAATCCCTTGGTGCGGCCGCCTTTGCCGCGCTCCTTCATGCCGAGAATTGCGGTCTTGCCGACCGGGCCGGTGCCAGCGTGGAGCTTGTCGGCTTCGTGTTTGTTCTTTTCCAGACCGCCGACGTAAGTCTCGTCGATTTCGACGATGCCTTGCAGCTTGGTCAGGTCGCCGCCGCAAGCTTCCCGGATGCGGTGCAGCATGAACCAAGCGGACCCTTGGCGGATGCCGATCTCTTTCGAGAGTTGCAGGCTGGAAATTCCCTTGCGGGCAGTCAGCAGCAAATACATGGCGTACAGCCATTTGTGCAACGGGATATGGCTGCGCTCGAAAATGGTGCCCGTGCGGACGGTAAAGTCCTCTTGGCACTGATTACACCTGAAGAAGCCGCCCTTGCGCGCTGTAATGCGTTCGCCAAGACCGCATACCGGGCACGAAGGACCGTCCGGCCAAAGCTGACCTTCAAGGTAGGTTCTGGCCGTCTCTTGATCGGGAAACATGGCGAACAGTTCAAAAGTAGAAATTGTGGACTTGCTCATGGAACTCTCACTTTACATCGTCTGCGGAAATTTTCAGGCGAACCATCAATCGCAAAAGCTTGGCTGCTGACTCGGGAACTCGGGCGTCGCCAGCGATCCATCGACGGGATTGGCGCTCGTCAATCCCAAGGAACTGCCCGGCCGCTCGTTGAGAGAGGCCGAGATTTTCGATGGCGGCCCGATATTGGGCGGGGGTCATGCCGCCTCGCTCCAGAGGAGGTCCGCCAGCGCCTTGCGGAAGGTCGGGCTGGTGAAGTATTCGCGGGCCAGTTCGATCCGGGCGGCTTGGTCAAGGTTGCCGTTGGAGGTGTGCTTGGCTGCGATCTGGTTGAAAATCTCTTTGGCTTGGTTGGTGGTCATCTGCTTTCTCCCTTGCTGATGACCCTATATAGGGCTAAAAGCCCCATAGGGTCAATAGCCCCATTATCACGAATTGTTACAAGTTTTTGGGCTAAGGGAGTTAAACGTATAATTCCCTTAAAAAGGAGGCGACCGGGCGCGACTTGGCAACAGGTCGCTCGCCAGTCGACCGTAGTTTGGCATATCCTGACCAGAGGGGTCGCAGCACTTCCACGACTTACAGTCACGGCAGCGCCGAGTTGCCGCGGGCGGACCCTGATGGAGCGCCCATGCGATATGAAAAGTCGGAGACAATCGTTCGCATTGCTCTGGACATGCAGGGTTCGGCCCTAGGGCTGTCGCTCGAAGATATAATGCGCAACTACGCCGTGAAACGGCGGACCGCCGAGCGGCTCAGGGACACCGTATTACGCCTTTTCCCCGTCGAAGAGGCTAATCCGGGCGAGATTCCGAAACGTTGGCGGCTTCCGGGCAGCTTAGTCAACGGACTGGTGAATTTTACCGCCGATGAGCTTGCCGATCTTGCGACCGCCGTCTTGCTACTGCGGCGCAATAATATGTCCGTGCAGGCCGACAGCGCCGAGCGGGTCATCTCGAAAATTCGTGCACTGCTGAAGCGACCGGCCATCGCGCGCATTGATTCTGACCTTGAGCCATTGACCGAAGCTCTCGGCATCGCGATGCGGCCTGGCCCCAAGCTGGAGATTAACGATCAGAATCTTCAGAATCTAAAGACTTTGCGAGAGGCCATCATCACCAAGCGCAAGGTGGTACTCGAAAACTATATTTACCGCGGCTCAGGCAAGTCTGGAGATCAAACCGTTCATCCCTATGGTTTTATCTACGGCACGCGTCATCACCTCGTGGCCTGGAGCGAAAACGAACAGGCAGAGGACTTTCGATCGTTTGTTCTTTTCAATATCGGAAATGTGAGGCTTCTGGAAGAGACGTATACCCCCAAGGATGACTTCTCTCTCCAGGCTTATGCAGGGAGTTCGTTCGGCGTTTACCAGCAGACGCCATTCAACGTGGTCTGGCGCTTTTCGCCGAAAGCGGCGGCCGACGCACGACAGTTTTTGTTTCATCCGACGCAGGTTCTTGAGGATCAGCCCGACGGCTCACTAAAAGTGAGCTTCCGAGCTGGCGGCGCGCTGGAAATGTGTTGGCATCTTTTCACGTGGGGGGGCGAAGTCGAAATATTGGCCCCGCGCAAGCTGCGAGACGAATTCCGCGAATTGTGCGTGAAGGCGTCGCGCACTGCGAAAGCCGTAAAAACAATTGCAGGCCGCAGAGCTCGTCCAAGTCGAGTTATCAGCGCTAAAGCTAAGCGCGGAAAGAGCAAATCATGAATAGAACAATTGCAATCAATGGATCTTCAAGCAACCACGGTCAAACAAGTGGATTGCTCAACCAACTCGGTATTCCAATTTATCACCTCCAAGATGGCATAGAGCCAGCATATGAGGCCATCCTTAAGGCCGATGTGATCGTATTCGCCACGCCAACTCACTGGTTTAACGTGAGCGCGCTTATGAAGCAGTTGATCGATCGGATGGAGGAAGGACCAGAATATCCCTGCGAAGGCAAAACGGCATTTTTTGTTGCCACTTGTGATGAGGACGGTGGACAACAAGCGATCAACCAAATGTTTGCCCCCTTAAATCATATGGGTTTTTCGATCCCGCCTTATGCGAGTTATTTTTACAATAACAACATGGCGGAAAAGTCAGAGGATCAATGGATGTTAAAGGGAATGACTGAGCTAGGGTCGCGATTACGCATACCTCTCGAGAAAAATTTGATGGGAACTTTTCTATGCCCGTAAATTCTCGATCAAACACTTTCGGAGTGGCTGACGCCAAACGTCTATTAGATGGCTGGTCAGCATATCAAAACAAACTTTACCAAGAGCAAGGCCCTAAACACCAGGAGTTTCTGGTCAGATTTCTTAAGGAGTTGCAACCGTTTGAGTTTGACTGCTGTGATATCGGCGGCTGGCATCCCAATGAGAATGAACTGAGCAATGTCATTGCCGCAATATTTAATCCAAGACGGCAGCATGGTTTCGCCGGTGCCTCGTTGGACGCTTTGTTGGACTTAATCGCTGCCAAGACCTCTCTCGGGTCGGTGAAGGAAACCATCGCCTACATAAAGGCTCTCAAACCGGAGGACAAATATGAATTGAAGGTCATTCGTGAGGGCGCCGGAGAGGTAAGTCGTTCTGACATCGAACTCGTTGGTCGAAATTTTCTCATATGCATTGAACACAAGCTTAGGGGTGTTGCGGAAACGACCCATGAAAATGGTCAGGCTCAGACCGTCCGGTTGTTAAAAGATGTGAAAAAAAAGCTCGCTTCGGATACACAACCTGTTATCGGCATTTTATTAAGTCCGGAGGGCAAGCCGGCGGTAAGTGAGCAATTTACAGCAATCAAGTTTGGCGAGTTAGCAACGGCTGTGGCATCGGCAATATCTAATAGCTGGAAGCCTGCGGCGGCATCGATCCGAGGCTTTATGGCTTACTATGGAAGGAGATTCTAATGCACAACGACGGCAAGAGATGGTACTTGGAGAATTGCGCCGAGATCCAAGAATTCAGAAAATACACCGACAGAGTGGAACGAGAACTTACGGACAATCTCAAGAAAGACATACTAGGAGCAGTAAAAAAGGCTGTAACCCCAATTAATTCACGCTTTAAGATCGTCGGCGATAAAAGCGGCGAAGTAGCATATTGGTATCTACCCACATCATATGATGCTCGTAAGGAAAAAGGGATTTCCATCTGTGTTTGGGTTCCGCGCAATGATTTTGCATGGCTCGCGGAAGCAGCAAGTGAGATTAATGATGTACCGACCTTGGGCCTTTGGGCAACAGGCACTAACAAGAAACAATCCGAAAAACTAGCAGTTGGGGCCCGTGAAATGTTGAAAGAGCTCCCACAATTCGTTCAAACGGTGGATGTCCCTGACGACGACGATTCTTACTGTTTTGCCGAGTGGGACAGACACGATTTAATCCAACATCTAAAAAAGAGCGGCAATATGAATAACGAACTTGTTGCCATTTTTAAAACGTTTACGGAGTATTCGTTGCCGACACTTACCAAGAAGTAAAAATTGAAGCTAGGGCGTGGCTCTGATCGGCTAACCGATGGGGGATTCCAATGTATCGCGTTGCTACTATCGCTGTTGCATGCGCAATGGTCGCTGCCTGTGCCAGTCAGGAAACTAAGAAAAAAGAAGACACGACCTTACTACAAGGTCAGCCCCTAATGACCTCATTACAAGGTCAGCCTGTGACAGCAGCGATAGCCAAGCTTGGACTCCCGACCGTTGAGCGCACTGCTGCGGGGCATACAGTTTACATTTGGTCGTCCAGCACTATCGTTGACGGTACTGAACGCAAATGCCAAATCCGAGCGATTATGAGCGGCAATGTCATTGGATCGTTTAATTACGAAGGCACCAATCTTATGTGTATGCGGTATATTGAGATACTAAAATAAATTCAAACTGTATCACTGCCTCCTATTTCAAACTGAGCCACTACCTCCGCTTGGATGACGTTGCCTGAGATCACTCTAGGGTGCCAACTAAGGCGGCCTTGGTCACGTGCGCCCCGCGCTCCCGCAGCCACAATGGGTAAGTCTAATTTATTGGCACCATCCAATTGACACGCACATCGGACGGCCAGCCTGGGAGACGACTCTGGTGTGAGCTCGACTTCAGCACACGCAGCTGGTACACAAGGTGATATGGAGGCAGCTCGAAGCCATTGAAAACGTTGAGGTTCGGGGAAAGCCGCGAAAATCCCTCCCTCTCCGCCAACGTCGTATTCGCCGCCATCCGTCCCAATCCGGATTTGGCAGCGCCAACAAACCATAGGAATGGGGAGCGCCGATTACGGCGCTAAAGGGGTTCTTTGGTATTGGAATGCCGTTACTAGTTCAGTAGCCACAGCTTCCCGAAACCGCACGATTTTCGTCGGGGCGGAAGGAAATAGCGTCCCGTACAATACGGATGCTGGACCGGTTCGCAGTGCGATTTCTTCAAGAAAAGCGCGAAGATTTATTGAATTGACGAACGGTCCTAGCTCCCCAAGATTGTCCTTCGTTGTCATTCGGAAGCCCTTGTACGTCGCATGCGAGCCATATTGCGACAGAGTCGCGTATGCCTGGGCTCTCTTCATTTCCTTATTGCCATCACGCCCATCTAGCGCAGTGAGAATGTGTGCAGGACCAAACTTCTTCTTTCTGTCCGACTCGCTGGTCAGCTTCCATTCGGAAATTTTTTCAGGCCATGTCCCAAAATAATCCAGTAGGAATCCTACCTCGATCACGTCGCAAAGGAGCGAAAAGCCTTGCTGGTAATATCCTGCCCATGATGTCCATCCCCGATGGCACCGTTGTTTTAAGTCTTATGCCTGGCGCATCATCCCCCACGCGCGGTCGCGGGGCAAGCAGCCATCGCGTCAAGGGGCCATGCCGCGTCACTTCTTGCGAATGCGGAAGCTGAGAACGCCGTCGGCTTCCGCCTTGTCTTCCAGGATATCGCCGGTCTGCCGCAGCAGGTTCGGGATATCGATCGCGGCCAGCGGATCGGTGCATTCCGCCACGATCAGGTCGCCGGCTTTTAAGTTGGACAGCATTTTGCGCACCCGCAGCGCCGGCAGCGGGCATTTCAGACCGCGCAAGTTCATGGTCTTTTCGGTCATGACATTAGGCTTTGCTGGCGCATGATCTTATCCGAAAACCGGTGCCCACCTTTCGGGATGAGGTGCTCGAAAAGCTTCGCTGTGTCGGCCGCGTTGTTGAGGTAGACTAAATAATCTGAGCACCACAAGGTCAAGCACGCGACTATGGCTGCGGCGTCCGAGACAATACAGACGATTGCACGGCTGACGCCGCTCGCCGACGTGCTGGCGATGGTCGACCTGGGCGTAAAGCCGGTCACGCCGCGCACGATCGACCTGGCGGCGGCATCAGGGCGCACGCTTGCCGTCGACGCAACGGCGCGGGCGCGGCCGAATTCGGCGATGGCCTTGCTCGACGGCTGGGCGCTCGCCGCGGATGCCACCTTGGGTGCCGGCGGCTATTCGCCCGCGCTGCTGCCACTGACACCGCAGCGCGTCGAAGTCGGCCAGCCGATGCCGGCCGACACCGACAGCGTGGCGCCGTTTGACGCAGTGAAGGTGAACGACGGCCGTGCCGAAGCGCTTGTCATCATCAATCCTGGCGACGGCGTATTGGCGGCAGGCGGCGACAGCGATCCGGCGATTCCGCTGCGGCGCGCCGGCGAGCGTCTGCGCGCCACCGATCTCGCCGCCTTCGCGGCCGCCGGCATCGTGCGCATCACGGTGCGCGAGCCGCGCATTCGCGTATTGCCGCTGCGCGGCAGCGCAATCATCAATGCCGCCGCGCGCCTGGTGGCGAGCGATATCGAACACCGCGGCGGCTCGGCGCGGCTGGACGCCGCCGGCCACGATCTCGGCGTCGCGCTGGCCGCGGAAAGCGCGGACGCCATTGTCGCCATCGGCGGCACCGGCAACGGACGCAACGACACTAGCGTGCATACGCTGGCGCGCGAGGGCCGGCTCGCGGTGCATGGCATTGCGCTCACGCCGGGAGAAACCGCCGCGCTCGGATTTGTGGACCTAAGGCCGGTGCTGATGTTGCCGGGACGGCTCGACGCCGCGCTTAGCGTTTGGCTCATGGTGGGGCGGCGCATCCTGGAGCGGCTCGCCGCGACCCCTCATAAAGAGAGCGAACCGGTTGAAATGTTGACGCTGGCGCGCAAGGTCACCTCGACAGTCGGGTTTGCCGAAGTCGTGCCGGTACGGCGCAACGCCGGCAATGCCGAGCCGCTGGCGACGAAATATCTGCCGATCTCGTCGCTGGCGCGCTCCGACGGATGGATTCTGGTGCCGGCGGACAGCGAGGGCTATTCCGCCGGCTCGGCGGTGCAAGTGAGACCGTGGCCATAAGAAACGTAAAATGAGAAGCGTAAGATGAGAAGCGTAAGATGAGAAGCGTAAGATGAGAAGCGTAAGATGAGAAGCGTAAGATGAGCGAACCCCGCAAAGCGCGGCCGAACGACGATGCCGACTTGCTTGCGCGCGTGCGGGCCGCCGCGCGGCAGGAGCAATTCCTCGACGTGGTCTCGGCGGCGGAAGCGCGCGCGCGTTTCGAACAGCATCTCGACCTGTCGCCGCTCGCCGGCGAAACCGTACCGCTGGCGCAGGCGCTGGCGCGCGTGCTTGCTCATGACGTCGTGGCCGCGGTCGATGCGCCGCCGTTTGACCGCTCCAATGTGGACGGGTTCGCGCTGCGCGCGTCCGACACCGTTGGCGCCAGCGACACTGCACCTAAACTTTTCCGGCTCAATGCCGAGGTGATCGCCTGCGGTCATGCGCCGGAGCTGGAGGTTGCGCCGGGCACTGCCACGACCATCGCCACCGGCGGCGTGATCCCGCGCGGCGCCGATGCGGTGGTCATGATCGAGCACACCGAGCTGATCGAGCAGGGCGGACCCCGCATCGAGCTGCGCCGCGCCGCAGCAGCAGGGCAGTTCGTGTCCTACGCGGGCTCCGACATCGCGCGTGGCGAGACATTATTACGACGCGGCACGCGCATCGGCTCGCGCGAGATCGGCATGCTGGCGGCCTGCGGCTTAGCGCGCATCGACGTGGTGCGACGGCCGAAAGTGGCGGTGCTCTCCACCGGCGACGAGCTGGTGGCGCCTGGCGAGCCGATGCGCCCGGCCGGCGTCTACGACAGCAACGGCGCCATCATCGCGGCTGCCGTCGCGGAAGCCGGCGGCGAGCCGCAGGTCTTAGGCGCGTTTCCCGACGACGAGGCGGTGCTGGAAACGGCGGTGCGCAAGGCGCTTGCCGTCAGCGACATGGTGGTGCTCTCGGGCGGCACCTCGAAAGGCGCCGGCGATCTGTCGCACCGCATCGTCTCGCGGCTGGGCGCGCCCGGCATCCTGGTGCATGGCGTGGCGCTCAAGCCCGGCAAGCCGCTCTGTCTCGGCGTGGTCGCCGGCAAACCGATCGTGGTGCTGCCCGGCTTCCCGACCTCGGCGATCTTCACCTTCCATGCCTTCGTCGCGCCGGTGATCCGCGCGCGCGCCGGTTTAGCCCCGGAGGCCGCGGAAACCATCACCGCGCGCGTGCCGGTGCGCATCGCCTCCGAGCTCGGCCGCAAGGAATTCGTGCTGGTGTCGTTGATCGAGAGCGACGAGGGCCCGGTCGCGTTCCCGACCGGCAAAGGTTCGGGTTCGGTCACCAGCTTCTCGCAGGCCGACGGCTTTCTCGAGATTGACGCGCTGGCTTCCGCGCTCGACGCCGGCAGCGCGGCGCAAGTGACCCTGATCGGCAGCGCGGCGCGCGCGCCCGACCTGGTGATCATGGGCAGCCATGATGTGGCGCTCGACGTAGTGGTGGGTGCGCTGGCCGAGCGCGGCTTCTCGGCCCGCGCGTTGGCAGTCGGCAGTCTCGGCGGCGTGGCGGCGGCCAGCCGCGGCGAATGCGACGTCGCGCCGGTGCATCTGATCGATCCCATAACGGCCAAGTATAATGGGCATCTGGTGGCGCCCGGCCTGTCGCTGGTGCCGGGCTGGCGGCGGATGCAAGGTATCCTGTTCCGGCCGGGCGATGCGCGCTTCGAGGGCCGCAGCGCGCAAGAGGCGCTCAAGACGGTTCTAGCCGACAATTCCGCGCTGATGGTCAATCGCAATGCCGGCGCCGGCACGCGCGTGCTGATCGACCAACTGCTCGATGGCGCCCGGCCCGCCGGCTATGCCAATCAGCCGAAATCGCACAACGCGGTGGCGGCCGCGATCGCGCAACATCGCGCCGACTGGGGCATCGCCATCGAGCCGGTGGCGAAACTTTACGGCCTCGGCTTCCTGGCGGTCGCGCCGGAGCATTACGATTTTCTGCTGGTCGAGGCCCGGCGCCAGCGGCCCGCGGTGCAGGCGTTCCTCGAAGCCTTGCGCGACGACGCGACTCGCGAGCGTATCGTTGCGCTCGGCATGCGCCCGGCCGATGATTAAACGTCTTTGCGCATTGCTGTTGTTGGTGCCGCTCGCTCTCGGCGCGGCACTCGGTGTTGCGGACGCGCAATTGCGTGGCCATGGCGGGCCGGTGCGGGCGCTGGCGATCTCGCCCGACGGCACACGCGCGGTATCCGGCAGCTTCGACACTTCGGCGATCCGCTGGTCGCTCGAGCGCAACGTCGCCGAGCATGTGATGCGGTTCCACGAGGGCGCGGTGAACGCGGTCGCCTATTTGAAAGACGGACGCGTGGTCACCGCCGGCGAGGATGCGCATATCGCGATCTGGACGCCCGGCCGACCTTCGCCCGACGCTGTACTCGACGGCCATAGCGGCCCGATCGCAAGCCTTGCGGTGTCGCCGGACGGAACGATGCTCGCGTCGGCGTCATGGGATCACACCGTCCGGCTGTGGCCGCTCAACGGCGGCGCGCCGCGCGTGCTCGAAGGGCATACGCAGAACGTCAACGGCGTCGCCTTCGCAGCCGATGGACGCGAAGTGGTGAGCGCGGGCTACGACGCCAGCTTGCGCATCTGGCCGCTCGCCGGCGGCCGGGCTGAGATTATTCGCAGCCTGCCGACGCCACTCAATACCGTGGCAGTGGCGCCCGACGGCGAGATCGTCACCGCCGGCGCCGACGGCAAGGTCTATTTTCTGTCGCCGCAAGGCGAGACGCGCGGCGAGGTGCCGGCGTCGGCTACTCCAATCATCGCGGTTGCGGCATCGGGCGACGGCGCGCTGATCGCCGCCGCCGGCATCCGCGGCTCGGTGACGGTGATCGAACGTGAAGCACGCAAGCTCACGCACACGCTGGTCGGCCCCGGATTGCCGGTGTGGTCGGTGGCGTTCTTTCCCGACAGCCATACATTATTGACCGGCGGCACCGACCGCATGATCCGGCGCTGGAATGCGGTCAGCGGCGAGCCGATCGGCTCGCTGGCAGTAGGCGCAGCCGAGGATCCGCTTGGCGCTTATGCCGGCGATCACGGCGCCGACGTGTTCCGCGCCTGCATTGCCTGCCACACGCTGTCGCCCGATGAAGGCAACAAGGCCGGGCCGACGCTGGCCGGGATTTTCGGCCGCCGCATCGCCACGCTGCCGGGCTATAATTTCTCGCCCGCGCTTAAAAAACTCGACATCGTGTGGACCCCGGAAACGGTGGCGAAATTGTTCGAGCTCGGGCCGATGACCTACACGCCCGGCACCAAGATGCCGGAGCAGACGATCGGCTCGGCCGACGATCGCCAGGCGCTGGTGGAGTTTCTCGCCCGCGTGACGACGAAGAAATAACCGCGTCAGCTTTCGCCCTTGCGCGCCGCCTCTTCGCGCTCGCGTAAATAATCCTCGGTGGTGCGGACGGCTGGGCGCGGGGTGGTGGCGAACGGATCGAAATTCTCCGCCGCCATCGCGCTGACGCGGCAGTCGGAACACATCCGGATGACGTCGAGCCGCTTCTTGGAGTCCTTGAACATCCAGTGCTGGCCTTCGAGCTTGGCGACCACGCGCTCGACCGTGCTTTTCACGCCGAACGGCGTGCTGCAACGGATGCAAAGGAACGGCTCTTCCTGCTTGATGATGCGGCTCATGGCGGTCGCCGCGCGGAAATCGAGCTGCGGCTTCAGGCTGATCACTTTCTCCGGGCAGGTCGCCTGGCACAGCCCGCACTGCACGCAGGCGTCCTCGGCGAAACGCAGCATCGGCCGCTCGGGGTCGTCCGATAATGCGCCGGTCGGGCAGGCCGACACGCAGGACAGACACAGCGTGCAGCCTTCGACCTTCACCTCGAGCGTGCCGAACGGCGCGCCTTCCGGCAGCGCCACCACATCGACCGGGTTAGGGGCCACCGCATGCATCTCGCGCAACGCCAGCCGCACCACGTCGCGCTTACCGCCGACGGCGGAGAAGGTGGCGGGCTTCGCCGCGCCATCCATCGACACAATCGCGCGCAAGCTTTCGCCGAGCGCGTCCGGATCGTCGGTCTCAATGGTGGCGACGCGCGCGCCGGCAAAGCCGACGGCGGCCAGGATCGGCTGCGCCAGTGCAATGGTCTTGGCGAGGCCGGCCACGTCGTGACGCGGCTTGGCGCGAATGAGGAAGCGCAGCGCCGATGCACCGTAAGCAAATGACGCCGCGATCGCTTCCAGCCCAACCTGCGTGACCTCGTTGACTTGCACCGGCAATACATTGGCCGGCAATCCGTCGCCGAAGCGCGCCAGCGCGTCGATCAATTCGCCGCCGTGCTCGCCGTCGTGGAACATGACGACGGCCTGCTTGCCGCCGGCTTCACGGTAGGCCCCGAGCAGCGCGCGCAATTTTCGCAGCAACGCGTCGGCGGGCGGAAGTGCGTAGGCCGCGGCGCCGGTCGGGCAGGCGGCGGCGCATTGGCCGCAGCCGGCGCAGATTTGCGCATCGATGATGACGTGATCGCCGGCAGGCGTTATCGCCCCGGTCGGACAGAGATCGAGACAGCGGCGGCAGCCGACGATCTTGGAGCGCGAATGTGCGCACAGATCCTCGGTAAAGGTAATGTAGCGCGGCTTGTCGAAGGTGCCGGTGAGATCGCGCGCCTTGAGCACCGCGCGCAGCATCGCCGCCGGATCGCCCGGATCGGCGCGCAGATAGCCGTCGCGCAGATCGGCGGCCGGAAACAGCGGCGCGCCGCCCGACAGATCGATCAGAATATCGCAGTGCGACACCGCGTCATTGCGCGCCGGGCCGAAGCTGAGCGCGCCGCGCGAGGACGGATGCGGCGCGGCATAATCGTCGACCGTCAGCTCGAACGCGCCGAGATGGCCTTTGGCCTGCCGGATGGTGCCGTTCACCACCGGGAATTCCGTCACCCGCGTCGGCGCGACATCGGTGCCCGGCTTGATCAGCACGGTGACGTCGAGATGCTCCTTGAGCAGATTGGCGGCTTCGATCACCCGCTCGTCTTTGCCGTAGAGCAGCGTCACGCCTTCGCTGTTGAGGCTGACGAACGGAAAGTCTGGCGTCGGCTCCGCCGCCGCGGCGATCAGTGCCGCCATCTTTGGGCCGGCCGCCTTGGCGTCCTTCGACCAGCCGGCGGTCTCGCGAATATTGACGAAGGCGATCGCCCCGCTGCCCGCGATCGCGCTGGCGACCTCGTCGAACAGCGGCGCTTCCTGGGTGCAGGCGACAACGATCGGCCCGCCGCCGGCCGCCATTTTACGAAAGCGCTCGAGCTCGGCGCGGCAGAGCTGGCGGCCTTCGACCACCATGGCGTCGCGGCAGACGCGGCGCACCGCCTCGCCGTCGAGCGGTATGGTATCTTCGCAGGAACAGATCCGAATGTTACGTGGCCTATCGGCCATTGGGCTCATTAACCTTTGCGTTGGCCCGCGCTTTTCTTGACGAATTACTTGGCGAAATGCCGTCTATGGCATTGCTTTGGTTCTTAATCCTCGCGGCCGCGGGGCTGGCCTCGGGACCTTCTGAAGCGTAATTATAGTTATTCAAACAAGAAAGTAATAGCGAGGATCAATGCCGTTGGAGACACCGGCCCGCCGACGAACGCCATTCGCGCCGGAACTGTCGCTGCCGCCACCGTTCGCAGCGGTGCGCTTGCGCGAATTGGGCGATGCCTTTGCCCACGCAACAGCGATCGCGGCCGAGCAGGGCGCCGGCACGCTGGTCTATGTTGGGCGCTTCGATCTCGCCGAATTCGCCGTAGTGCTGGAGCCGGAGCAACCGCTGGCGCAAGCGCGGCGCGCCTTTTATGCCGGCATGGTGGCGCTGGCCGATGCGCTGGCGGCCCACGCCCAACCGGAGACCTCAATCACCATCGACTGGCCGGATTCGATTTCGGTCAATCTGGGGGTGGTCGGCGGCGGACGGCTGGGTTGGCCAGCAGGAATACGTGAGGACGAAACGCCGCCGTGGCTGGTATTCGGCGGCATGATCCGCACCGTCTCGATGACCGGCGTCGAGCCGGGATTAAATCCGCTGGGCACGGCGTTGGAGGAGGAAGGCTTCACCGACGGGATGTCCAACCATGTGGTGGAGAGCTTTGCCCGCCATTTTATGGTCGCCATCGATTCTTGGGCTGAGAGCGGCTTCGGCGCGGCGGCGAAAAGCTATCTGGCGCGGCTGCCGGTCGAGAACGGTCTGCGCCGCGACATCGACGAGAACGGCGATCTGCTGCTGCTCCGCATGGGCAAGGTCGCGGTCGAGCGCAAGGCTCTGCTGGCGCAGCTCGCCAAACCCTCTTGGCTCGATCCCGCGCTCAAGGGGCCGCGCTCATGAAGCTGTTGCGCACCATACGGCTTGATCCATCGGATACGTTCGTGTTCGAGACGGCGGCCGCGCCCGGCGAGTGGGCGGTGTCCGGCGCCTTCGTGTTCTGGGGCAGCGAGCCGGCGGCGCTCGAAGGTAAGGCGCGTACCGCGTTCCGCAGCGGCTTCCTCGGCGTCGACTCGCTCGGCTGGTCGACGCTGGTACAAATCGTCGAGGCGAGCGAGGCTGATCGCGCAAACTTGGTGGACATGTTGGCGCAGCGGCTGATCGAGCATTTCGGCGCGCCCGACATCACGGCCGCGCGCGCGGCGGCGGAAGACGAAGTTGCCTTCGTCGAATCGCTGTGCACACAGCCGAAGGATATCCTGGTGGCTGTGCATCGCGCGTACGAGGATGGCGCGGTGCGTGAATCGTTTCGAACGCTACGTCCGCGCAATGGGGAAAAACCGGCGCGAGCATTCTCCTTCCTCGAGGTCGAGGGCGAGGAGGACGAGCAGCCGGTTGAATCCGTCGATTTGGTCGGAATGGCCGAACGGGAGCGCAAATGAAGGATTTCTGGATCTCCTGCGGCCATCAGCTGCTCGACCGCGACCAAGGCGGCGGGCTGCTGGTGACCGACGAGTTCCTCAAGGTCTACCTGGCGCGGCCGGAGCTGATCCCGCCGCCGGAGGCCTGCGCGGTCGAGCGCACGCTGCATGGCGCGCTGCTCGCCAATCCGCGCTTAGCCGTGTCGGCCGCAGACGTCGCGGCCATCGCCGACGCCGATGCGCGCGAGAACTGGCAATTGCTGATCGGCTTCCGCGATCTGCTGCTGCGCCACAAGACACTGGAAGGCGCCTATGCCGAGCTTATGCGCAATGGCCCCGGCACCACGCCCTTATTATTCGTCAATCAACTCGTGCATGTGATCCTGCGCAACGCGCTCGATGGCGTTGACGATGCGCGCGTGGTGCGCGCCGCCGAACTGTTCTTCCGCACCCAGCGCGTCACCTTGCATGAGAATTCGCTGATCGCGGTCGATGAAGAGACCATCGGCGGCGTCAACACCGCGCCGGTGACGCCGCTGGTCTCGATGCTCGGTATCCCGGCCGAGGCCGCGATCGACATCCTCAACGACGACAATGCCGAGAGCTATTGGGAACGCAGCGACCAGTTCGATATGGCGATCGATCTCACCGCCGGACGCGGCGGGCTGGATGCGCTCGCCGAGGCGATGCAGCGCTGGATCGCGCATGTGCGGGGCGTCGAGGTGACCATCGAGCCGCTCACCGAACTGCGCGAAGCGTCATTGGTCTGGTATGTCGGGCTTGACGCCGACGCCACCAAGATCGGCGATATGATGTGGAACGGCGAGGAGATCGACGAGACCACCATGTCGCGGGTGGTCGGGCTGTTCGCGCTCAGCTTCCGCGATCCGTCGGTCGTATTGGACAAGGTCAAAGGCGAGCCGGTTTATTTGATCCTGGCGATGACGCCGGACAAGACCATTCGCTTGAAGCCGCAGAACTTGGTGACCGGCTTGCCGATCCGACATCTGGAGGCCGTCAGTTGAGCGCCGCACCCCCGCCACCAAGCATTTCGGTCGGCGTCGTGGTCGAGCGCAGCAAGAGCGCGAGCCAATGGGCGGATTTTTATTGGTGTCCGGTCGGCGTGCTTGACGGTGCGCCGGAAACAGCGCCGTGGACCAAGCTTTCCGACGATCGCGAGCGTGCGACGTTTTATGCGGGCGCGGCCGAAGTCGAATTGCATCGAACGGAAACCGCCAATTATCGCGACAATCTGCAACTGGAAACGCCGCTGCTGTGGATTATCTTGCGGCCGGTCGAGGCCAATCCGCCCTATGAACTGGCGGCAGTCACGGCGGATCCCGCCGAAGGCGAGGCCATGACCGAAGCCGGCGGCAACCTGGTGGAGGCGGTGGCCATGCCAAAGCCGATGCAGCAAACGATTGCGGCCTTCGTCGCCGAGCACCATGTCGAGCAGGTGTTCGTGAAGCGCAAGCGCGACCGCGCCAATCCGGAAGCACTGGCGCACCACGGGCCGCCGCAGCGCGGGAATCGCAAATGAGCGATCAGAAAAATTTCCTCACGCGCTGGTCGCGCCGCAAGCGCGAAGCCGCCGACGAGAATGCGCAGTCCGAACAGCCGGCCGCGCAAGCGGCGGGTAAGCCGGCGGCGCAAGGCGAGGAAACAAATCAAACCGTTGCCGCAAGCGCGCCCGAGCCGAACGCGCCGCCCGCGCCAGAATTCGACCTAACCAAGCTGCCCACGATCGAGTCGATCGGCGCCAATTCCGACATAAGGGCCTTCCTGCAAGCCGGCGTGCCATCGGCGCTCAGAAATGCGGCGCTTCGTCGCGCCTGGGTGACGGATCCGGCGATCCGCGACTTCAAGGGGCTGCAGGATTACGACTGGGACTTCACGGTTCCCGGGGGCGCGCCGGGATTCGGCGACCTCGATCCCCAGGTCGACGTCAAGAAGCTTGTCGCCGAGATTTTCCGGGAAGCCGAACCGGAATCCAAATCGCCGGCGGACGCAACGATTCCGGCGCCGGCACCCGAGCAGCCTGCGCGGCTGTCGAATCAATCCGACAGCACTGCCAACGTTCCGGCATCGAGCGAATCAGCAACGGTAGAACCGCAACCGTTCGCCGCGGCTCCGAACAACGATGCTTTGCTGCAACGCGAAGAAAATACTGCAATGCACCAAGACGAATCGTCTGACGAAGCACCGCAGGCGAAGAGCCGCCGCCATGGCAGCGCGATGCCGCAATGAAATGCCGGAATAGTGTGGTCTCTCATAGCCTCAAGCTATTGACCCACTCTTCGACGGGCCGCTAGGCTAAAATTGTAACTATTCGCAAAACCAATAAGAAGATTTTGGGATGAGGGAACCCGGACTGTCCGAAGCTATACGCGCCGCCGGCGGCGTCGGCGAACTTGCGCGCCAGATCGGTATTTCGCAACCGTCCGTCTCCAACTGGATTCGTATTCCCGCGGAACGGGTCATTTCGGTCGAGACCGTCACCGGCGTCGACCGCGCCGTGCTGCGGCCCGATCTTTACGGCAACACAAAAATGGCTGGCGACATCGACGAAGTGGATGCGGCGCGCGCGCAGGAATATGCGCTGATCGCGGCGCTGCTCACGCGCGCGCCGGATGCGCGATTGCTCACGGAACTGTCGGAACTGCGTGGCGACGCGACTCCGCTCGGCGTTGCGCATGCTGCGCTGGCCGAAGCCGCGAGCACGACGTCCGCCGCGCGCATCGAGCGCGAGTATTTCAACCTGTTCATCGGGCTCGGTCGCGGCGAGCTGATGCCGTACGGCTCTTATTATCTGACCGGCTTCCTGCACGACCGTCCGCTGGCGCGGCTGCGCGAGGATCTTAGCGCTATCGGCGTCGCGCGCGCCGAAGGCGTGGTGGAGCCGGAGGATCACGCCGGCATTCTTTGCGAGATCATGTCGGGACTGGCGAGCGGGCGTCTGCCGGCGCCAGCCGGTTCCGATCGCATGATTTTCGAAACGCACATGGCGCCCTGGATCGGACGCTTCTTCAGCGATCTGGAGCAGGCCGAGGGCGCGGATTTCTACCGGCGGCTGGGCACGCTCGGCCGCATCTTCACGGACATCGAAACGGAAGCCTTCGAACTGCCGGATTGAGGCAGTGACGCGACATAGTGGAAGATTCGAGGAGGGAACGGCGATGAAACAACAGGACAAGAAAAAGCTAGGCCGTCGCGATTTCCTGCGCGCGATGGGTGCCAGCGCGGGTGTTGCAGTGACGGCGGCGGTGCCGTTCGCCAGCGAGGCGGCCGCGAGCGAATCCGACGCGGACAAGAAAAAGGCCCGCTACAAGGAAACCGATCACGTGAAGGCCTACTACAAGGTCAACCGTTTTCCGAGCTAAGGGAGGCTGAGCCGTGTTGATAAAGAGAACAGAACGCCAGACGCGTCGCGGCAATCTCGCAGCGACGATCGGCAATCAAGCGGGCGGCGGACTCGATCGCCGTGGCTTCCTACGCAAGTCCGGCCTGGTTGCGGGCGGTCTCGCAGCGCTCGGCGCGCTCCCGCTCGCCAGCGTGCGCAAGGCGGAAGCGGCCGGCCCTAGTGTCGCCGGCGCCACCATCCGCAAGAACATCTGCACGCATTGTTCGGTCGGCTGCACCGTGATCGGCGAAGTGTCGAACGGCGTGTGGGTCGGGCAAGAGCCGGGCTGGGATAGCCCGATCAACCGTGGATCACATTGCGCCAAGGGCGCAGCGACCCGCGAGCTGGTGCATGGCGATCGCCGCCTGCGCTATCCGATGAAACTGGTGAACGGCCAGTGGAACCGGATTTCCTGGGACGTCGCGATCAATGAGATCGGCGACAAGATGAACGAGATTCGGGCCAAGTCGGGTGCGGAATCCGTCTACTGGCTCGGCTCGGCCAAGTTCACCAATGAAGGCGCCTATCTGTTCCGCAAATTCGCGGCCTTCTGGGGTACGAACTCGTGCGACCATCAGGCGCGCATCTGCCATTCGACCACCGTCGCTGGCGTGGCCAATACCTGGGGCTACGGCGCGATGACCAACAGCTACACCGACATTCGCAACTCGAAGACCATCATTTTCATGGGCTCGAACGCCGCGGAAGCGCATCCGGTGTCGTTGCAGCACATCCTGGAAGGCAAGGAGGTCAATCGCGCCAACGTATTCGTGATTGAGCCGCGTTTTACGCGCACCGCCGCGCACGCGACCGAACATGTGCGCATCCGCAACGGCACCGACATTCCGGTGATCTACGGAATGCTGCACCACATCTTCAAGAACGGCTGGGAAGACAAGCAGTTCATCGAACAGCGCGTCTACGGCATGGACGACATCCGCAAGGAAGCCGAGAAATGGAATCCTGAGGAAGTCGAGCGTGTCACCGGCGTTCCCGGCGAACAACTCAAGCGCGTCGCCGAGGCCTTCGCCAAGCAGAAGCCCTCGACGCTGATCTGGTGCATGGGCGCCACCCAGCACACGGTCGGCACTGCCAACGTGCGCGCCTTCTGCATCCTGTGCCTGGCCACCGGCAACGTCGGCGCACCCGGCACCGGCGCCAACATCTTCCGCGGCCACACCAACGTGCAGGGCGCCACCGACCTCGGCGTCGACGTGGTCACGCTGCCGCTCTACTACGGCCTGATCGAGGGCGCGTGGCGGCATTGGGGCCGCGTCTGGGAGGTGGAGTTCGACTGGCTGAAGTCGCGCTTCGACACGCCCGCGATGATGAACACGCCCGGCATCCCGTCGACGCGCTGGCATGACGCGACGCTGCTGGCCAAGGACGATGTGGCCCAGAAAGACAATCTCAAGGCCATGATCGTCATGGGCCACGGCGGCAACACCGTGACTCGCATGCCGAATGCGGCCAAGGCCATTGAGAAGCTCGATCTTCTCGTGGTGGCCGATCCGCATCCGACCACCTGGGCCGCGCTCTCCGAGCGCAAGAACGGGACGTATCTGTTGCCCGTGGCCACCAGCTACGAGACCAAGGGTTCGCGCACGTCATCCAATCGCGCGATCCAGTGGGGCGAGCAGATCGTCAAGCCGATCTTCGAGTCCAAGGACGACCTGGAGATCATGTATCTCCTGGCCAAGAAACTCGGCTTCGACGACAAGATGTTCAAGAACATCAAGGTCGCCGGCAATCTACCGGAGGCCGAGGACCTGTTGCGCGAGATCAATCGCGGCGGCTGGTCCACCGGCTACTGCGGCCAGTCGCCGGAGCGGCTGAAGTCACACATGGCGAACCAAAAAGACTTCGACATGTTGACCCAGCGCGCGACGACCGGTCCGAACAAGGGCGACTATTACGGTCTGCCGTGGCCGTGCTGGGGCACTCCCGAATTCAAGCATCCCGGCACGCCGCTGCTCTACAACACCAACCTGTCGGTCAAGGAAGGCGGCGGCACGTTCCGCCCGCGCTTCGGCCTGGAGCGCGAGGAAACGCTTCCCGACGGCACGAAGCGCAAGGTCAGCCTGCTCGGCAACGGCTATTACTCCAAGGACTCCGAGATCAAGGACGGTTATCCGGAATTCACCCTCGGCGTGCTCAAGAAACTCGGATGGGACAAGGATCTGACCGAGGCCGAAATGGCGGTGATCAACAAGGTCAACCCCACCACGCCGGACGCGGTGTCCTGGGCGATCGATTTGTCCGGCGGCATCCAGCGCGTCGCCATCGAACACGGCTGCACCCCCTACGGCAACGGCAAGGCGCGCGCCAATGCGTTCGGCTTGCCCGATCCCATCCCGGTGCATCGTGAACCGATCTACACGTCGCGGCCGGAACTGGTCGCGAAATATCCGACGCTGCCCGACGCCAAACAGTTCCGCGTGCCCAATATCGGCTTCACGGTTCAAAAGGCGGCGGTGGACAAGGGCATCGCCAAGCAATTCCCGCTCATCCTCTCGTCCGGCCGTCTGGTCGAATACGAGGGCGGCGGCGAAGAGACGCGATCCAACAAGTGGCTCGCCGAGCTGCAGCAGGACATGTTCATCGAGATTAATACCGCCGACGCCGCCGAACGCGGCATCAAGGACGGCGGCTGGGTCTGGGTATCCGGCGCGGAGATGGCAAGCGACAAAGCCTGCCGCATGAAGGCGCTGGTGACCGAACGCGTCGGCAAGGGCGTGACCTGGTGTCCGTTCCACTTCGCCGGCTGGTTCCAGGGCGTCGATCAACGCG
>Ga0208355_1000361_pt1 | contig 20777 bp, 17 predicted proteins | sample NGESurdeep072012_6_FD_184458 | JGI IMG/M metagenome (GOLD analysis project Ga0208355, IMG submission 184458) | Arctic peat soil microbial communities from Barrow, Alaska - NGEE Surface sample 210-3 deep-072012 (SPAdes) | ecosystem: Environmental > Terrestrial > Soil > Wetlands > Peat ... | reverse complement strand
CATTTTCATTTTCGCATTTGGAGACGCGGCTCATCGGCTCCGGGCGACAAGCCAGAGTGCTGGGTGGAGAAGGTTTGTGGATTGACGGGAGACGCATGGGATTCCGGTGGCTGGCATTCCAGCGACATTCCCGAGCAATAAAACGTTAACCCTAATGAGTGGTTAACTTGTAAACTGAGCTCGCGGGCGCCTGGTTCATTTGGACTGAACCAGTGCGGCCCCTAACATTTTGTTTGCGCATGATCTTCTCCGAAAATCGGTTTCCACTTTTCGGGATCATGCGCCATCGGGTTTAAGATCACGCCATGGACCTAGGACTCTCCAGAGACGAAATCGCGCTGCAGGCGCGCGCCCGCGCCTTCTCGCAGGACATCGTGCGCCCGCGCGCGGCGGCGATCGACCGCGACGAGCAATACCCCTGGGACATCGTGAAGACGCTCGGCGAGGCCGGCTTCCTCGGCATGACCATGCCGAAAGCACTCGGCGGCCAGGACCGCTCCTTCCTCGACGCCGTGCTGGTGATCGAGGAAATGGCGAAATCCTGCACCGTGACCGCGCGCATCGTGGTCGAGACCAATATGGGCGCGATCTCGACGGTGATGGCCTATGGCAGCGAGGCGCAGAAGCAGCTCGCGGCGCGGCTGGTGCTGGAGGGCGACAAGCCCGCCATCTGCATCACCGAGCCGGATGCCGGCAGTGACACCACTGCCATGACCACCCGCGCCGACAAGCGCGGCGATGTTTATGTGATCAACGGCAAGAAGCACTGGATCACCGGCGCCGGCGTGTCGCGCCTACATTTGATTTTCGCGCGCGTATTTGACGAACGCGGGCAAGAGCTGGGCATCGGCGGCTTCCTCGCGGTGCGCGACGAGGCCAAAGGATTGGACAAGGGCCTGCGCGTCACGCGGCGCGAGCAGACCATGGGGCTGCGCGGCATGCCGGAGGGCGAGCTCGCGTTCGAGGATCTTGCAGTGCCGGCAGCGATGGCGGTGTTGCCGCCGTCCGGTTTCCGCCGCGGCTTCGCCGATCTGATGAATGCCTATAACAGCCAGCGCGTCGGCGCCGGCACCGTGGCCATGGGGATCGCCGCCGGCGCGCTCGACCATGCGCTGGAATGGGTCAAGACCCGCGTGCAGTTCGGCCGCCCGATCGGCGAATTCCAGGGCCTGCAATGGATGCTCGCCGACATGCAGACCCAGCTCACCGCCTCGCGCCTGATGCTCTATGCGGCGGCGCGCTCGCGCGGCGCCGACGGCAGCGCCTTCCCCGACCCGATGCTGGCGGCGCAGGCGAAAGTCTTCGCCTCGGAGGCCGCGATCAAAATCGTCAATGACTCGCTGCAGCTCTTCGGCGCGCGCGGCTATTCCCGCGAGCTGCCGCTCGAACGCATGGCGCGCGACGTGCGCATGTTCACCATCGGCGGCGGCACCGCGCAGGTGCTGCGCACGCTGGTCGCCTCCAAGATGCTGGACTGGAAACTGCCGCAGAAGCGTGACGGCTACGCGCCGAAGCCTCCGAAGCGCGACGCCGCGGAGTGACCATGCATCCCATTTTTGCGAGCGCCAGCGAGGCGCAAGGCGTCCCGATCTGGTTCGTGCACGCCGGCAATGTCGATTCCATCCGCCAGGGCCTCGGTGAGCACGAACGCGCTTTCATCGCTGCCGCCGGCTTCGAGCCCAAAGCCGGCCAGCTGCTCTTGCTTTCCGCGGCCGACGGCAAGCTCGCCGGCGCACTGTTCGGGCTCGAACGTCCCGGCGATGGGGCAATCGATCCGTTCCGGCCGGGACAATTGTCCGGCCTGCTGCCGCCCGGCATCTACCGCTTCGCCAACGCGCCGCACGACGCGCGGCTCGCCACTTTAGCCTTCGCTTTGGGCGCCTATCAGTTTACCCGTTACCGCAAGGCGGATGTGCGCAGCGTGCGGCTCGTGCTGCCGGACGGCGTGGACGGCGACGACCTCACCGGCATCGTCGAGGGCGTGACGCTGGCCCGCGATCTCATCAACACGCCATCTAACGACTTGGGGCCAGCCGAGCTCGAGGACGCCGCCCGCGCGCTGGCCAAGCAGCATGGCGCCGGCGTGCAGGTGACCAGTGGCAACGAACTCGCGAAGAATTTCCCGCTGGTATATGCGGTCGGCGCCGGATCGCCACGCGCGCCGCGCCTGATCGATCTGACGTGGGGCAAGGACAGCGATCCGAAAATCACGCTGGTTGGCAAGGGCGTGTGCTTCGATACCGGCGGCCTCGACATCAAGACCGATGCCGGCATGCTCAATATGAAGAAGGACATGGGCGGGGCGGCGACCGCATTGGCGCTCGCCCACATGATCATGTCGCGCGGGCTTAAGGTTCGCCTGCGCGTCATCATTCCGGCGGTGGAAAATTCCATTTCCGGCACCAGCTTCCGCCCGCGCGACATCTACAAGTCGCGCAAGGGGCTCACCGTCGAAATCGGCAATACCGACGCCGAAGGCCGGCTCGTTCTCGCCGACGCGCTTACGCTCGCCGATGAGGACAACCCAGCGCTGATCGCCGATTTCGCCACGCTCACCGGCGCCGCGCGAGTGGCACTCGGGCCCGAGGTGCCGCCGTTTTTCACCGACGACGACGCGCTCGCCGCTGAACTGTCGAGCGCGTGCGCGGCCGAAAACGATCCGCTGTGGCGGCTACCGCTGTGGCGACCTTACGATCAGATGCTGGATTCGAAAGTGGCCGATCTTAACAATGTCAGCGCCGGCGGCCAGGGCGGCGCGATCACTGCCGCGCTGTTCCTGCGCCGGTTCGTCGCCGCGAAATCCTGGCTGCATCTCGACATCTTCGCCTGGACGGCATCGGCCAAGCCCGGCCGGCCGGAAGGCGCCGAATGCCAATCGGCACGCGCGCTCTACGCGATGCTCGCCGCGCGCTATTCTTAATTATGGTCGCCCTCGATCCCCGCATCCATCCGTTCCGCCCCGAGCTCGCGGCAAAGCGTCTGCAAGGCAAGGTCGAAGCCGAGCGCTTCGTCGAGGGCACGCGCCAGCAAGTGATCGAACCGATCGCCGGTGTGCGCCGCGCGCCGTCGCACGAGGCGCGGCTCGACACGCAAGCGCTGATGGGCGAGAGCGTGATGGTCTACGAGACGACCGAGGAAGGCTGGGCCTGGGGCCAGCTCGAAAATGACGGCTATGTCGGCTGGCTGTCGGCGAACGCACTTGGGCTTGCCGGTTCGGCGCCGACGCACAAAGTCGCGGTCCCGCGCACGCTCGGCTTCCCCGGACCGGACATCAAGCTGCCGCCGGTCGGTGGCCTGCCGATGGGCGCGATGCTTACAATCGTACGGCAGGACGAACGCTTCGCCGTCACCGCCTCCGGATGGCATGTGCCGGTCGTGCATCTTGCGCCGATCAAGGCGAGGCAGCCGGATTTTGTCGCGGTCGCCGAGACATTTCTCGCCGCGCCTTATCTGTGGGGCGGCAAGACATTGCTTGGGCTAGACTGCTCAGGGCTGGTGCAGGTCGCGCTGCAGGCCGCCGGCATCGCCTGCCCGCGCGACAGCGACATGCAGGAACTGGCGCTCGGCAAATTATCGTCGCTCGTCGACCTACGGCGCGGCGACTTGGTGTTCTGGAAGGGCCATGTCGCCATCGCGCGTGATACGACGACGCTCATTCACGCCAATGCGCATCACATGATGGTCGCGATCGAGCCGGCGAAAGACGTTATCGCCCGTATCAAGGCCGCCGGCAGCGAGATCACCAGCGTGAAGCGAGTTTCCTAGCGCGACGCCAACAGCTCGGCGATACGGCCGCGATTGAGCGCCAGCCATTGCAATACGATGACGAGCGGACCGTTGCGCATCTCGCCTTGGTTCAGCGCCGCAATCGCGGCGTCGATGGAGACGCGGACGGTGCCAATTTGCTCGCCTTCTGTTGCTGCGCCTGAACGTGCCGGGACCCGTGCCGCATCGATGGCGGCGAGGAAAACGGTGACCTCCTCATCGGTCAATCCCGGCGTCGTCAGGTAACTGAACAGCTCGACCAGTTCGCTCGGCGCGACCCCGATCTCCTCGATGCATTCGCGCCGCGCCGCTGCAGCAAGTTGCTCGCCCGCCTCGACCCGTCCCGCCACCATCTCGATCATGTCGCCGCGGCCATTGGCGAGATGCGCCGGCAGACGAAACTGCCGGATCAAGACGACTTCACCGCGTGCAAGATCGATCGGCAGCACCGCCACCACTTTGCCGCCGAGGAAGACGTCGCGGGTTTGGGTGACTGGAGCGCCGTCCGCACCTCGCAGCGTCAGCCGAAAGCGCAGGTAGTCGCGATAGCCCTTGGCGAGCAGTTCGGGCGCGGAGAGCGCGACATCGGCGGGAAGATCGGCGAGTTCGGGACGATCGCGCATCGCCACTACCTATTGCGAAACAACGCCCTCGGGCGCTGTTTCTAGATTGAAGGCGGCGGCAAACAGCGCGCGTGTGTAATCGCTCTTCGGGTTCTTGAACAGCTCCGCCGCCGCGCCCTCTTCCACCATCTTGCCGTTGCGCAGCACCAAGAGCCGGCTCGCCAGCGCGGCTACCACGCGCAGATCGTGCGAGATAAACATATAAGTGAGATCGCGCCGCTTCTGCAGGTCGCGCAACAGATCGACCATCTGCGCCTGAATCAACATGTCGAGCGCGCTGGTCGGCTCGTCGAGCACGATGAAGGTCGGCTCCAGCGCCAGCGCGCGAGCCAGCGCGACGCGCTGGCGCTGGCCGCCGGAGAATTCGTGCGGATAGCGGAAGCGCGTCGCGGGATCGAGCCCGACGTCGGTGAGCGCGGCCACCACGCGGCGCTCGCGCTCAGCCGCCGGCAGATGCGGATGATGTACCCACAGGCCCTCCTCGATGATGTCGGACACCGACATGCGCGGGGACAGCGAGCCGTAAGGATCCTGGAACACGATCTGCATGTCGCGGCGGAACGGCCGCATCTGCTTGAACTTGAGGCCCTGAATGGTGTGCCCCATGAACGCGACCGGACCATCGGACGAGATCAGCCGCAGGATCGCCAGGCCCAGCGTGGTTTTTCCCGAGCCGGACTCGCCCACGACGCCAAGCGTCTCGCCCTTGCGCACCTCGATGCTGACGCCATCAACCGCTTTGATATGCCCGACCACCTTGCGCAGCACGCCGCGCTTGATCGGAAACCACACCTTCAGATCTTTGGTTTGCACCACCATCGGCGCGTCCGGCCGCGGCGGCGCCGGATCGGGCTTCGGCTCGGCGGCGAGAAGTGCGCGTGTATAGGGATGCTCGGGCGCGGTGAACACGCGCTCGACTTCGCCCTGCTCGACAATTTTTCCCTGCTGCATCACGCAGACCCGGTCGGCGAGCTTGCGCACAATGCCTAGGTCATGGGTGATGAACAGCATCGACATGCCGAGCCGCTGCTGCGTGTCCTTGAGCAGTTTCAGGATTTGCGCCTGCACCGTCACGTCGAGCGCGGTGGTCGGCTCGTCGGCAATCAGCAGGTCGGGCTCATTCGCCAAGGCCATCGCGATCATCACGCGCTGGCGCTGGCCGCCCGACAACTGGTGCGGATAGCTCGCCAGCCGCCCTTGCGGATCGGGGATGCCGACATGATCGAGCAACTGGATGATGCGCGCGCGCGCCGCCTGCCCCGTAAGCCCCTGATGCAACAACAATATCTCGCCGATTTGCTTTTCGATCGTGTGCAGCGGATTGAGCGAGGTCATCGGCTCTTGGAAGATGATGGTGATGTCGTTGCCGCGGACGTGGCGGATGGCGGACTCCGCCATGGTCAGCATCTCGCGGCCCTGGAATACGATCGTGCCGGAGGGGTGATGCGCCGCCGGATAGGGCAACAGCTTCATCACCGACAGCGCGGTGACCGACTTGCCGGAACCGGACTCGCCGACCAGCGCCACCGTCTCGCCCTTGCCGATGTCGAACGAGACGCGGTCGACCGCCAGCACCGCGCGCGCGCCCTGGCCGAAGGCGACCGAGAGATCGCGAACCGAGAGCAGTGTTTCGGGCGCGCTCATCGGAAGGTCTTTCGCGGATCGAAGGCGTCGCGCACCGCCTCGCCGATGAAAATCAGCAGCGACAGCATCACCGCGATGCTGAAGAAGCCGGTCAATCCGAGCCACGGCGCATTCACATTGGCTTTAGCTTGCGAGAGCATCTCGCCGAGCGAGGGCGAGCCGGGCGGCAGACCGAAGCCGAGGAAATCGAGCGCGGTCAGCGTCATCACCGAGGACGACAAAATGAACGGTAGGAACGTCATGGTCGCCACCATGGCGTTCGGCAGCAGGTGGCGGAAGATGATGACGGCGTTCGAAACGCCGAGCGCGCGCGCGGCCATGATGTATTCAAAATTGCGTCCGCGCAGGAATTCCGCGCGCACCAAGCCAACCAGCGAGACCCATGAGAACAACAGCAGGATGCCGAGCAGCACGAAAAAGCCCGGCACCAGCACCGATGAAACGATCAGCAACAGATAAAGCGACGGGATCGAGGTCCAGATTTCGATGAAGCGCTGGAACAACAGGTCGACCCAGCCGCCGAAATAGCCCTGCACCGCGCCGGCGGCGACGCCGATGATCGATGAAATGATCGTCAGCACGAGTCCGAACAGCACCGAGATGCGGAAGCCGTAGATCAGCCGCGCCACCAGGTCGCGGCCGCCGTCATCGGTGCCGAGCCAGTTGTATTCCTGCTCGCCGCATTTGGCGAAGCCGTGGCTGGCGGCAAACTCGCAATCCTTTTGGTTCAGCAGCCAGGTCGGCTTGGACGGAAACGGCGATGGCGGCTTGCTCACCTGTGTGTTGTAGGAGAAGCGGATCAGCGGCCAGATCACGGTGCCGCCTTCCTTCGTGATCAGGCTCATCAGGTAGTCGTCGCGAAAATCGGCGGCGGTGCCGAACAGGTTCTTGTCGTTGGGATCGCCGAACGCGGTGTCGGGATAGGTCATGACCGCCGGAAAGAACGATCTGTCGTTGACGTGGATATAGACCGGCTTGTCGTTGGCGATGAATTCCGCGAACAGCGAAATCAGGAACATCGCGAGGAAGAGCCACAACGACCAATAGCCGCGCCGGTTGGCCTTGAAGTTGTCCCAGCGCCGCCGGTTGAGCGGCGAGATCGTGATCCAGCGCCGCTCCGCCGGCACGTCGAGGCCGGTGGTGCCGAAGGCGGTGCTATCGGGCGACTTGATGCCGGCGCGCGCGTCCACCTCAGACCTCCCGCGTCTCGAAGTCGATGCGCGGATCGATCCACGTATAAGTGAGATCGGAGATCAGGTTCACCACCACGCCGATGAGCGAGAAGATGAAGAGCGTTGCGAACACCACCGGATAGTCGCGGTTGAGCACGCTTTCGAAGCCGAGCAGGCCGAGGCCGTCGAGCGAAAAGATTGTTTCGATCAGCAGCGAGCCGGTGAAGAAGGCGTGCACGAAGGCTGAGGGAAATCCGGCGATGACGATCAGCATGGCGTTGCGGAACACGTGGCCGTACAGCACCTGGTTACGCGTGCAGCCCTTGGCGCGGGCGGTGAGTACGTATTGCTTACGGATTTCCTCGAGGAACGAGTTCTTGGTCAGCAGCGTCATGGTGGCGAATGCGGACAGCGCCATCGATATGATCGGCAAAGTGAGGTGCCAGAAATAGTCGAGAATCTTATGCCACCACGGCAGTTGCGCCCAATTCTCCGAATAGAGCCCGCGCAACGGAAACCAGTCGAAGAACGAGCCGCCGGCGAACAGGATGATCAGCAGGATCGCGAACAGGAAGCCGGGGATGGCATAGCCGACAATGATGACGCTCGAGGTCCACATGTCGAAGCGCGAGCCGTCGTCGACCGCCTTGCGGATGCCGAGCGGAATCGAGATCAGATAGGTGAGCAGCGTCATCCAGATGCCGAGCGACATCGAGACCGGCAGCTTCTCCTTGACCAGTTGCAGCACGCTGACGTCGCGGAAATAGCTTTTGCCGAAATCGAAGCGCATATAGTTCCACAGCATCAGACCGAAGCGCTCATAGGCCGGCTTGTCGAAGCCGAACTGCTTTTCCAGCTTCTTGATGAATTCCGGATCGAGCCCCTGCGCGCCGCGATACTTGGAGCTCACGGCGTCGACTTGCGAGCCGCCCTGCACCATGCCGCGGTTGCCGAAGTCGCCACCGGGCGAGCCGGAAATGCGCGAGGTCGCACCGGTGTCGCTGCCGGTGAGCTTGGCGATCACCTGCTCGACCGGGCCGCCGGGCGCGAACTGCACCACGACGAAAGCGACCAGCAGGATGCCGAGCATCGTCGGCACCATGAACAGCAGACGGCGGATGATATAGGCACTCATGCGACTCTCAGGTTGGGCCTCTCAGTATGTCATTCCGCGGCGCGGTGAAAGCACTGAAATCGCGGCACGCGATGCCGCCTACTCCAGCTTCGCCGCCTTGGCGCGGTCGTACCACCAGGTCTCCGGAATGCCGCGGAAGTAGCGCGGTTTGGCGGCGGGGCGGCCGAACATGTCCCAATAGGCGATCCAGTGCGACGCTTTGTACCAGTGCGGAATCCAGTAGCGCCCCGCGCGGATGACGCGGTCGAGCGCCTTGCAGGCGGTGACCAGCTCGGGGCGCGTCTTGGCGGCGATGATGATGTCGACCAGCGCGTCGACGGCCGGATCGGCGATGCCGGCCAGGTTCTGCGAGCCCTTGGTGGCGGCGGCAGCTGAGGAGAAATGGGTGCGCAGCGAGTCGCCCGGGGTCTCGGAAAAGCTGAAGCGCTCGACCGTGATGTCGAAATCGAAGCCGTCGACGCGGGCGCGGTATTGCACCGGATCGACGATGCGCAAGCTGGCGTCGATGCCGAGCGTGCCGAGATTCTTGATGAACGGCATATGGTGCGGCTGGAACGTCGGCTCGTCGATCAGGAACTCGATGGCAATCGGCGTCCCATTCGGCAGCACGCGCTTGCCGTCCCGGAGCGCAAAGCCGGCCTCGTTGAGCAGCTGCGCGCCGCGCCGCAGCCAGCGGCGGTCCTGGCCGCTGCCGTCGGTGGCCGGCGGCACATAGGGCTCGCCGAACACCTCGTCCGGCAGCTTGCCGCGGAACGGCTCGAGCAGCGCGAATTCGGCGGCATCCGGCTTGCCTTTCGCCATCATCGGCGAATTCTGGAACACCGAATGCGTGCGCTGGTAGGAGCCGTACATGATGTTCTTGTTGGTCCATTCGAAATCGAACGCATCGATCAACGCCTCGCGCAGGCGGGCGTCCTTGAATTTCTCGCGCCGCATATTGATGAACCAGCCCTGCGCGCCGGACGGCGTATCGTCCGCCAGCACGTCGCGCTTGACGCGGCCGTCGTTAAAGGCCGGGAAGTCGTAGCGCGTCGCCCATGTGCGCGAGGTAAACTCCTCGCGAAACAAATAGTTCTTGGCGGTGAAGCCTTCGAAGCCGACCTCGCGGTCGCGATAATATTCGAAGCGCACGATATCGAAATTGTTCTGCCCGCGCGCCACCGGCAGATCGGCGCCCCACCAGTCCTGCACCCGCTCGAACTCGATAAAATGCCCGATTTCGAAGCGGGCGACCTTGTAGGCGGCGCTGCCGAGCGGCGTCTCCAGCGTCGACTGGTCGAACACCTGCTTGGAATAATAGGCGCGCGAGAAAATCGGCAGGCCGGCAACGAACAGCGGCACGTCGCGGCCCCGTTTCTCGGCGAAGCGCACCACGACGGTGTGGTCGTCGATGGCCTCCGCGCCTTTGAAGTCGCGCAGCAGCTGGGTGATGATCGGATGCCCTTTTTCTTTCAGGGTCGCTAGCGAGAACGCGACGTCATGCGCGGTGAGCGGCGTGCCGTCGTGGAATCTTGCCTGTGGACGCAGCGAGAAGCGGTAGGTCAGCCCGTCGTCGGAGATGCCAACGCTACGCGCGGCCAGCCCATACATGCCGTCGGGCTCGTCGCCCGAGCGCACCATCAAGGTCGCGAAAGTGAGCTCCATGCCCTGGGCGGCGTCGCCTTTCAGGATGTAGCTGTTGAGCGAATTAAAGGTTTGGAACGACTGATTGTACTGGCGGTTCGGGCCGATCTGCGAGAACACGCCGCCCTTGGGTGCGTTCGGGTTGACGTAATTGAAGTGCGGGAAATCTTCCGGGTATTTCAGATCACCGAAGGCGGACATGCCGTGACGCTCGGCGTCTTGCGCGGCGGCTGGACTGACGAAATGCCGGCCGGCGCCAGCGGCAGCCGCGCCTACGATAATGCTCAACGCGCGGCGGCGGCTCAATCGCATCAGCGTCACGACCGCTGCGGCACCTTAGCCGCCTTGTCCGCGTCCCACCACCAGATGGTCGGGAACGCCGAAAGCCCGTATTTCGGCATGTTGTCCGGACGGCCGAAGCGGTCCCAGCGCGCCGCGCGCACCTTGCCGTAGGTCCATTGCGGCACGACGTAGAAATTCCACAGCAGCACGCGATCGAGCGCCTTGGTGGCGGCGACCAACTCGTCGCGGTCCTTGGCAAAGATAAGGCGCTCGATCAGCGCATCGACGGCCGGATTCTTGATGCCGACCAAGTTGCGCGAGCCGGGCTGGTCGGCGGCGGCCGAGCTCCAGTAGCCGCGCTGCTCGTTGCCCGGCGACAGCGACTCGCCCCAAGACGCGGCGATGATGTCGAAATCCCATTGCCGCAACCGGTTCTCGTATTGCGCGGCATCGACCACGCGCACATTCACCGTCATGCCGACCCGCTCGAGCGAGGGCTTGTAGAACAGCACGTAGCGCTCGGTCGCCGGATCCTCCGCCAAGCATTCGACGCTAAACGGCTCGCCGGTCTTGGCGTTGACCAGTTTGGTGTTTCGAATTTCGTAGCCGGCATCGCGCAGCAGCGCGAGCGCATCGCGCAGATTGTTACGATTCGCCTGCTGATTGCCGCCAACCGGATTGCTGTAAGGCTTGCTGAAAAGGTCGGCCGGCACCTTGTCGCGGACGGCTTCGAGAATTTCCAGCTCCTTGCCTTCCGGCAGCCCCGACGACGCCAGCTCGGTGCCCTCAAAATAGCTGGAAATGCGTTTGTACTGGCCGAAGAAGATCTGCTTGTTCATTTCCTCAAAATCGAAGGCGAAGTTGAAGGCGCGGCGCACGCGCGGATCCTTAAACTTGTCGCGCCGGATATTGAACGCGAACGCCTGCATGAGGCCGAAATTGCGGACCGGAAATTCCTCCAGCACCACGCGCTTGTCGCGCACGGCGGGGAAATCATAAGCCGTCGCCCAGTTCTTGGCGCTGTTCTCGGTGCGCCAGTCGGCCTGGTCGCCCTTGAACGCTTCCAGCGCCACCGTGGAATCGCGGAAATATTCGAAGCGGAGCTGCTGGAAATTCCGGGTGCCGATGGTGACGTTGACGTCCTTGCCCCAATAGTCGGCGACCTTCTCGTAGACGATGGTATGGCCGGGCACAAACTCCTTGAGGCGATAGGGCCCGGAGCCGAGCGGCAGCTCCAGCGTGGTCTGGGTGACGTCGCGCTTCTTGCCCGACGTGTCGGTGCCTTCCCACCAGTGCTTTGGCAACACCGGCAGCTGGCCGACGATCTGCGGCAATTCGCGATTGCCCGGACCGTCGAAAGTGAAGGTGATCTCGCGCTCGCCGGTCTTCTCCGCCTTTACGACGTGGCTGTAATAGGCGCCGAGCTGCGGACTGTTGGTCTTGAACGTATTGAATGAAAAGATCACATCGTCCGCCGTTACCGGCTTGCCGTCGTGCCAGCGCGCATTAGCGCGCAAGCGATAGGTGACCGACGAATGATCGTCCGGGTGACTGACCGCTTCCGCCAGCAGCCCGTATTCGGTCGACACTTCGTCGAGCGCCGGCGTCATCAGCGTTTCGGTGAACAGCTCGGTGCCCATGGCGAGGCTGCCCTTCACGCCGGACACCACCTGATTGAAATTATCGAAGGTGCCGAACGCGATCTGCCGCACCACGCCGCCCTGCGGCGCGGCCGCATTGACGTAGTCGAAATGCTGGAAGCCTTCCGGATATTTCAGCTCGCCGAACAGCGACAGGCCGTGCTTCCAGTTGCGCGTTTGCGCCACGGCGCGGCCGGCAAACGATCCGGCGCCGAGCGCGCCCAAGGCAGGCGCCACCAGCGTGGCGGCGGTGGCGCGGATGACGGACCGTCGAGTGAATTTCATGCAAAAATACTCCGGCGCTCGCGAAAGGCTGCTCATGACGCCATCGCGGGTGATTATGTCGGTTTTTCGGTCCGCCACCAGCGGCCTGGAACTTCAGGCATCCCGGCGCCGTCAAATTTGCGTGGCCAAACGCCGCAACCGGGCTGCCCATAACGAAACGGCCGGGCTTGGCCCGGCCGCGTCATGAATGGATCGCCGCTTTGATTACTTCTTCGGTGCGGCTGCCGGCGCAGCAGCAGCCTTGGGCGCCTCGGCCGGCTTGGCGGCAGGAGGAGCCGCGGCTGCCGGAGCCGGCGTGTTGGCGGCCGCCTTCGGCAGCGGCACCGGGCTATCCGCCAAGGTGCGCAGGTAACTGATCACGTCGGCGCGCTGGGTGTCGCGCGCCAGGCCGGCGAAGGTCATCGCCGTGCCCTGGATATAGCCGCGCGGATTGGCCAGGAACTTGCTGAGCTCGTCGAAGCTCCACTTGCCGCCCTTGGCCTTCATGGCCGCCGAATAGTTGAAGCCCGCCTCGGAGGCGCGCGCCCGGTCGACGATATTCCACAAATTGGGACCGACCCGGTTGGGACCGCCCTTCTCGAAGGTGTGGCAGGCCTGGCACTGCTTGGCGGTGGCTTGGCCCTTTTCCACCGAGGCCGCGGCCAGCAGCGTTTCGACCGGCTGTTCGGCCTCCTTGGCCGCGCCGGCCTTCTCGCCCTCGCCATGCCCCGTGACAGCGATCGCGTAGCCCGGCTTCGCCGGCTTCTCGGGTGCGAAAATGGCGCCGGCGCCGATATTAAGCGCGAGCGTGATCAGGCAGGTGCCGAGGATGGCGCCGAGGATCTTGTTGAGTTCGAAGGAATTCATCGGAAAACGGCTCCCGAAGCGGGGCGAGAACGGTGCGGGACGGGTCGCCCCCGAGGTTCCGGCGGCGGCGGACAGATACCGGTTTGCCTGGGTTCTGGCAACCCGTATAAGCGCCGCTGCACATTCGACATTCGTCAGTCCGGCCGGGCCAAGCTGCCCGTCCTCAGCCTGCCGTCCAAAGCAATGCCCAACGCAATTATCCTCATCCCGGCCCGCATGGCCTCCATCCGCCTGCCCGGCAAGCCGCTGGCCGATATCCATGGGCTAGCGATGATCGTGCACGTGCTGCGGCGCGCGCAATGCGCTCGTATCGGCGAGGCGGTGGTAGCGACCGATTCCGAGGCGATCCAGGCTGCGGTGGAAAAGGCGAACGGCCGCGCGGTGATGACCCGCGCCGACCATGTGTCCGGCTCCGACCGCATTTTCGAGGCGCTGGAGGCGCTCGATCCGGAGCGCCGCATCGAGATCGTGGTCAATGTGCAGGGCGACCTGCCGACCATCGATCCCGCCGACATTCGCGCGGCGCTGACGCCGCTATCCGACCGACAAGTCGATATCGCGACGCTCGCCGCGCTCATCAGCGATCCGGCCGAACGCAGCAATCCGAACGTGGTCAAGATTTCGGGCACCGCGATCGCACCCAACCGCTTTCGCGCGCTCACGTTCACCCGCGCCGATGCCACCGGTCCGGGTCCGCACTATCACCACATCGGGCTTTACGCCTATCGGCGCGCGGCGCTAGAGCGTTTCGTCAAGCTGCCGCCGTCCGCCAACGAGCAGCGCGAGCGGCTCGAGCAATTGCGCGCGCTCGACGCCGGCATGCGCATCGACGTGGTGGTGGTTAATAGCGCCCCGCTCGGCGTCGATACGCCGGAGGATCTGGAGCGCGCGCGGGCAATCCTGTCGCATTCCGAGCACTGAGTCGGAACGTGCGATAATTTCCTGACTTGATCGCAAAAAGCGCGCAACCATGCAATGTCAGTTGCGGTCAGCGAAACCGATCGCGGTCGCGGCAGAGAAATACCAATCCCCAAATGGCGTACACGACAAGGGGAACAAGCATCAGTGTGAAAGTCGTCTGTTTGGAAAGGGTGAATCCTGGCAGCCCCCTGGCGGCATAGATGAAGTAAAGTACTTCGATGATCCAATAGGCCGTGATGCCCAAGCCGGCCGAGAGGGCGATCAGCCCCCATTTCTTTCTCAGCCACAGACCGGCAAGGCCGATCACCATCAGCGGCAGATAAACGACCGTGTCGGCGGCCGCGAATGCCTTGTTGAGGACTACGCCCATTGCCGTGATTTCGCTGGCCGGTTCTTGCAGGCCCCACGAAACTGTAAGGTCGTAATCGATCAAGCTCATGGTTTGACCGACCGGCAGCGTCACACATATGAAAAGCGCCCCTCCTCCGAGCACCCAGAATCCAACCGAATTTTGCGCAGGCATGTGCAGCCTCCAAAGGTGAAACCTTCGATGTCGGGCGGTCACAAAGCATACCAAGAGCAGGCCGCTCTTTCACACGGCTTTCCGGGTGCTGCGGTAAGACAGGCAATGGCGTTGTCTCGCGGCCGGCCGCGTCGACCCTTTGAGACGCCCGCGTTCGCGGGCTCCTCGGGGTGAGGTAGCCCGAACTGACTGTTGACGAAGCCATTCCCGACCGCGTACGGGACAGCAATGAGCCAGCGAAAGAAAATCATCTTCCAGGGCGAACCGGGGGCGAACTCGCATCTCGCCTGCCAGGAAGCCTATCCCGATCACGAGCCGGTGCCCTGCCCAACCTTCGAGGATTGCTTCTCCGCATTGGTCGGCGGCGACGTCGATCTCGGCATGATCCCGATCGAGAATTCGATCGCCGGCCGGGTCGCCGACATTCATCACCTGATGCCGGACTCCGGCTTGCACATCATCGCCGAGTGGTTCCTGCCGATCCGCAATCAGCTGATGGCGCCGCAGGGCGCCAGCCTGAAAACCATCAAGACGGTGGAGAGCCACGTGATGGCGCTCGGGCAGTGCCGCGGCATGATCCGCGAATTAAAGCTCAAGCCGGTGGTCGCCGCCGACACCGCCGGCTCGGCGCGCGAAGTGGCCGAGAGCAAGGACGTAAGCCGCGCGGCGATCGCCTCGCGGCTGGCCGCCGAGATCTACGGCCTCAATATCCTGAAAGAAAATGTCGAGGACGAATCCCATTCGACCACGCGCTTCATCGTGCTGTCGCGCGAAAAGAAATGGGCGCAGCCCGGCAAGGGCAAGGTCGTCACCACCTTCGTATTCCGGGTGCGCAACCTGCCGGCCGCGCTCTACAAGGCGCTTGGCGGCTTCGCCACCAACGGCGTGAACATGACCAAGCTCGAGAGCTACATGATCGGCGGCAATTTCTTCGCCACCCAATTCTATGCCGACGTCGAGGGCCACCCGGACGACCGCGCGCTGGTGTTCGCGCTCGAGGAGCTCGCCTTCTTCTCCAAGGAGCTGACCATCCTCGGCGTCTATCCCGCGCATCCCTTCCGCGACACGTTCAAGGAAGAGAAGGACTGAGCGAGCGCTATGCGGCGAGCGAGCGCTCGCTTACGTCCGCTTGCCGACCAGACGCGGCCTTCGAACGGCGGCCATGCTCGGTCGCAAATGTGCCAGAAGCGTACAATAGAGCAAGCTGAAGGCGCACAAAACTAATTCAGGATCGTTGCCGCTATTGCTTCGCTTGCGAACGCTTGATGCTGTGGGCTACTTGGTCAGCCGCGCCGACTGCACCACCTTTTGAAAAAGCACATTCATCGCCTCGGAAATTCCATCGGTCGGGCTCACCTCGAAATAAAATCCTGGCGAAGCGCAGCTCTGCATATTTGCGGCGATTTGGCTGTTAGGAGATGGGCCATAAGGCCCCTTATTGAACGGATCAATCCAGCTCATGTACCAAGCGTTGGTCGGCAAAGCCAGATAGGTCGTGTAGAGCACCGCGATCTTGATGCCACGGTTCTTCATCGTCGTGCATAAGGATACATTGAGCGGCTCTTGGCACCTGGTGTATTGTTTATTGGTCTGTGGGTCTTGGCCCGCTGTTGTCGGTTGTGAACACGATATATTAGCGGCGTCAGCGACGCCGTCGGAGACGAAGAAGAGAATTTTCAGCGGCGATGATGACTTGGAGTCATCGCCCGGGGTCGAAATCTCATTGTTGATGTCCGGAAAGACATCGTCGAAGTTGGTGTCCGTATCGCTGGCGTAGTTCTGATAGGGCACGGTCATCAGGTCGATATTCGCGGCCGCCGTCTTCGCGCTTGAGAGGCTGGACGAAAGGTTAAAGATTTTCGTCAAGCCGGCGTTTCTTGCGGACGAACCAAACGTGTAGATCGCCATGCGAAATTGGCTCGGTGCCGTCTGAGTCGCGGTCGCCGTGTCCATAAGCTGTTGCGTCGCGCTTCGCACCACATCGATGCACGTTGTTACCCCAAGCTTTTTTGCGAGGCCGTAATAGTCGTTCGGGGAGATATCCAGCTGGTGACACGCGAACGCACATTGATCCGACGTGTTGTTGACCATCTTGGTCACGTCGGCCGGCGTAGCGCCAACGCCCATCGATGGGGGTGTTGTCCAGCAATAGATAGAAATCTATGTACGCCGGAGTGGCGGACGCCGCCGTCGACGACCCGGAAACGGCGATGTTATTGATACTGGCAAGACCCATGAAAGCGGTAGGGACGCTTGCCGTATAGCTTACGACTGCGGTGCGCACGGTAGCGCTGTCAGTGACCGTAGCTGACACATTGCCGACGCTGCCACGCTTTAGTGTGGCCGCCTGTGCTTTGAAGAAATTCGCCGCGTTCGTTTGAGCAGCATCCGCAGTCAACGACATCGCAGATTTACTAACTGCGGAAAGAGCGGCTGCATCTGCGTATTCGTTGAGGATGGTCTTCGTTCTGTTCGCGAGGCTGAAATCTACAGCGGCTCCGACTGACATAGTGATTGGTAAGACCGCCAATCCAAAGGTGACGGCGATATTGCCGGAGTTCTCACGACAGAATGACGTCACAATGCGAGCAAGCGCTTGAATCATGGCCCCGGGGTCTCGCAATAAAACTTCTGCGAAACATTGCCGTGAAAAATTTAAGGCCGCGTTTCGTTTGTTTGCCGCAGCGCTTCGTTAAGGCTTTATTAATGTAAACGAAGTCATCCGCCCAAAAGACTGGATTGCCCACAACTATCTGAAACCCAATGTCGCTTATGCGTCAAAAGCTGACGACTATGCCTACTGCGCCTTATGTCCGCGATACGCGCGAAAGCGGACGTGATCGCCCCCCTCGCTTGCCCTAACCGCTACAACGCCCTAGGCCCGCTCCCGCTCGTAGCGGGCGACGAAGCGCGGCGAAAGCTTGCGCAGGCGCTCGATGTCGATGCGGCCCGAGCGCATGATGTAGCTCATGGCGAAATCGACGGGTGCGAGCCGCATGTGATCGGCGAAGCGCTCGTACCATTCGGCGCTGCCATTGGCGCCCGCCACCAGCTTTTCCAAAATCGGCCGCCGCGCGGCCTCGAAGCCTGCCAACGCCCGGCCCAAGTCGCCCGGATGCGCCGCCAACGCCTTGTCGAGCGCGATGGCGTCCTCCATCGCCAGCCTTGTGCCGGAGCCGATGGAGAAGTGCGCGGTGTGCAGCGCGTCGCCGATCAGAACGCGGTTTTCGTGCAACCAACGCGCGTTGTGCACGAGCGGGAACTGTCGCCAGATCGAATTGTTGGAGATCAGCGAATGGCCGTCGAGCGCCTCGGCAAAGATGCGCTCGCAGGTGGCGCGGGCTTCCTTTTCGCTCATGCGCGCGAAACCGGCCCGTTCAAAGGTCGGCTGATCGACCTCGACGATGAAGGTGCTTTGGTCCGGCGCGTAGCGGTAATGATGCGCATTGAAAGACCCAAGCTCGCTCGCGATAAAGGTCTGCGTCAGCGTCTCGAAGCGTTTGGCTGTGCCGAACCAGGCGAAGCGGTTGCTGAGATGGTCGAGGCTGGCGCCGAAGTCCAACGCGTGGCTGTGCCGCACCAGCGAGTTCACGCCATCGGCGCCGACCACAAGATCGAAGCCGTCGAGTTCGTCGAGATTTTTGATCGTGCGCCGGTAGACCGGCGCGACGCCGACCGACCGCGCGCGCGCCTGCAGCAGTTGCAGCAGTTTCAGCCGGCCGACCGCGGCAAAGCCGACGCCGTCGATGACCACGCGCTCGCCGCGATGGACGATGGCGATGTCGTTCCATGATTCCATCTGCGGCACGATTGCGGCATAGGTTTCCTCGTCGTCCTCGCGCAGGAATTCGAGCGCGCGGTCGGAGAACACCACGCCGAAGCCGAAAGTGGCGTCGGCCGGATTCTGCTCGATGACGGTGACGTCCGCTCGGCGCAAGCGGCGCTTGATCAGAAAGCTAAGATAAAGACCGGCCGGGCCGGCGCCGAGAATGGCAATGCGCATGATCGTAGTGTTACAAACTGTCACGCTCCGCGAAAGCGGGACATCCGGTATTCACTGCGTTATCGTAGCAGCCAATCATCACCCCAAGCTGGGAGCCGACCATGCTGCAAATCACCCTCGCCCTCGCCTTCCACATTCTCGGCACCGTTGTCTGGGTCGGCGGCATGTTCGCGGCCTATGTTTGCCTGCGCCCGGCGGCCGGCGCACTGGAACCGCCGCAGCGGTTGCGGTTGTGGCGGAATTTCTTTGCGAAATTCCTTCCCTGGGTGTGGGTCTCGGTGCTGCTGCTGCTCGCCAGCGGCTACTGGATGCTGGCCAAGGGCTTCGGCGGCTTCGCCGAGGCGCCGCTCTATATCAATCTGATGCAGGCGATCGGCTGGGTGATGATCGCGTTGTTCGTCTGGCTGTTCCACGGACCGTGGCTGGCGTTCAAGCGCGCCGTCGATGCGCAAGATTGGCCGGCCGCCGCCGCCAACCTTAACCGCATCCGTCAGATCATCATGGTCAATCTGCCGCTCGGCCTCATCGTCGTCGTCATCGGCGGCAGCGGCCGCTTTTGGGGATAGGCGGCGCGCCGCCGCTGCACATCAAATCGTCTGATTGTATTCGCCGACTTCCGAATGCGTGCGCAGCACGGCGTCGACCGCCTTGAACATTTCGCGCATGCGGGCTTCCGACACGGGACTTTCCACCACCACCACCAGCTCCGGCTTGTTGGAGGAGGCGCGCACCAGGCCCCAGGTGCCGTCCGCGACGGTGACGCGCACGCCATTGACGGTGTTGAGATCGCGGATCGGCTGGCCGTCGAACGTCTCGCCCTTCGTCTTCATCGCCTCGAAATGCTTCACCACCGCGTCGACCACGCCGTATTTTTTCTCGTCGTCGCAATGCGGCGCCATGGTGGGCGAGCCCCAGGTCTTCGGCAGCGCCTTGCGCAAGTCCGCCATGGACTTTCCCGGATTGCGGTCGAGCATGTCGCAGACCGCGAGGGCGAAGATCATGCCGTCGTCATAGCCCCGGCCGTACGGCTTGTTGAAAAAGAAATGGCCGGACTTCTCGAAGCCGGCGAGCGCGCCCAGTTCGTTCACCCGCCGCTTGATGTAGGAGTGGCCAGTCTTCCAGTAGTCGACCTTGACGCCGTTGGCCTTGAGCACCGGATCGGTGAGGAACAGGCCGGTCGACTTCACGTCGACCACGAAGGTCGCGTTCTTGTGCAGGCTCGACATGTCGCGCGCCAGCATGACGCCGACCTTGTCGGCGAATATTTCCTCGCCTTCGTTGTCGACCACGCCGCAGCGGTCCCCGTCGCCATCGAAGCCTAAGGCCACATCGGCGCGGTTGACCAGCACCGCGTCACGCATGGCGTGCAGCATCTTCATGTCTTCGGTGTTCGGATTGTAGCGCGGGAACGTGTGGTCGAGCTCGCAATCGAGCGGCACCACCTCGCAGCCGATCGCCTGCAGCACCTTCGGCGCGAAGGCGCCGGCGGTGCCGTTGCCGCAGGCCGCGACCACCTTGAGCTTGCGCTTGATCTTCGGCCGCTTGGTCACGTCGGCGATGTAGCGCTCGGGGAAATTCTCGACAAAGACGTAACTGCCGCCGCCGGTGAGAGAAAATCTGGCGCCCAGCACGATCTCCTTGAGCCGCTTCATCTCGTTCGGCCCGAAGGTGAGCGGCCGGTTGGCGCCCATCTTCACGCCGGTCCAGCCGTTGTCGTTGTGCGAGGCGGTGACCATGGCGACACAGGGCACGTCCAGCTCGAACTGCGCGAAATAGGCCATCGGCGTGATCGCAAGCCCGATGTCGTGCACTTTGCAGCCTGCCGCCAACAGGCCGGACACCAGCGCCATCTTCACGGCAGCCGAATAGCTGCGGAAATCGTGGCCGGTGACGATCTCCCGCTTGACGCCCATTTCAGCGATCAGCGTGCCGAGCCCCATACCGAGCGCCTGCACGCCCATCAGGTTGATTTCTTTTTCCAACAGCCAGCGCGCGTCGTATTCGCGGAAGCCGGTCGGCTTCACCAACGGCGATGACTCATAAGCATAGGTATTGGGCGTCAGCGCGGATTTTGGCTTCGGAAACATCAGGTCCTCAAATCGGGGGTGGGCCAAGCTCGTTGTTCAATACCCTAACGCCGGAGAGCCGCAAAGCGCTCCGCCGCTCAAGAGAAATCCGATAAACCGATCGTTACTGCTCAAGCACCATGCGGCCATTGGCGTATTCGTAGCGTTTGAGCGCATTGCGTCGTCTGAAATGCTCCCGGATGGTGACCTGTTGCCTCACCTGATTTGTTCCCCGCCGGTGTTCAGCGG
>Ga0208355_1000360_pt1 | contig 20780 bp, 20 predicted proteins | sample NGESurdeep072012_6_FD_184458 | JGI IMG/M metagenome (GOLD analysis project Ga0208355, IMG submission 184458) | Arctic peat soil microbial communities from Barrow, Alaska - NGEE Surface sample 210-3 deep-072012 (SPAdes) | ecosystem: Environmental > Terrestrial > Soil > Wetlands > Peat ... | reverse complement strand
CCACGAGGTCGCCGTCGGGGTCGAGGACCTCGGTCGCGGCGAACGGCCCGCCGGCCGCCTCGGCGGCGGCGCGGCCCGCCGCCGAGGCGGCAAGGAGGCCCACGCGCTCTCCCGGCCGCACCGCGAACGCGACCGACCCCGGGTCGCGCGGGTCTGCGAGCTCGAGCGGCACCCGCGGCGCGTAGTGCGCCCCGGCCCGGCCGGGCGCCAGCTCGGCAGTGCCCGCGGCCCCGTCGTCGAGCACCTCCAGGCGCCCGATCTCCGCCTCGATCGCCTCGACGGCGAGGCCTCCGGGGCGCAGGAGCACGGCACGGCCCGCGGCGAGCAGGATCACCGTGGATTCGACCCCCACCCGGCACGGCCCGCCGTCGAGCACGAGGTCGACCCGCGATCCCAGCCCCGCCACGACGTGCGCCGCGCGGGTGGGGGACAGATGGCCGAACCGGTTGGCGGATGGCGCCGCCACCGGGACGCCGGCCGCGCGAATCAGGGCACGCGCGACCGGATGGTCGGGCACCCGCAGGCCGACCGTCGGGAGCCCGGCCGTGACGATCCCCGGGATCACGTCCCGCTTGCGGAGGACCAGCGTCAGGGGCCCCGGCCAGAACCGCGCCGCCAGCCGCGCGACGCGGGGGTCGTCCGCGTCCTCCGCCTCCGCGTACAACGCGAGCGCCGACGCGTCCGCGAGGTGGACGATCAGCGGGTCGAAAGCGGGTCGCTCTTTCGCGGCGAAGACGCGGGCGACGGCGCGGGCATCGAGCGCGTTGGCTCCCAGGCCGTACACGGTCTCGGTCGGGAAGACCACCAGGCCGCCGCCACGCAGCCGTTCCGCGGCCACGGCGATCGAGTTGAGGTCGTCGCCGGGCAGGACCGGCGGCCCGGACGGGTGGCGGCCGGGGAGCGGGGTGTCTTCGGGCGCGGGCATCCCACGCAGGATCGCGCGTTCGGCGAGAGGGCGCACGGCCCGGCCGGAACCCCGGCGCCGCGGCGCGGCCGTCCGCGGCGCCGTCCGGACGTCGTACGATCGCCCGGACCATGCTGATCACCGCCGCGGCCGGCCCCGATTCGGCCGCGGTCGCTCCCGAGCCCCTCGCGCGCAACCGGGACTTCAAGGTCGTCCTGCTGGGCCAGGGCGTGAGCTCGTTCGGGGACGCGATCACGAACACGGCCCTGCCGCTGCTGGTCCTCGCGCTGACGGGCTCGGGCTTCGCGATGGGGGTCGTGGGCGCCCTCTCGACGTTGCCGGACCTCCTGATCGGGCTGCCGGCAGGCGCCTACGCGGACCGCTGGGACCGGCGCCGGATGATGTTCGTCGCGGACCTGGGACGGGCCGTCATCACGGCCGCGGTGCCGCTGACGTTCTGGCTGGGCGGGCCCACGATGGCCGTCATCCTGCTCATCACGTTCCCGCTCAACGTCCTGCGGGTGCTCTGGCTCGCCGCCTACACGGCGGCCGTGCCGGGGCTGGTGGGCCGGCCCCAGATCGCGCGGGCCAACGCGATCTTCGAGTCGTTCTTCACGGTCGGATGGATCGCGGGGCCCGCCCTGGCCGGCATCCTCTCGGCGGTGGTCGGTCCCGCCTCGACCATCGCGATCGACGCGATCACGTTCGTGGTCTCGTCCGCCGCGCTTCTCCTGGTACGCCGGCCGCTGCGCCCGCCTCACCGCGCCGAGCGGCCGCACCTCCTGTCGGACATCCGGGAGGGCGTGCGGTACGTCGCGGGCCACCCGACGCTGCGTGCGGTGATCCTGTTCTGGGCCACGTCGCAGGTGATCACCGCCGCGCTCGCGACGGCGCTCACGTACTACGTCACGCGGGACCGGGCCCTTCCGGCGGACGTCCTGGGGCTCATCCTCTCGGCCTTCGGCGTGGGCTCGCTGGTCGGCTCCCTGGCGGCCGGCCGACGACCTCCCGAGGCCGTCGGCCGCGCGTTGCTCATCGGGACCGTCGTGACCGGCTTGATCCTCTTCACGCTCACGATCGGCGCGCCGATCGCGGTGATGGTCGGGGGCGCCTTCGTCGCAGGCATGACCCAGTCTGTCGTCCTGATCGGGTACATCACGTTGCGGACCGCCCTCTCGCCGGACGCGATGCTCGGCCGGATCGGAAGCACGGCCCGGTCGATCTCGGTCGGGCTCATGCCGATCGGGTCGTTCGCCGGAGGCGCGCTCATCGACCTCACGAACGGCGGAGTGACGCTGGCGATCATGGGCGCCATGCTCCTCGTGGCAAGCGGCGTCTTCGCGCTCGTGCCGAACCTCCGGCGTGCACGGGTTCCACGCGTCGCCAGGCGGGCCCCGGCGTGAGCGGCCAGGACGCCGTGCCGAGGTCTCCGCTGGCGGAGCGCTGGGCCCTGGACCCGGGCACGGTCTTCCTCAACCACGGGTCGTTCGGGGCCTGCCCGCGCGCGGTCCTCGCCGCCCAGCAGGCCCTCCGCGGTGAGCTGGAGGCAAACCCCGTCGCCTTCCTGGGCCGCCAGCTCGACGATCGGCTCGCGGCAGCGCGGGTCGCGGTCGGCTCCTTCGTCGGCGCGGACCCGGACGACCTGGCCTTCGTGCCGAACGCCACGGCCGGGATCGCGACCGTGCTCCGCTCCGCCGAGATCGGCCCCGGCGACGAGCTGCTCGCCACCGACCACGAGTACAACGCGGCGCTGAACGCGCTGCGCGCGGCCGCGGCCGACCGGGGTGCCCGGGTCGTGCTGGCGCGCATCCCGCTCCCGGTCGCCGGCCCGGACGAGATCGTGGAGCGCGTGATGGCCGCGCTGACGCCGCGGACACGCCTGGCGCTCCTGAGCCACGTGACCAGCCCGACGGCGCTCGTCTTCCCGGTCGAGCGCCTCGTGCCGCTGCTGGAGGCGCGGGGCGTCGCGGTGCTCGTCGACGGCGCCCATGCGCCGGGCATGATCCCGCTCGGGATCGGAGCGCTGGGCGCCAGCTGGTACGCGGCGAACCTCCACAAGTGGTGCTGCGCCCCCAAGGGCGCGGCCTTCCTCCACGTGCGCCGGGACCGGCAGGCGGGCATCCGGCCCCTGGCCGTGAGCCATGCCGCCAACGACCCCCGGCCGACACCGTCGCCGTTCCGGCGGGCGTTCGACTGGACCGGCACCCTGGACCCGACACCGTACCTGGTCGCCCCAGCCGCGCTCGCCGAGGTCTCCGGCATGCTGGAAGGAGGCTGGCCGGCGGTCATGGCCGCGAATCGCGCGCTCGCCCGCACGGCACGGGAGATCCTCCTGGCCGCGCTCGGCGGCACGCCCGTCGCGCCCGACGCGATGCTGGGCGCCATGGCGGCCGTGGAGCTGCCCGCCTCGTTCGGGCCGGCACCCGACTCTCCGGTGGCCGAGGATCCCCTCCAGGCCGTCCTGCGCGAGCGCGCCGGGATCGAGGTCCCGCTCATCGCGTGGCCCCGGGAGGCCGGGCCCGGCGAGCGCCCGCGGCGGTTCGTCCGCATCTCGGCCCACCTCCACAACCAGGCCTCCGACTACGTCGCGCTCGCGGATGCGCTCCACGGGCTCCGGGTACCCTTCGAGGCATGAAGGTGAGGCCGCGCTCGTTGCCCAGCGCAGCGTGATCGCCGACGCCCCGGCCGCCTGCGCGGCGGTCGGCGCCGCCCACGTCCAGCTCGACGTGCAGCCCGCCACGTCCGCGACATTCGCGACGGTCCTCGAGGGGCTGGCCCGCTTTCGCAGCGGTGCGTAAGGCGCTGCGAACCGTCAGCCGGGTCGGACCGGCCGCGGAACCGCGCGCCACAGGACCGTCGTGATGCGCGGCGCGAGGCCGGTGTGCCGAAGGCCGTGGACCGCGACCGTCCACGCCGCCCCGATGACCAGGAGCGTCAGCACGTCCCGCGCGTCGAGCGGCGTGAGCTCGTAGAAGTCGCGAGCGATCGGGACCGCCAGGATGACGAGGTAGACCAGCAGCATGAGTCCCGCCAGGAGCCAGGGCCACCATCGGATCAGCCGCCCGGGCGATTCCTCCCGTGCTCCCGACGAGATCAGCGGCAGGAGCCCAAGCCCGCAGAAGACGGTGACGGTCGTCAGCACGGTCTGGGCCACGACGACGGAGGCGCCGGTGCCCAGCGCGTAGGCGTAGGTCGGGAGCGCGACCAGGACGACCGCGAACGAGACCGGGATGGAGACCCGGAGCGTCTCCGCGAGGAGGCTGCCCGGGAGCCGGCGCGGCGGGACCCAGATCGCCAGCACGATGAGCGGGATCCCGACGGTCGCGAACGCCAGGACGGAGTTCTGGCGCGGCGTGAGCGGGAACGGAAGGCCCACGATCGCGGCGCCGCCGATGATCAGGAGCACGTAGAACGTGCGCGAGAGCAGGAGGACCAGCGTCGCCTCCATCGCCGCCACGATCCGCTGGCCCTCGATCACCGCCCTGGGCAGGACCCCGAACCGGTCGCCGAGAAGGACGAGGTCGGCGACGCCACGGGCCGCGGCCGAGCCCGACTCCATCGCGATCCCGAGGTTCGCGCGGCGGAGCGAGAGGAGGTCGTTCACGCCATCGCCGACCATGGCGACGTAGTGGCCGCGGCCGCGCAGGAGCGCGACGAGCCGGGCCTTGAGGGCGGGCTCGACCCGCCCGAAGATCGAGCGCCGCTCTGCCTCGCCGGCCGCCCCGGGATCGTCGAGCAGCGCGAGCGCGGGCCCGGACGCCGCCCCGCCGGCGATGTCGAGGCCGACACGAGCCGCGAGCGCCTCCACCGTCGCCGGGTCGTCGCCGGAGATGACCTTGAGCTCGATGCCCGCCCGCGCGAACCCTGCGAGGATCTCGCGGACGTCCGTGCGCAGCTCCTCGCCGAAACGCAGGAGCCCCACCGCCTCCAGGCCGGGCGGAACGGCAGGCCGGCCGCCGGCATCCCGCAGCGCGGCGCCGGCCGGGGCGCGGGCAAGGAGCAGGACGCGCACGCCCTCGGCGGCGATGGCGGCAGCCCGCGCCGCCACCGACCCGGGGGTCGCGGCGGCCTGCCCGGCGCCGGCCGCTGTGCGTTCCCCGGCCGGGAGGTCGGTCCCGAGCTGCGGCACCAGGACGGCCGTCGCGCCCAGCACCCAGGCGGCGCCGTCCGCGAAGCGCAGCCCGGACCAGCGGCGCTCCGACGCGAACGGGATCTCGTCCGCGACCGGCCGCGCCGGCGCGACACAGGCCTCCGCGATCGCCTGCGTCGTCCGGTTCGGCGCTGCCGTGCTCGCCGCCAGCGCCCCGAGGATCGCGGCGAGGTGGTCGGCATCGTGGCCACCCAGGGTCTCGGCACCCGCGTACCAGATGCGCTGGGTGGTGAGCGTGCCGGTCTTGTCCATGCACAGCGTGTCGACGCGCGCCATCGACTCGACCGCGTTCTGCCGCTGCACGAGGGCGCCGAGGCGGCTGATCCGGAGAGCCCCGGCCGCGTACGTGACGGTCACCATGATCGCGAGGCCCTGCGGCACCAGCGTCACGAGGACCGCCGCGGCGGTGAGCGTCTGCGTCGAGGTGAACCCGCCCGGGAGCGCTGCGAGCGCAAGTGCCACAGGGACGACGCTCAGCAGGACCAGCGCGGCCACCGCCCAGATCGCGACGGCGATCTCGCGCTGGAGCGGGGTGCGCTCGTCGCCCAGCCGCTTCGCGTCCGCGAGGAGCCGGTTCGCGAAGCTGGCGGCGCCGACCGACTCGACCTCGAAGACCGCGGTCCCCGAGACGACTGCGCTGCCGGACAGGACCGGATCGCCGGCCTGTTTCGAGACCGGATCGGACTCGCCGGTGAGCAGGGATTCGTCGAGCTCGACACGGCCTTCGCCGACGAGCGTGCCGTCGAGGACCACCTGGTCGCCGCGGCGGGCGACAAGGAGGTCACCCAGGACGGCCTCGGCAGGATCGATGCCGCGCTCGCCGGCATCCCGGATGACCCGGGCCTGCGGGCGGGCCAGGAGCGCGATCCGGTCCAGCTTCCGCTTCGCCCGTGTTTCCGAGACCACGCCGATCCCGATGTTGGCCAGGACCGGGCCCGCGGTGAGGAGCGCCTCGACGACCATCCCGAACAGCAGCAGGAGCACGGAGACGGCGACCAGGATCCCGTTGATCCCCGGGTACGCATTCTGGCGGAGGATCTCCCAGTACGTCCGCGAGGTCGACGCGCGGAACGCGTTGCCCTCGCCGCGTGCCCGTCGCGTGCTCGCCTCCGCCTCGGAGAGCCCCGCGGGCGAGGTGCGCACCGGCCGGACCACGGGCGGGTGCGGGGGCAGCGCGGGAACCCGGGCGCCGCCGTCCGGAGTCATCGGGTGGGCGGGCGCAGCGGTCATCGCGCGGATCATGCCGGATCGCGGCCCTCGTGTACCGTTTCTCCGTGGACGTCATCACGACGGAGGGCCTGACCAAGCACTACGGGCCGCCCCGCGGGTCGCGCGGTCGGTCCGGCGGAGACGCGCCGATCCGGGCGCTCGACGACCTGACGCTCTCGGTCCAGGCCGGCGAGATCTTCGGCTTCCTGGGCCCGAACGGCGCCGGCAAGAGCACGGCGATCCGCCTCTTCCTCGGCTTCATCCACCCGACGGCGGGTCGCGCGCACGTCCTGGGCCACGATGTCTCCAGGGCCGGCGCCGCGCTTCGCGGCAGGATCGGCTACCTGCCGGGCGGCATCGCCCTGTACGACAGCCTCACCGGCACCCAGCTCCTCGACTACCTCGGCGCGTTCTATCCCAGCCCGCCGGTCCTCCGCGCCGGCCTGGTCGAGCGCCTCGACCTGTCCGCCCGGGATCTCGGTCGGCCCATCCGCGACTACTCGCGCGGGATGCGCCAGAAGATCGGGATCGTCCAGGCGCTCCAGCACGATCCGGAGCTCGCCATCCTCGACGAGCCATCGGAGGGCCTGGACCCGCTCATGCAGCGGGCGTTCTACGCGATCCTCGACGAGCGGCGCGCGGCCGGCCGGACCGTGTTCTTCAGCTCCCACGTGCTCTCGGAGGTGGAGCGCGTCTGCGACCGGGTCGCGATCATCCGGGCGGGGCGGCTGGTGGCGCTGGAGAACGTGGTCGAGCTCCTGGCCCGACGCCGGCGGCACGTCGAAGCCCGCCTGGACGGGCCGGTGCCGGCCCTCGCGGCGGCGCTCGCCGCGCTCCCCGGCGTCTCGGCGTTCGAGGCCCGCGGCGACCGGCTGGCGTTCGGGCTCGACGGGGACGTGGCGCCGCTCCTGCGCCTGCTCCAGGGCGCCCCTCTCGCCGACCTCACGATCGAGCCGGCGCGCCTGGAGGACGCCTTCATGGAGCTGTACGACGAGCCGGCGCCGTGAGCGGGGTCCTGTTCCGGCGGACGTGGGCTGCCCAGCGCATCCGCCTGCTCGTCGTGGTGGCGGGGCTCGCGGCCTGGGGGTTCCTGCTCCCGGTGGTCTACGCCACGTTCGGGAAGGAGATGGAGGCGCTGATCCAGAACGCCGCGTTCGCGAACATCCTCGACATCTTCTCGCGCTTCTCGGGGGGCGACGTCTTCAGCATCCGGGGGACCGTCGCGCTCGGGTTGGTCCACCCGATCGCGCTTGCCCTCGTCGCGATCCAGGTGGTCGGGTTCGCGGCGGCGGCCGTCGCGGGCGAGCGCCAGCGCGGCACCCTGGAGGTCCTGCTCGCGCGGCCGCTGGAGCGCCGCGCCCTGTACGCGACGCTGCTCGCCGCGACCCTCCTGTTCGCCGCCCTCACGGAGGCGGCCGTCCTGGGCGGCATCGTGGCGGGCGCGCTCCTGTTCGGGGTGGCCGGCGACCTGCGGGCAACCGACATCGCGCTCTGCTGGCTCAACGCGGTGGCGCTGTTCGGCGCGCTCGGGGCGATCTCGCTGGCCGCGTCGGTGAGCTTCGACCAGCTGGGACCCGCCATGGGGATCGCGCTCGGCGTCACGATCGTCGGGTACGCGGCCGAGTTCCTGGGCACGCTGTGGCCCACCGCGGCGTGGCTCCGGGTGGCCTCGCCGTTCCGCTACTTCCAGCCCACGCGGATTCTCGCCGGCACGTTCGAGCCGCGCGACCTGCTGGTCCTCGGCGCTGTCTTCGTCGCGGCGGTCGCGTGGGCCGCGTGGATCTTCCCGCGCCGGGACCTCGCGGCGCCGAGCTGAGCCGCTACGGCGACGCCGGCGGCGCTGCTGCGGGTGCCGACGGGCTTGCGCCAGGTCCGGGGCTTCCGGCCGGTGCCGCGGTCGTGACCGCCGCGATCGCGTCGCTGATCGTGGACCAGCTGGAGCTGAATCCGGCCAGGAGCTTCGTCCCGCCGGGGCCGCTCACGCGGAGGGTCGGGGTGGACACGACACCGGCCGCTCGTCCCTGCGCCGTCTCGTCCGCGACCGCCTTCGCGACCGCCGGATCGTCGAGGCAGGCGCTGAACGTCTTCGGGTCGAGGGCCGCGATCCCGGCCAGCGTGAGGAGGTTGGCCCGTGCGAACGTGCCCTGGTTCTCGCCCTGCTGCGACGCGAAAAGGAGGTCGTGGTAGCGCCAGTACGCGCCCGGGTCCTGGCGCCCGGCGCAGCGCGCGGCGACCGCCGCATCGGTCGACTCCGGGCCCAGGAACGCGAAGTCCCGGTAGATGATCCGGGCGAGCCCGGGGAGCACGTAGGTCCGGTCCATCGATCCCCCGAAGACGATGGTCTCGAGACGACAGTAGGGGCACTGGTAATCCGCCCAGACCTCGATGGTCACGGGCGCGACGGCGCTCCCCAGGGCGGGCCCGTCAGCGATGTTCGGAGGCGGCGTCGGCGAGGGCGACGGCGCGGCGCGCCCGGCGCCGCCGAATGCGACGAGGCTTCCACCCAGGAGCAGTGCACCGGCGAACGCGGCGGCGAGGTACCCGAGCGCGACGACGGGCCCGCGCCCGCGTCCCGCGGTCGCCGGCGGCGTTCCGATGGGCGCGCCCGGCACGGCGTCCGTGGCCGGCGGCTCGAACGAGCCGGGGGGACCGCTCGTCGGCCCGGCCGGGTCGACGGGGTCGACCCGCACCGGGGCGCCGGCATCGGGAAGCAGGGGTTCGGTCATCCGGGGAGCCTCGTCAGCGCGTGTCCGAAGGGTACCCGAAGACCGCGGCCCCGGGCGGGTCGGCGGGCCCGCTGGTCTCGGCCTCCGCACCAGACCGCACCGCACGCCACGCTCGGTGACGGGCCGCACCGCAAGATGGTCACGAAGGGCCGTCCGACCGTCCCATTTCCGCCCTTGCCGCGTGTAGAGTCGCGCATGCGGCTGCGCATGCTGCCCGACCACCGCGGGGTGGCGGAACCGTCGGCCCTGAACGGAAGGACCTCGTGTCGCCAGAACAGCTCACCTACGTCCTCATCGCACTCATCGTCGCGGGTATCGCGCTTGCAGTCCTTGCCATCGTCGCCCTGGTGGCGCGCCGACGCGACGGCGGCCGAGCCGGGCAGGCAGACCGGTTCGCGGCCGCCGCCGCAGCCGCGAACGCTCCGCAGCCTGCGCCGATCGTGACCGGGCAGCCGGCAGCGACGCAGACCGCGGAGATGCCCGCGCCGATCCACCCGGCGATCCACCCGGCGGCGTCCCCGCCCGAAGCGGGAGACCCGGTCACGGACCTCCGCGACGCGCTCGATCGCGAACCGCCCACGCGGGGCGCCCGGGCAGCCGACGCGACGGGCGACATCGGCCGGCGCTTCGCGGTGGGGGACCGCCTCCACGACCCCGGCGCCGAGGCCGCGATCGCCGGCTTCCTCGCGCTGGAGCCGGGGCGCGTCCCGCAGGAAGGCCCGGCTCCCGACCCGTACATCGACCCGTTGACCGGGCTCGACACGCTCCTCGCCTGGGAGCGGACGCTTGCCGAGGAGAACGCGCGCTACGTCCGGTACCGTCGGCCGCTGAGCGTCGTCGTCGTCGAGATCGACGGCCTCAGCCGCCTCGTGGAGCGTTTCGGGGCCGAGCCCGGCCGCCGCGTGCTGCCGGCCGTCGCCGACGCGATGCGGCGCAGCGCGCGCCGGACCGACCGGGTTGCGCACGTCGGTGGCGGCCGCTTCCTGGTCCTCCTCCCGGAGACCGACGAGGTCGCGGCCATCAACTACGTTGAGCGGGTACGCGTCGCGTGCGAACGATGGCTCGAATCGGGCGCCGTCGCCCTCCACCTCTCGATCGGCTGGGCCAGCCCGACGCCCGTCGGCGAGATCGACACGGCGCTGCGCGCCGCGGAAGAGCGCATGTACGCGGAGCGCCGACGCTCCCCACGCCCCGGGATGGCCGGCGCAGACCCGGCGCGCTGAGCGGCGCGCGGCGGGCGCGGGCGGACCTCCCCGCGACGCCGGATCGCTCGATGTCCGGGGCCGCGGCCGGCCTGCCAGTGCCCGGCGGCCGGTCGCGACCTCCCGTCAGACCACGGGCTGGGTGAGCATGATCGGCAGGCCGAGCTTCTCCCCGTACTGGGGGCGGAAGCGGTCCACGTTGTACTGGTGCACGACGTCCACGGTCCGGGCTCCCGGCTCCGGGATGGGGCAGTAGCTGTAGCGTCCGTCCCGGATGGCCGTCATGAAGCCGGACTTGCCATCCACGATCAGCTCCATCGCGACGTTTGCGAACGTGATCGCGACCATCTGGTCGAGCGCGTCGGGGTCGCCGGATCGCAGGTCGTAGGTCAGCTCGGAGTCGACGGTCTCGATGCCCGTGCGGTGCCTGATCTCGTCGGCCAGGAACTCGCCGATGCTCGCCTTGTGGCGGTGGCCGTAGGCGTCGGCCTCGCCGACCTCCTTCAGCTCCAGGCCCTCCGGGAGCGCCCCTTCGGAGGCGATCACGAACGAGTACCGGCTGGGGTTGCCGCGGCGATCCTCGACCAGCACCTCCACGAGGCGCTGGAGATCGAAGCGCTGCTCCGGGATCACGCACCGGGCCGACGTCACGTACGCCGTGTACAGGGCGGTGAAGCCGGCATTCCGGCCGAAGATCCGGAAGACCCCGATCCGCTCGTGGGAGCCCAGGGTCGTGCGCTGGCGGTTGATCGCATCCTTCGCCCGGGTGATCGCGGTCGAGAAGCCGATGCAGTACTCGGTCCCGCGCACATCGTTGTCCATCGTCTTGGGGATCGCGATGACCTGGACGCCGGCGTCCGCAAGCACCTTCGAGTACGAGAGCGTGTCGTCGCCGCCGATCGAGACCAGCGTGTCGATGCCGAGGCTCGCCAGGTTGTCGAGGACGACCGGCGTGAAATCGTAGATCCCGTCGCCCGTCTGCATCGCGGCGAGGCGATCCGGGTCCACGCTGGCGGGCAGGTACCCTGCGCGCATCCGCTTCGGGTTGGTCCGCGAGGAGTGGAGCGACGTCCCCCCGGTCCGGTCGATCGTCCGCGTGTTCACCCGGTCGAGCGGGCGGACATAGTCCGGATCGAGCTCCGTGCCCGGGCGCATGTGCGTCAGCGCCTCCCAGCCGCGGCGAAGGCCGAGGACCTCGTAGCCGAGGTCCGTGGAGCGGTAGACGACGCTCTTGATGACGGAGTTGAGGCCGGGGACGTCGCCCCCGCCCGTCAGGATGCCGATACGGCGCGAGGTGGACATGGCTGGGAAGGGTTCCTCCAGCGGGGTGCAATGTCGCCCATGGTAGTCGGGGCGGGCCGCGACGTGGTCGGGCCGGAAGTCACGCTCCCAGGGGCGCTTGCTCCCGGCGCCGACCAATGGTCCGGCGAGCGGTCGGTCGCGCGCGGCGTCAGGCGCGGTGACGGACCAGGTCAGCCTTGTGGCGATGCTCGGGCAGCCGGGCTTCCCCGCGGCCGCCCCCGGAGAACGTGTGGATCGGCCGTGGAGGCGTCTCCGGGTCGGGGAGGAAGCGCTCCTCCACCTCGACGGGGATCGCCCGCTTGAGCAGGTGCTGGATTGCCCGGAGCAGGTCCACCTCGTCCGGGCAGGCCAGCGCGATGGCGATGCCGGACATGCCGGCGCGGCCGGTCCGGCCGATGCGGTGGACGTAGTCCTCCGCCTTGACCGGCAGCTCGTAGTTGACGACGACCGGGAGTTCCTCGATGTCGAGCCCGCGGGACGCGACGTCCGTCGCCACCAGGACCCGGACCTCGCCCGCCTTGAAGTCCTTCAGGGCCCGCAGTCGCTCTGCCTGCGTCCGGTCCGAGTGGATGGCCGTGGCTGCGACGCCGTGCCGGTCGAGTTCCGACGCCAGCCGACGCGCGGCGATCTTCGTGCGAGTGAAGACGAGCACCTGCCGGAGGTCGTGGGACCGGATGAGGTGCTCCAGCAGCTCGGTCTTGCGCTCGCGGTCGACCGGGTAGAGCACCTGGCGGACCATCTCCGGAGGCGCGTTCCGGCGGGCCACCTCCAGGGTGGCGGGCTCGGTGAGGAATTCGCGAGCGAGCCGCCGGATCTCGTCGGAGAATGTCGCCGAGAAGAGCAGCGTCTGCTTCCGGTTGGGCATCAGCGCGAGGATCCGACGGATGTCCGGGATGAATCCCATGTCCAGCATCCGGTCTCCCTCGTCGAGGACGAGGATCTCCACCTGCCCGAGGTTCGCGGCTCGCTGGCCGACGAGGTCGAGCAGCCGGCCCGGCGTGGCGACCAGCAGCTCCACGCCGGCGCGCAGCTCCTTGATCTGCGGGTCCAGGGGCACGCCACCGTAGACGACAGTGCTGCGGAGCGGGACGTGGCGGCCGTAGGCCGTCGCCATCTCGTTGACCTGGATCGCGAGCTCGCGGGTCGGCGCGAGCACGAGCGCGCGAACCGGATGCCGGGCGGGCGAGAACGAGTTGTTCGCGTACGGCTTGAGCCGCTCGAAGATCGGCAGCACGAATGCGGCCGTCTTGCCGGTCCCGGTCTGGGCGGCGCCCATGAGGTCGCGGCCCGCGAGGACGAGCGGGATGGCCTGTGCCTGGATGGGCGTTGGCGTGGTGTAGCCGGAGTCGGCCACCGCGCGGAGGAGTTCAGCCGACAGGCCGAGGGATTCAAAGGTCACGTGGGTGCAGCATACTTGAACGGACGCGGAGAACGCGCGACGGAGGAAGAAGCATGGCCAGGAGGAAGGCACGCGAGGGCGGCGCAGCCAGCCCGCCCGGGCGCAACCGGCGCCCGGAGCGCGACGCACTGGACATCCCTGCGGCCGCCATCGACCGGGCGGCGGCGCCGGGCAGCGAGCCGAAGGCGGCCGACGGCCCGTCCCGCAAGGCGTACGAAGCGCAGCTCCGGCGCCTGGACGTGGAGCTGGTCAAGTGGGAGGAGTGGATCAAGGCGCGCGGCCTCAAGATCGTCGTCATCTTCGAGGGGCGCGACGCGGCGGGCAAGGGCGGCGCGATCAAGCGGATCATGGAACCCCTGAACCCCCGCTTCGCGCGCGTGGTGGCCCTTCCGGCACCCACCGAGCGCGAGCGGACGCAGTGGTACTTCCAGCGCTACGTCGTGCACCTGCCGGCCGCCGGCGAGATCGTCCTCCTCGACCGCAGCTGGTACAACCGCGCCGGCGTCGAGCGCGTGATGGGCTTCTGCTCCGAGGAGGAGTACCAGGAGTTCCTGCGTTCCTGCCCCGAGTTCGAGCGGATGCTCGTTCGCAGCGGGATCATCCTCATCAAGTACTGGTTCAGCGTCTCCGACGCGGAGCAGGAGCGTCGGTTCCAGGATCGCCTGGACGACCCGACGAAACGCTGGAAGCTCTCGCCGATGGACGTCGAGAGCCGCGCTCGATGGCTCGACTACTCCAAGGCGAAGGACGAGATGTTCGCCCACACGGACTTCAAGCAGGCGCCCTGGTGGGTGGTCCGGAGCGACGACAAGAAGCGTGCCCGGCTCAACGTCATCACGCACCTCCTGGGCCAGGTTCCGTACGAGGACCTGACCCCGGAGCCCATCGTCCTGCCCCCGCGCCAGAAGGACACCGGGTACGTCCGGCCGCCGATGAGCGACCAGACGTTCATCCCGGAACCCTTCTGAGCGTTCGCACGGCGCCGCGTCCCCAGTGCAGCCACGCCACGACGGTGCCGGGGCCGGGCGCTCCGCGCTGCTGACCGCGTGCGGCGGGCTCCTGGGCTCGATCGGTCTGCTCCTCCTCGTCGTGCTCCTGCCGGCCACCTTCCTGGTGGTCGCCGGCACGCTGGGCCTCGTGACGACGCCGGGCTGGGCGGGTGACAACACCGCCGTCTTCGGATTCTTCCTGGTGGTCGTGCCGACGGGGATCGCGCTGGCGGCGATCCACTTCCTGCTGGGCGGCCTGATCCTCGCCCGCCGCTTCTGGCCCGTCGTGGTCACGGTCCTCCTGGTGCTCTCCGTGGTGACCCTCTTCCCGCTCGGGCTGCGCATCAGCTGGCCGTTCCTCAGTCTCACGTTCCTCTACGCGGCGAGCCTGCTCCTCACGATCGTGCGCCAGGCCGAGTTCGGGTGAGTGGCCGCGGGACCCCGGCCCTGGCAGCGCTGGCGGCCGCCGGGGTGGCCCACGTGGTCCACGAGTACGCCGCGCCCGAGCCCGCCGGTGCACGCCAGCGCGACGCACGGCCCCACTACGGCCTCGACGCGGCCGCGGCGCTGGGCGTCGAGCCCGGCCGCATCTTCAAGACGATCGTGGCGACCGTGGATGGCCGCCTCGTGGTCGGCGTCGTGCCCGTCTCGGGCGAGCTCGACCTCAAGGCTCTCGCGTCAGCGGCCGGGGGTCACCGGGCCGATCTCGCGCAGCCGGAGGTGGCGCAGCGGGCGACGGGCTCGGTGGTCGGCGGGATCAGCCCGCTCGGGCACCGCCGCCCCATGCCGGTCTACGTCGACGCGCGCGCGGTCGGGTTCGCGACGATCTTCGTGAGCGGCGGGCGCCGCGGGCTCCAGGTGGAGCTGGCGCCCTGGGACCTGGTCCAGCTCGCGGGGGCCACGCTGGCCCCGATCGCGCGCGAGCGCTGATCGCTGATCGCGGCCGGACGCGGGTCAGCCGATCGTGACCTGGCCAACGCCCCCGCGGACCGCGATCTCGACGCGGTTCGGGTTGCTGTCGAAGTCAGGCGACGCCCAGGCTCTCCCATCCATCGTGCGCGGAAAGCGGCTCGTGTCGACGTCGGTCGTCCCGATCGCCATCGCGCTCGTGATCCGGGCGGCAACCCCGGCCGGGACCCGGAAGCGCATCTGGGCCGCGCCTCCTTCGGCGCTCACCCGCGTGACGCCGGCCGCCGGCAGGGTCACCCGCGATTGCGCCGCACCGGTCCGGAGCCGGAGGTCCGTGACGTGCAGGCTGCCCAGGTCCAGCTCGTTGTCGGAGGCGCCCGTTTCCACCTCGAGGCGGAGCGGGACCTCGGCCGTGAGGCCAACTCGCCAGGCGAACGGCGGCCCGCCCCAGCCCCAGCCCCACCTGGCGAGGTGGGGCGTGGTCAGGCGAACGCGGCCCGGGCCTGCCGGCGACGCATCCACGCCGCCACCGAAGGTCCCGTCCACCAGCCGTCCACTCACGGCAGGCCCGGCGACCAGCGTCCCGGCGCCGAACGAGATCCGGATCTCGGCGTCCGTCGCCCCGTCGAGTGCCAGCGCGAGGGCCTGCGGCGGATCCCCGTGCGACGGCATCGCCCCCGCCGTGGCCGGCGGGGTCCCGACAGCGCCGGACGCCCACGAAGCCGGGCCGGCCGCCGGGGACGACGGCCACGGTCGGCGCCGCCAGGGGCCCGGGATGATTGCGCCGACCAGGACCGCAGCCCCGATCGCCATGATCACGATCGGCACCGCGCGGTCCGCGAGGGAACCGAAGCGGTCGCCGTCGAGGTGGACGAGGCCCTCGAAGAAGAGGAACCCGACCAGGAAGAGCACGACCCCGGTGACCAGCGAGGCGAGTCCCCCGCGTGCGACCTCGCTGCGGCGTGTCACCAGGCCGTACAGCAGGAGCCCCGCGCCAACGCCGCCCGGCGCCACGAGCGCCCACGCGTAGGCCCAGCTCGCGTAGGTGCCGGTCGCATCCTGGACGGCGAGGACCGCGCCCACGGTCGTCACGATGCCGCCGGCCACGGCCAGGGCGGAGCCGCCCGGCTCGGGGACCGCGAACGCGGCGACGAGCAGCGCGAGGCCGGGCAGGATCACCCAGGCGGGCCACCCGACCTGCACCCCGGAGGTCCGGACGACGAGCGCGCCTGCGCCGAGCGCGATCAGCAGGACGCCAACCAGGAGCGCACCGCGCGAGGTGCCCGATCCGTCCATGCTGCGAGCCTCCCTGGACTGCCTGGTTGCGGGCCGTTCAGCCGTCCGCGCGGAGCGCGGCTGCGATCTCCATGGCCCAGCTTCGGACGCGCGGCAGGTCGCGCCAGTCGCCTTCGAGCCCGGCCCTAGCCATGATCGCCATCGCGAAGCCGCCCCCGCGGGAGTCCACCCGCCCGCCGAACATGGCGCGCCCCTGCGCCCCGATCTCGTCGGCCAGCTGGTTGACGCCGCCGGGGTGGGGGACGGTCTCAGGATGCCGCGTCGACTTGCCGTCGCCGACCGGTCCGCTGCTGAAGAGCCACACGCGGCGCTCGGCCAGTCGCAGGCGCTCGCGCCGGACCAGCTCGAGCGCCGGGCCTTCCCACTGCGCCATGTAGATCGCGCTGCCCACGACGACCGCTCCATACGGCTCCACCGTCAGCACGTCGGCAGCCGCCCGGAGGTCCACCTCGAAGCCGGCGTCGCGGAGCACCTCGGCAATCGCGGCGGCCATCTCCTCCGTGCCGTGGTGCAGGCTGGCAAAGGCGACGAGGACGGATGGTGCGGGCAACCTGGGCGACCTCCAAGCGGGGGAGCAGTGCCGAGCATGCGGGCCGCGCCGCGCCTGGGTAAGGGACCTCCGGCACGGGCCGGAGGGGCCGGGCGGCCGAAACGCGGGGCGCGCGGGCAAACCGTCGTACCATCCGCCCATGACGACGACCCGTCCCGCCTCACTCCCATTCACCGGCGACCCGTCGGCCGACGCGCTCCTCGCGAGCGACCCGCTGGCGCTCCTGATCGGGTTCGTGCTGGACCAGCAGGTGACGGTCCAGAAGGCATTCGCCGGCCCCGCCGAGCTGCGGCGCCGGCTCGGCACGCTGGACGCGGCGGCCCTCGCCGCCATGGACCCCGGGGCATTCGCGGCGGCGTTCGCGGCGCGGCCTGCGCTTCACCGTTTCCCAGGCGCCATGGCCGGCCGCGTCCAGGAGCTCTGCGCGGTGGTCGCGCGCGACCACGCGGGCGATGCCAGCAGCGTCTGGACTGAGGCGCGCGACGGCGCCGATCTCGACCGGCGGCTGCGCGCGCTGCCGGGGATCGGGGAGATGAAGGCCCGGACCCTCGTGGGACTCCTCGCGCAGCGGTTCGGAGTGCGGCCGCCGGGCTGGGAAGCGGTCGCGCCCGACCATCCGACCCTCGCGGACGTGGACTCGGCGGAGGCGCTGGCGCGTTACCAGGAGCAGAAGCGGGCCTGGAAGGCGAGCCAGAAGGCAGCCGCCGGCGGATAGCGGGCCGCGGGGGGGAGCCGACGGCCGGCGGGCAGCCGCCGGCGAGAGGCCGCCCCTACGACCCGGGCGTCACCTCGACGAGCGTGCGCACGAGGTGCTGGAGCGTCGCGGCAGGATCGGCCGTCAGCCCCGCGTGGACCGCCGACGGCGCGATCATCGTCGACGAGGGCGCCACGAGCCAGTGGAATCGCTCGCCCTGTGACAGCGCCGCGATCGGCCCGGCGCTCGCGTCGCCCGCGGCGATCCGCCCGATCAGGTCCAGGTGGGCGCGGACCTCCTCGACGTCGCAGGCCGGGTCGATCGACCGCAGGCGGGCCTCGTCGAGCTGTACCTGCGCAGCGAGAAACCGCCGTGAGCGGCAGAGCAGCACGATCCCGGCGTTCAGGCGCTCGCCCCTCTCGACGCGCGGGACCACCCGCACGATCGCGTAGGCAAACGGGACGCGGGCCGGCTCAGGCGGCGATCCGGGCACGCTCAGCCTCCTCCACGAACTCTCGCGGCGGTGCCAGCCGCGCCATCAGGTAGGTCACGTAGGCGGCCCGGTTCTGCGCTACGGATGCGAAGGCCGGGTCGCCGGCCAGCCACGCGTCCGGGATCGCGGCCACGATGTCGGTGAGGAGGCCCGGGGTGACGAGCGGAGCCAGCCGGTCGTCGGCCTCCGGGATCGGCGCCGCGAACGGGAGCAGCACATGGTCCGCGATCCACGGGAAGGGTCGCCGCGCCTGGACTGCGGGATCCTCCCACCGGTGATGGACGAACAGGGCCGCGCCATGGTCGATGCAGTAGACGCGCCCGTGCCAGGTCAGCAGGTTGACGTTCCTCGCGCTCCGGTCGGGGTTCGTGACGAGGGCGTCGAACCAGGCGATCGCGGCCGACTGCGCGGGATCGGGCCGAGGTCCGATCGCAGGCGCGAACGCGAGCGCGCCCGGCAGGAAGTCGACGCCGAGGTTCGTGCCCGGCGACCGGTCCAGCAGCTCCTTTACCTCCCAGAGTGGCTCGCCGGCGCCGAGCGCCGGGTCCAGCTCCACGAGGACCTGCTCGGGCACGAGGAGTCCCAGGGCGCGCCCCAGCTCGCCGGCGATCACCTCGGCAGCCAGCGCCTTCGGGCCCTGCCCGGCGCCGCGGAACTTCACGACGTACAGGCCGTCGTCGTCCGCCTCGCACAGGCCGGGAAGCGAGCCGCCCTCGCGAAACGGAGTGACATAGCGCGTGGCCGTGACGGTGCGCAGCATCCCCGGCAGTGTACGGGGCAGCGCGCGCCACGACGGCGGGCGCGAGCACGGGCGCGGCGGTTCGCCGGCCACGCAGCCCGGGCTGGCGAGCTCTGCCTCTGCGACCGTATGCTGGCCCGACGCGTCCCACCGGCGCGAGCACGGAGGGTGGATGGACGTGGCGCACCAGGACATGCCGCTCGCCGAGATGCGGTCCTACCGCCCGGAGCTCCCGGCCCCGGCAGACCTCGACCGGTTCTGGTCCGCGACACTCGCGGAGGCAAGAGCTCACGACCTCGGCGCGACCTTCCGGCCCGTCGACAGCGGGCTGACCGTGATCGACACGTACGACGTCACCTATGCGGGGTTCGGCGGGTCGCCGGTTCGGGCTTGGCTGCACGTGCCCGCGGGGAGCCGCGGTCCCCTGCCCGCCGTTGTCGAGTACGTCGGCTACGGGGGCGGCCGGGGCCTGGCCCACGAGCGGATCCTCTGGGCGGCCGCCGGCTATGCCCACTTCGTCATGGACACTCGCGGGCAGGGGTCCAGCTGGCGGGTGGGGGACACGGCGGACCCCGACGCGACCGGCGCCCCGTCGCACCCCGGGTTCATGACCCAGGGGATCCTCGACCCGGCGACGTACTACTACCGGCGGGTCTATGTCGACGCGGTGCGCGGCATCGAGGCGGCCCGCGCCCACCCGGCCGTGGATCCGGCCCGGATGGCGGTCACGGGAGCCAGCCAGGGCGGCGGGATCAGCCTGGCCGTGGCGGGCCTGGTGGACGACCTGGTCGCGGCGGCGCCGGACGTGCCGTTCCTGTGTGACTTTCCGCGCGCCACGACGCTTGTCGACAGCGACCCGTACGCGGAGATCGCCCGGTACCTGCGGGCCCACCGCGACCACGTCGAGCAGGCCGCAACGACGCTCTCGTACTTCGACGCCGCGATTCTCGGCGGTCGAGCGACCGCGCCCGCCCTCTTCTCTGTCGGCCTCATGGACCAGACCTGCCCGCCGTCGACCGTCTACGCGGCGTTCAACCTGTATGGGGGATCCGCGGAGATCCGCGAGTATCCGTTCAACGATCACGAGGGCGGGGAAGGCTTCCACGACGTCGTGAAGCTGCGCTGGCTGGACGAGCGTCTCCGAACCTGACCCAGGCCCCGCGCCTGCGCGCCAACGTCGGCCGTGAGGACCTCCCCGGGGCGGCGCGCAACCGGGGCCGGACCGGACGATCGGGCTATTCCGTGGCCGGTCGGGTGAGCGTACGGTCGGGCGCATGTCGATGCGCGCCCGGTTGCAGGGACCGCTGCGGATGGTCTTCCAGGAACAGCCGCGCGCCACGAACGCCGAATCCGGAGCAGCGGACGCGCTGCCCATTCCATTCGTGGACCTGACCGTCTACGCCGGTGACTCCATCGCAATCGGTCGCCTGCCGCTGACCGCCGACCGCGTGACGGACCTCATGAACGACCGGGCTGAGTTCGAGTTCGTGGACACGTACGTGCAGAGTCTCGACGATGGCCACGGGTTGCAGGTCAGCTCGGTCGTCGTCGCCCGCGACGAGATCTACGCCGTGGCAGTCGCGGGCCCGCGGGGCGACCCGACGCGCCGGACCCGGACTCGCCCGTTCCCGGTCGAGCTGCGCCTTGGGCGCTACGACGTCAGCGGAAACCTCCACGCGCTCCCTGGCGCCGACCCGATCATCGGGTTCCTCCGCCGGCAGGTCATGGTCCCGCTCACGGAGGCGACGATCGCGTTCAACACGCCGGAGGGCCGAACGCGTGTCCGCTTCGAGACCATCCTCGTGAACCGGGAGCTCAGCGACTCGATCGCCACCGCGTCCCGCTCGGACATCCGGCCACCCGCGGCAGCGGCCGGGATCGACGGTGTCGGCCTCGCGGCGGACACCGCCCCGCCCCTGCTGGCGGGCTAGACGGAGGTCGGGCGCACCTTCGCCCCGCCCGACGCGTCCATCGCCGCGCCGTCGTCCCGGGAACCGTCGGTGCCGCCTCGCCGTCTTCCCGGCAGAACATCCAACAGCCCGGTGACCGGCGCGTCCCGCCCGCCCGTCAGGCCCGGCCGCCCCACGCACGAGGTGGCACCATGGCACTCCGATCTCTCCTGGCGACGCTCGTGGGCGCGTCACTTCTCGCGGCCTGCTCTGCGACCCAGGCGTTTGAGCCCCTCGGCGCGACGTGCGACCAGCTCGGTGCGACGCCC
>Ga0208355_1000356_pt1 | contig 20870 bp, 17 predicted proteins | sample NGESurdeep072012_6_FD_184458 | JGI IMG/M metagenome (GOLD analysis project Ga0208355, IMG submission 184458) | Arctic peat soil microbial communities from Barrow, Alaska - NGEE Surface sample 210-3 deep-072012 (SPAdes) | ecosystem: Environmental > Terrestrial > Soil > Wetlands > Peat ... | reverse complement strand
CGCGGCCGTTAACCAAGCTCCCAAGAGAGAAGGTAGCAATGAAAGTCGTCACAAGGTTTTTGATCATCGTTTGCGTTTTCACGGTCTGCTTGTTCCTGTTGCCGGGCGCATCGGCCGACGAAACGAACAAGATGACCATCGTCACATTCAGCGCGCCGTTCGAAGTTCCCGGCGTGGGCGCCCAGGTCTTGCCGGCGGGCACGTACGTCTTCAAGCTCCTGGATTCACCCTCGGACCGCCACATCGTGCAGATCTTCAACGAAAAACAAGACCATATTTTCACCACCATCCTGGCGATTCCGAATTACCGCTATCGCGCAACCAATAAGACCGTCATCACGTTCAAAGAGCGTGCGCAGGGCGAACCGCCAGCTATCCGGGCATGGTTCTATCCTGGCCGTCAATGGGGCGACGAGTTTGTGTACCCGAAGGTGAAGGCACTCGAGTTGGCGAAGATCGTCAACGAGCCTGTGCTTTACACGCCTGTCGAGGTCGCAACTGTAGAAGACCTCAGGACCGCGCCGATCGCAGCTGTGAATCCGACCGGAGAAGAGGTCCCCGTAGCTGAAGTCGTTCAGGCTCCTCCGGTGGAAGTAGCCGAGGTGGAAGCAACCAAAACTCTGCCGCAGACGGCGAGCTATTTACCGCTGCTGGCATGCTTTGGGCTGCTCTCGTTGGGCGCGGCCGGCGTCATGAGCAAGTACTCCGCGTAAAGCGGGAACGGGTGTGAATCCTGCGGCGTAAGCAGTGGGATTCGCCTACCGAGGCTGTACGTGTCCGGAAAACAAGACGGCGCGTACAGCCGCAAGGTTACTGCCTTCACGACTCGCGCTGGCGGCCAGATTGCTTCAGGACAAACTGAGGTCAGCGTGTTCATCATCCGTGAATACGCAGCCTGCGCGCTCATGGCATTGATGCTGGCGGCGCTGCTGCTGGTAGCTTGCGGAATGGGTTACCTGCTGAAAGTCACCGGTATCATGTTCTTGCGAACGCTCCAGTCAGTGGCACACCGGAGGGTCAGCCTGAAACGTGTGGCAACGAGATTGAGCAGTAGGAACGTGATTTGCGCCGGGGCAGAGCCGAGTGTGATCGCGGGTAGTCCGTTATGAGAATACGTATGGTTCGAATCCGGACTGCGGCACCCTCGCCTGCTGGTTATTTTTTTGCGATTATCTCCCTCTTGATGCTGCCCGCGGTTGCGTGCGCCCAGCAAGACAAGCCTTCTCCGACTCCCGACGTTCCCTTTACGATCAATGTGAGCGTTGATGAAGTCGTCTTGCATGCGACCGTGCGGAACAATAAAGGCACTCCCGTGGCCGGACTTGGCAAAGATAACTTTCAGGTTTTCGAAGACCGAGTCCTGCAGACAATCAAGCATTTCAGCCACGAGGATGTTCCGGTGACGGTTGGGCTGGTGATCGATAACAGCGGCAGCATGGAACCCAAGCGGGCGGAGGTGATTGCCTCTGCCTTGGCCTTCGCCGGCTCCAGCAACCCGCTGGACCAGATGTTTCTGGTCAACTTCAACGAACACGTTTCTTTCGGCCTTCCCGCCAACACCCTCTTCACCGACCAGTCCGATCAACTGAAGACTGCCATGGGCACGGTCATCGCCGACGGCAAGACTGCGTTGTACGACGCGGTGGCCATCGCACTCGAGCACTTGAAGAAGGGGAATCGCGACAAGAAAGTACTGATCGTGGTCAGTGATGGCGCCGATAATGCCAGTACGCACACCCAGGCGCAGGTGCTGAGCTTGGTAACTCAATCCAACGCGATCATTTACGCGCTGGGGATTTACGAGCCTGACGACCCTGATCGGAATCCCCATGTCATGAGCGAACTCGCCAAAGCCAGCGGTGGCGAGGCGTACTTCCCGGAATCGTTGCGCGACGTGCTGCCGATCTGTCAACGCATCGCGCATGAGATTCGCAACCAGTACACCGTTTCCTACATTCCCACGAACCAAAAGCAGGACGGCACGTATCGCGCCATTCAGATGCGGGCGGCATCGCCGGAGGGCCGCGGCTTGGCCGTGAGTACGCGCGTTGGCTACTTGGCGCCATTGCAGCCCGCAGCCGCAACCGCTGGCGCAACCAAGCCGGAAGCGCGGAACTAAGATGCCTCCGCTGCCTGCGCAGCCTCCTCGCCGGAAGCGGCCGGCCTTGCGCTGGGCCCGCTGGCTCTTTCTTGTGCTGGGCGTCGCCTTGCTGGGATATGTTGGCTACACGTTCCTGGATGCGGAGCTGTTCCAGGCGTATGAAAACTGGCGATTGAACCAGGCGGTGGAGAAATCAAGCACGCCGTCCGCGGTAGCACAGCCGCAAGTTTTACCTGCATCGTTATCGCCGCGCGACGAAGGCCGCCGCACGACGGTCGCTCCCGGCTCCGTGCTGGGACGGATCGAGATCAGCAGGATCGGCATCTCCGTCATCATCGTGGAAGGCATCGGCCGAAGGTCCCTACAACGGGCGGTCGGTCACATTCCCGGTACGGCTTTCCCCGGCGAGCAAGGGAACGTCGCGATTTCGGCGCACCGGGACACCTTTTTCAGGCCGCTGAAAGACATCCGCAAGGACGATGAAATTACGTTGACGACGGTCAATGGATCCTATCGCTATCGAGTGGACTCGATGAAGGTGGTCGCAGAGGAAGACACGGAAGTCCTGAACGATTCCGGCGCATCGGTACTGACCTTGGTGACCTGCTATCCCTTCTATTATGTGGGTCCGGCGCCGAAGAGATTCGTTGTGCGCGCGCGCCTCAACTGAGCACACCCATTCCTTGCTTTCATGTATACGGTAAGGAGCCGAGGGGCCATCGTCCGCTTAAGACCACGAAGCTGCGTAATACCGCTTGTAGCAACTCCGGCAGCGGAAAGAGCGCATGAAAAACAAATAGACCAGCACATCCATGAAGGTGAGCTTGTTGGAGGGACGGACCTCAGTGCTGTGACACCACGGACATGGGCTCATGAAAGAACCTCCACGCACGCCGAAGCGGGACATGGAAACGATCCATCCAACCGGGGGAAGCGGTCGCTAGTTCACAATTGAGCGCTTCCAAAGCCCTGTCGTCTGGTCAATTCTGACCAGTATTTGAAAGCCCCAGGACCAATACTAATTGATCGGGAGCGCAGCTCGGTCCCGGTTGGGCCGGAGGCAGTTCTCCTCTCCAGGCGAAATTGAGATTCAAACATTGATAGCAATCATGAAGTGAATTGCGCTCGTTGCATCGTTGTTGCTCTTGAAACGTCGGCAGAGGACAGATTCATGAAAGGCAAAATGCGTTTCGCGCGGTTGCTGGTAACGGCTTTCCTCAGCTTCTTGCCGCTTGCCGCATTTTCCCAGTCTCTTTCCGCCGGACCGACCGCCTGCAAAGGCGCCGGCTGCACTGTCCATCCGAAAGTCTCCGCCACGAAATCCCAAACGATGGCCGAGCGCCAGAGCAATCTCTACGATTGCGGGAACGGCTGGGAATCGTGCGACCTTTCGAAGTTGACGCAGTCGGAAGTTCAGGAAGTAGCAGCCACTCGGCATACGCGTATTCTTGAAGACTGCAAGAGCGGCTACGGGTCCTGCGACCTCTCCAAACTCAGCGCGTCCGAATCGACCGCGGTGACCCGGGCTCGCCGCGAGCGCAATATCGAAGATTGCACCCAAGGCTGGAACTCCTGCGACCCCGCTCGCCTTACTCCGCCGGAGGCTCGCGCCGTCTCCGTGGCACGGCGCCAGCGCAACCTGGAAGATTGCACCAGTGGATTCGATTCCTGTGATCACACCACCTTGACCGTCACGGAAGCGCTGAGTGTGGCAATTGCCGAGCGCCAGCGGAACCTGGCGGATTGCAAGAGCGGCATTGGGCGGTGCGAGCACTCCGGACTCACGCCGGCCGAAACGACGGACGTGACAACCGCTGAACGCCTGCGCAATGTCGAAGATTGCGCCAACGGATATGATGCTTGCAATCATTCACTGCTGACCGCGTCGCAAGCTCGCCTCGCCGCGAATGCCGAATACGAACGAAACCTCTCCAACTGCAAGAATGGACTGGGCGCCTGTGATCGTGTGCAGCTCAGGCCTAAAGACGTGCCTTCCGTAGTCTTGGCCATCCGCCAGCGCAACCTCGGCGAATGCGTGGACGGACGGAAATCTTGCGATCCCGCGACGCTGACTCAACCTGAAATCAGGGAAGTGGCAGCGGCGGAACACTTGCGGAACTACACAGCGTGCTCCGAGAGCTACAGTGAGTGCGATCTCTCCCGGCTTACACCGAAGGAAGCAAGGAGCCTCGCCGCCGCGCAGCGCGCTATTCGTCGTTAGCCGATCCGGGGGCGTCGTTATATGCATCTCTGTTCAGAGCAGTTTTCGACGCAGCCTCATACTTCCGGGAAGCGACGCTTCCCTGCTTTTGACAAGGTTTGCCGGCAAGGTCGCCAAGCTGCCGGGAAACCTCATTCCGGCGACGAAAAGGAATGATGCCAGGATACGCACAACCAAAGCGGTTCTGCCCGACGCGCGTGGCCGTTATCGGAAACTACCTTCCTCGCCAATGTGGAATCGCCACCTTTACGACGGATCTTTGCGACTCGCTGTCCGCGGAAGACGCCCCGGCGAGTTTGTTCGCGGTGGCCGTCAATGACGCGGATGCGGAGTACAGCTATCCCGAACGGGTTCGATTTGAGCTGCGCGAAGGCGATCTGTCGACATACCGAAGCGCCGCCGAGTTCCTGAATTTTAACAACGTGGACTTGGTTTGCGTTCAACATGAGTACGGGATTTTTGGCGGAGAGGCCGGCAGTCACATCCTGTGGTTGTTGCGCTCCCTGAAAATGCCGATCGTGACGACGCTGCACACCGTCCTGCGCGATCCGAACCCCGCGCAGCGCCAGGTGATGGAAGAGCTGGCCGCCCTGTCGGACCGTCTGATCGTGATGAGCGATCGTTCCTCCCAGTTCCTGCAAGACATCTACCATGTGCCGGCCGGCAAAATCGATTTCATCCCGCACGGTGTTCCCGACCTTCCCTTCGTCGACCCCAATTTCTACAAGGCTTGTGTAGACGCGGAAGGAAAGTGCATCATCCTTACGTTCGGCCTGCTGTCGCCCAACAAGGGAATCGAGAACGTGATTCGGGCGATGCCGCGCATCCTCAAACGCCACGAGAATGTTTTGTACATCGTGACGGGAGCGACTCATCCGCATATCCGGCGACGCGAGGGTGACAAATATCGCGAGTCCTTGCAGGCGTTGGCACGCGAGCTAGGGGTGGAGGCGAGCGTGGTTTTCCACAATCGCTTCGTCAGCAAAGCCGAACTGGTTGAATTCCTCGGCTCAGCCGACATCTACATCACACCCTACCGCACGGAAGCACAGGTTGTTTCCGGGACTTTGGCATACGCCTTGAGCGCGGGCAAGGCAATCATCTCAACGCCCTACTGGCATGCACGTGAACTGTTGGCTGAAGACCGCGGAATTCTGGTGCCATTTGAAGATCCGGGTGCGATTGCCGACGCTGCCATCGAGCTTTTGGACCATGAGGCGGCGCGCCACGCCATGCGCAAGCGCGCCTACCTGCATGCCCGCGAGATGACCTGGAAGAAAGTGGCGCGGAAGTATCGTGACGCCTTTGCACAGGCCCACGCGGACCGGACGCGAGCGCCGCGGCCGGCGTTCTCGACGCAGATGGCGGAGCCGCAGTTGGAGCGGCTGCCGGCTATCAAGCTCGACCACCTGCTCCGCCTCACCGACGATACCGGCTTGCTCGAGCATGCACTGTTCTCAATTCCGAATCTCGCGGAAGGGTACTCAACCGACGACAATGCGCGCGGACTGATCGTTACGGTGCTGCTCGAGCAACTGGGTACGAATGAAACGCCAGACACCACGCACCTCGCTTCCAAGTACCTGAGCTTCCTGAAACTAGCGTTCCATGCCGAGACCGGCAGGTTCAGGAATTGCCTGAACTATCAACGAGATTGGCTCGACGAAGGCTCAGACGATTGTCATGGGCACGCCGTGTGGGCATTGGGAACAGTTCTCGGCCGCTCGCGCGATACCGGACTGAGAGGAGCAGCCGGACACCTTTTCGAACTCTCTCTGCCCACACTGCCCGCTCTCACCAGTCCGCGAGCGTGGGCGTTCGCGTTGCTGGGAGTTCAGGAGTATCTCGAAGGTTTTCCCGGCGATCGAGATGCCCTCCGCATCAGTGGCGAGCTGGTGCAGCGCCTGCTCCATCGTTATGCCGATGCCCGCACTCCGGACTGGAACTGGTTTGAAGATTCGGTCGCGTATGCCAACGCCCGGCTGCCGCAGGCGCTGTTACTGGCTTCATCGGGCCCTGCCGGCGGGCTTGCGGCTGCCGCGGGCCTGGAAGCTCTAGACTGGCTGGCAAACATCCAGCATCCCGCGCCACAGGGCCACTTCGTTCCCATCGGGTCGGAAGGTTTTTACCCGAAGGACGGCCAGCGGGCGCGCTTCGATCAACAACCCATTGAGGCGGGCGCCATGGTTTCAGCCTGTTTGCAGGCGCTGCGAGTCACCGGCGATCCGCGCTGGCGCACGGAAGCCTGGTCGGCATTCAACTGGTTCCTGGGCCAGAATGATTTACAATTGCCGCTTTACGATACGTCCACCGGTGGTTGCCGCGACGGGTTGCATCCCGACCGCGCCAACCAGAACCAGGGAGCGGAGTCCACGCTCTCATTCCTGATGGCGCTATTGGAGCTCCGGCTGTTGGAGCAAACGGAGCTGAAGCAGTCGCGCTTTGTGGAGAAAAACGGCGTGAAAATGATTGAGCCGGAGCCGGGCATGTACGAGATAACCCATTGAGCGCGCCGGTAATGCGCGATCGCCTCGAGAGTCTTCCCGCAGGTCCCCACGCGACACTGTTCACGCGGCATCCAGGAAATCCCATCCTGACCGGCGAGCAGTGGCCCTATCCCATCAATAGCGTGTTCAATGCCGGCGCGACGTTGCTGGCGGATGGTTCCACGCTGTTGCTGTGCCGCGTGGAGGACCGGCGCGGCCTCTCTCACCTGTGCGCCGCACGTTCGGCCAACGGCGTCGATGGATGGGAGGTTGACTCGGAGCCCACGCTCCTTCCCGATGTGGCGAACCACCCCGAAGAAATCTGGGGCATTGAAGACCCGCGCATCACATATGTTCCCGAATTAGCTCAGTACGTAGTCACCTACACCTCGTTTGCGCGCGGCGGCCCAGGCGTCTCCCTGGCTTTGACGAAGGACTTTCGTACCTTCGAGCGCTTCGGCGTGGTGATGTCGCCGGAGGACAAAGACGCCGCACTCCTGCCGCGCCGCATCGGAGGGCTATGGGCGCTGATTCACCGTCCCATGACGACGCTCGGCGTCCACATGTGGATCTCGTATTCTCCCGACCTGCGGTACTGGGGAGACCACAAGCTCATGTTGCTAGCCCGGCGCGGCGCCTGGTGGGACGCCAATAAGATCGGCCTGTCGCCACCGCCGATCGAAACTTCCAGGGGCTGGTTGACGCTCTACCACGGCGTCCGGCAAACGGCCTCGGGAGCGCTTTACCGGCTGGGGCTGGCGCTATTTGATATTGACCATCCGGAGAAATGCCTGAGTCGCGGCGAATCCTGGATCTTCGGTCCGGAAGCGGATTACGAACGCGGCGGGGATGTGCGCGACGTTGTGTTTCCCTGCGGATACACGCTGGGCGCCGATGGCGACGCTATCAATCTCTATTATGGCGCCGCCGATTCCTGCATCGCGCTTGCCCGCGGCAGCGTGCGTTCACTGCTGGAGTGGCTCGACGTCAACGGCCGTATTGATCGCAGGCAGGAGTAGCTGAATGAACTTGAACTCGCTCCTGTCGGCGCGAATGTGGCCGAGCGAACGCGCAGGGTTCCGGATCCCCGTTCATTCATCAGTATGTTTAAGGAATTGCTTGCCGGCTGATACGAGGATTACTGGAAATGGCGACAGTCGAGAGAAGTTCCACGATCTTGGCCCCAAGAGGCCTGATATAGCAACCGCCCTTCGGAAGAAACGCGTCGGCGATGACGCTCGGGGGCAGCTCGTCGCCAAAGACTTCCCCGCTCACGGCAATGACAGGAAGCCCCGGGAAATGCTCGCGCATAATCTCCAGCAACTCGAACCCCGACATGCGCGGCATTCTTAAATCCGTGATCACCAGGTCGGGACGGAACTGCGGTAGGAGCTCTAGCGCGTGCAGTCCATCTTCGGCCGTCAATACTTCGTAACCCTGTTCCGCCAGCATCGCCGAAGTAACTTCCCTGATCGCGGGATCGTCATCCACAACGAGCAGCCGAAACGCCGGCCTGGCGCTCGTGCCTCCCACCTGCTGGGAGGCGGCAGGGCTTCCTCCTTGTTGCGGAAGAACCGCACCGGCCGCGACGGCGGAGTGAGCCAGGTTCGCCATTGGACTCTGCTAAGCCTCCAAGCGCGTTCAGGCGCTCATTGCTCTTTTACTCGATTGCTTGGCAAGCGCCTCTTGCTCACAGCCAATAGCGTTTCGCTGCTTCAGAAGTTGTAGGCACGAAGCGTATTGGTTTTATCTATTCGGCTGTGCCTGGCAGCAGAAAAGACGACCAATGATGCGCGTGGACGCGCAAGCAAGACTGTACAAAACAGCTCAAAACGTAAATTTTCACCTTGTGCCGTATGCGACAGCCGAGCGCGACGATGCCACCACTGACACGCGTTAGCGGAGCGCAGAAAGCGGAGATCATCTCAAACTTCAAACCGATACCAGACGAGAGATAACGAGGCGCGTAAGGGGAGACGGTGCAGGAGTGTTGGAGGCCAGGACATTCAACCCGCATGATTCAAACATACCCGCCAGAGAAGCATCCGCTACTGCGGCGGTTCGACCGGGCCGGGATTCAGGTAGGTACTGATGCTCTTTTCGATTTCGGGTGGGAACTCCGGCACAGGTCCTACCAGCTTCTCACGGTAAACGTTGAGCATAATCTCTCGGAACACCGGAAGCGCAACCTTGCCGCCGGTTTCGTTTTGTCCGAGGGAACGGTTGTCGTCAAAGCCGATGCGGACGGCGATGGTGATTCCTTCGCGGCCGTATGTGGAGCCCACGAACAATGCATCCCTGAAATTGTTCGTCGTTCCTGTCTTGCCCATAACAGGTACCGGGAATTCGTGCGAGTCAAGCGCGTGTGCCGTGCCGGTCGGCATGCGCACGACACCACGCAGCCCTTCCTGAATGAGCGCCAGCGTGCTGTCGTTCACAGTTGTCTGCGCCCATCCATGTTCATTGTCCAAAGCCACGTTCCCCGATTCGCCACGAATGTTCTGAATCACATGAGGCTCGGCGAGCACGCCCGAAGCGATCGTGCGGTAGGCATTCGCCAGTTCCAGCAAGCTCACTTCGGACGCGCCCAATGCCGTGGTGATGTAAGGCTGCAAAGCTGTCCGGATTCCCAAGCTGCGCGCTGTTTGGAGCACGCTTTCAATTCCGATCTGTGTCGTGATCCAAATCGCGACGGCATTCCGGGATTCGGCGAGCGCCTCCCGAAGGGGAATCATGCCTTTGAACTGGCCGTCGTAATTTGAGATCGATTTCGTAGTCTGCTTCCCTCGGTCGGGCACGCTGATGGGTTCGTCGGGAACCATGCTTGCTAGGTCGAATATTCCCTGGCGAAAAGCAGCGAGATAGACGATGGGTTTCATCGCGGAACCGGGTTGCCGCATGGACTCCGTGACCCGATTAAAGTCGCTGTATGCGTTGGAACGATTGTTGTAGAACTCGCGTCCCCCGTTCTCGGCGAGGATACTTGCATTCCGGTTCCTCAGCACAATGACGGAGCCTTGGATCAGCCCTTTCGCGTTCGGGTGTCGCTTCTCATACATCAATAAGCCACGCTCCAGCGCCTGATCAACAATGTGCTGCACACGGGAATCCACGGTGGAGTAAACCTGGATACGTCCCAAGAGCAAGTTTTGAACACTCAGTTCGGTGTCGCGGCTTTTCAGCTCTGTCAGCACGCTTTCAATAACGGCTGGCGCCTGCGGAATATCTTCCTTGCCCGGTGCGACCACCTGGATGGGGTGCTGTTCGGCCGCTTGCGCATTCTCGGTGGATATGAAACCGCGCTTTACCATGAGGCCGAGGATTTCGTTGCGGCGATGCAGGACTCTTTCGACGACCTGGGCGCTGGGAGCGTAGACACGAGGCGATTTTGCGATTCCCGCCAGCAGGGCTGCCTTGTCAGCGTCGGCTACGGTGAAGCTGGCGAGCGGGCGCCCAAAATAATATTCGGCAGCCGCCGCAAACCCGTACTGCCCATTTCCCATGTAAAGAAAGCTGGCATATCGGGCCAGAATTTCTTCCTTAGCACGGCGTTTTGAACCGAAACGCTCTTGCATCTGCTCTTCCATCCACAACGACAGTCGAATCTCCTCGAATTTCCGAACGAGCTTCTTGGCGCTGCGCGCGCCGATCACATAGGAAAGCGCGCCTGGCCGAAGCTCGTTGCCGTTTTCCACGTCCGTGAGATTTCGCAGAAAGTACGCCCGCACAAGCTGCTGCGAGATCGTCGAGCCGCCCTGCCGCAACATGACGAGGCTATCCGCTTTGTCTTGCAGCCCGAGGCGTGTAATACGCGTCACCAGCGTCCCAAACCTGACCTTGCTCAACACCCTGGGGATTCTGGAATAATCAACTCCGCCATGTGAGAAGAAGTTCTTGTCCTCGGCGGCAAGAATCGCGTTGCGGACAACCGGGGGAATGTCCTCATATTGCATGATCTGGCGGTGCTCTCTCGCCAGCTCGATCAGCGGCTGTCCGTTGGTATCGTAGACATGTCCAATGGCAGGAAACTCAAAACGGGCGAACGGCTCGATGTCAGGCAGATTATCCCTGTCGAAGTAGACGTGATGAAGTCCCACGAGAAGAACAAGGACAGCCACCGTGGCAGCGATGCCGATTGTGCCGGCTAAAAAGCGAACCGCGTAACGCAGCCCACCTGAGTGGGTTCGACGAAATTGCCGGGCTGCCGCCAGGGTGCGCGCCCGCATACGCTGGAACCATGTGACAGCATGACTCTCCGGGTCCGCCGCGTACGTGATGAATGCCCCACCGTGCCGGTTGTATATTCGCAGCATATGCTCTTTCAACTGCTCGGCCTTGGGCCCTTACAAGCTGCTCTTATGCGGACTGCGGCACGAGAACCGCGGCATCGGTCAGCTAGCCAATGTAACCAGGCCATGGATTCGGGAGAGGTTTCCGAAGTGCTTCAACCTTATCAAGCCGAGGGTTCCCCGTCTGTTCAATAAGGCTCAGGGACGAGCGTTGGTTGTGGACAAGCAGTCGGGGAAACATTTGCCCTGCTGTGATTCAAGGCTCCACATTCCTGGTGGAAAGCTGCGCGATGCTGGCGCCGCGCGCCTGCAGTCCGGCGGTCGAGGACTGGCACGAAGGAGCGGATCGCGCGAATGTGGGGCGAGTGTTTTGCACGATGGGGAACAAACCGCTCGGGTCAGGTTTTCTTGATCACGTCGTACGCCACGACGACTCCGCACCTACCCGGCACTGGCCGGTGCTGCGTCTTTTTGGAGCATCAATGATGACCGCCGCTGGTCACGGGTTCCATGCGGCCGACTGCGTGTACTTCAATTTCGACCTTGTCGCTCACGCGCAGGACGAACGTGCTCGGGTTCTTCATTCCCCACTGAACGTATGGCACGATGAAGGTTAGATCGGCGACCGCTTGTCCCGCGCGAACTTCGACGGGAACAGTGATCGAAACCTCATGCGGTTGTCCATGCAGCGTCATCACGCCGGCAATCGTCACCTCTGCCTTGCCTCCCTGCGGCACCAGGCCGGCGATATGGTGCGGAGCGAAGGTGATCTCCGGGTACTTCTCGCTCTCCAGGATGTCTCTGTGCATCTTGCGATCGCGTCCTTTGCTGCCGCTGTCCCCGCTCGTTGCATCCACCACGACCAGGCCACTTGCCGTGCCGGTGGACGTATCGATGCGAACGCTGCCGCTCTTCACTTGAAATGATCCGTGGACCGTATGCAGATTGCCGTCGAGCGTGAACCCTACGTGGGTCTGCTGCGGGTCGAGGTCGAAAACGTAGGTTTGCGCCGAAACCACCAACGTGGACCCGAGCACAACGACACATGCGAGGAAAAGGCGTAATCGTTTCATAAAGTCATTCGTCTGACGGCACGTACGGCTTTAGCGAGCAGTCAGCAGTTGCCATCCCAGGGTGGCAAGCCCATATACCCCAAAGTCGAATGGCGACGCCTCACCGAGATGCACGGCAAGCAGATGCTCAAACATCGCCGGATTCCCGCACAGAGCCTTCAAAACTCTACCGCGGAATGTGGCACTGCGGTCCATGAGAAGCATGGCGCTGCCCAGTAGATTCGGCAACCGGCTGATCTGGTGGTGCGCGGCCGCATAGCCGCGCAGATCATTCCCTGCGATTGCCTTGCCCAGTTGGACCGCTTGGCGAAACGCCAAAGCCATTCCTTCGCCGGTGATCGCATCCACGGAGCCCGAGGCTTCTCCGACCAACGCAACGCCTTCGCGGATAACCGATCGCAAGCTGTACGTCGCGGTAGCCGATCCTCGTATCTCATCGAGCGGCGCCGCATTGCGAAGGTTTCGCGCCAAGCCCGGACATTCACAGATTACAGCGTCGAAGTCGACGCGGCGATCACGACTGATCACGGCGACGCACAACTCGTCCTCGGCAACTGGGGTGACGTAGGCCTGCCCGCTGTTGCCCCAGTGGACTTCGACGAGATCGGTCCAACGTTCGACTCGAAAATGGCGGCGCAAGCCGACTCGGAACGACTTTCGCGAAGTGCGCGACAGTCCTGACCACTCGCGTACGCGCGAGTTATGGCCATCGGCGCCAACGATCCACTTCGTGCCGACGACTTCATGATCGATCGAAGCTGAGCCGGGTGCGATACCGCTTACGCGCGCACCCCATTTCATCTCGACGCCGAGTTCGGCGGCGCGCCGGCGAAGCGCGTCATGCAGCACCGTGCGTCTCAAACCGACGCCGTGGCCGCTTGGAAACTGTGCTTCCGCGGAACCGTGCGGCCCGACGAAACGAATGCCGCGAAAGATCGCGTGCTCACACTGCTCGGGCAGAACGCCAAGCGCGCGCAGCGCCGCTACGCCGTCCGGCATCAGGCCCTCGCCGCAAGCTTTATCGATGGGCGGGATCGACGTGTCCGCGAGCACGACACGCAAACCGCGAAGCCTTGCAGCAATCGCTGCTGCCAGCCCGGCGGGCCCGCCACCGACAACCACTACATCCGTCATTTGTGACCGCTTTACCATTTCACCAACGCAACAACACGAACTCAGAGCAGAAGCCGGGGCCCATCGCGGCCAGCACGCTGTACGTGCCCGGCGCGGGCCGCCGCCGTCCCAGCATGTCTTCCAGCACCACGAGCACCGAAGCCGACGACAGGTTTCCAACGTTGCGCAGGCACTCCCACGATGCCTCGAGCGCGCCGTCCGGCAGCTCGAGCGCTCGCGACACGCCTTCCAGGATCTTGGGACCGCCGGTGTGGATGATCCATGTGCCGATCTGCGCGCGCGTCATTCCGTGATCGGCAAGGAAGGTGTCGACGTCGTCCGCCAGGCGCCTCTCGACGACATCTGCGACTTCCGGCGACAGGACGATATGGAAGCCTTTTTCGGAAATGTCCCAACCCATCACGTCTTCGGTATTCGGGTAGAAGACAGAACGAGTCGCAAGAATTTCCGGTCCAGCGAAGCCCGTGTCGGCGCCCGCGAGCACGACGGCGGCGGCGCCGTCGCCGAACAAGCCGGTTGCGATCAGGTTCGCGATAGAAGTGTCGTCACGCTGCCAGGTCAGCGAACACAATTCGACCGAGAGCACGGTGGCGATCTGGTCAGGAAATGCACGCAGGTAGTCGGCGGCGCGCGCAATGGCGACGGCGCCCGCGACGCAGCCCAGCCCGAACAGCGGCATGCGCTTGATCCGCGGGTTCAGCGTCATGCGGTTCACCAGCCGCGCATCGATCGAAGGGCTCGAGATGCCGGTGACCGACGTGAAGAACAGCGCGTCGATGTCGTGCGGTTCGATCCCGTGCGGTGTTATGGCGCGGCAGATCGCGGTGGACCCGAGTTGCTCAGCGGTTTCAATCCAGATGTTGTTCGCCTGTCCCCATGTCTGCAAGCCCGCATATTGCTCGAGCGCCATCGTCAAGTGACGCCGTTCGACGCCGCAGTTTGCGTGCAGGCGATCGAGCAACCCGGGCCGTTGGAGCCGGTCGTGCCAGAACGCACTCAGCGCAGTGGAGATTTCGCGCTGGCTGTATACGTGATCCGGAAAAGCGCTGGCCGCGCTAACAATCTTCATTTGTCCTCAATGCTGGAGCTTTGCCAGCTCCAACGCGTACAGGTGGTTGTTGGGATATTCGCGAGCGAGCCCAGCGAGCAACTCGCGGCCGCGGGCGCGATTGCCATCGCGCACCGCCGCCACGGCCAGCAGCAGGCGCGCGTATGGCAGCAGGTAATGCCCTTTCTCAGCAGTGATCCGCAGCTTCTCAATTCCGGCTACGTGATCCGTTTCGGCGCCGGTGATGCGCAGCAACCACCGCACCGGCGCCGGCTTCAGGCTGAGCAGGTAGTTCTCCACCCCGATCGCGAGATAGGCGTCGTAGTACGACGGGTGGGTGGCGAGTAGCTTTTCGGCGATCGCTCGGCCGGTCTTCATGTACCCGAGCGCAGTGAAATCGTGTTTTTCGATCAGCGCAACGTAGTCGCCACGCAACCCCTGCGAAAGCGCGCTGGCAAAAAGAGCGTCCGCGTTGCCCGGGTCGCGCGCCAAAAGTTTTTCGGTAATCTCTTTGCATTTGGCGAGGTCGGCCTCGAACGCCTGCTTGGCCTGCGGATCGGCGGAAACCTTCGCGCGGTTCTCAAAGTGCGTGTCGTCCGCGAACAGTTCAAGTTCGAGGATATGCAGACGATCGAACTCGCTAAAGAGGTACGCGGCGGCATCCGAAACGGGGCCCAGCGGATCTTCCGGATGCAATCGCTGCCACTGCTGAAATGCCTGGTGGGCCCGCGCGAAGTCCAGGTTGTACATAGCGCGGTACCCATCGTCGAGCAGCGTGGGGGCGTTCGCTTGCGCGACCGCCGTCCCAGACCAGGCCAGGAGCATGGCGGCGACGATACTTATGCGGACGTGGCGGCTGGACACGCGTCTCTCCTAGATTACGTCCAGCGCGCGGCGCGCCAGTCCGAGCGCGTCGGACCAGAACGCGGTCGATGTGTGCGCGAGCTCCACCACGTCGCGGACGGCGAACACGAATCGCTCGATTTCGGACTCATCCACCACGAGCGGCGGCGATACCTTCAGCACCATGAAGTTGTTGCCACATATCTGGGTAAGAAATCCTTTGTCGTTGAACAGACGCCGCACGATCATCTGCCCGAACATGCCGGGATGGATGGCGCGGAATGCCTCGAACGGCATGCGCAGTTTCAGTCGCTTGGGCGGTTGGAAGACAATGCCGGACAGTAGTCCGATGCCCCGGACTTCCTGCACCATCTCGAAACCTGCAAGTTCGGTGCGAAGCCGGCTGCGAAGTACTTCGCCGAGTTGCCCGGCGCGATCGGCAAGATGCTCAGCATCGAGTACTTCCAGGGTCGCCAAACCCGCCCGCATCGCGAGCGCATTCTCGCTGTAGGTGGAGGTGTGAACAATGGAGCGCTTCAGCGAGTTGTAAACCGAACGGAAGATGGCGTCCGACATCAACACGGCGCCGCTCGGAATGAGTCCCCCGCTGAGCGCCTTCGCGAGCACCACCATGTCGGGGTCGACGCCGTAGTGATGCGATGCCAGGAACTTACCCGTGCGGCCCAGGCCGGTCTGCACTTCGTCGAGCACGAATAACGTGCCGAACTTCCGGCACAGGGCCTGGGCGCCGGCCAAATAGTCTTGTCCCGGGACGCACACACCGGCTTCCCCTTGGATTGGTTCCAGCACCAGCGCGGCAAATCGACGCGTGGCAAGTTTTGTTTCGAGTGCGGCGAGATCGTTGAACGGAATCGCTTCCATTTCGGGCAGCAGCGGTCCAAAGCCGTCACGCCAGAACGGATCGCCCATCATGGACAGTGCGCCGCAGGTCAGACCGTGAAACGCGCCGTTCGCGTACAGGATGCCGGCGCGTCCCGTGTGGGCGCGCGTAAACTTGATCACCGTCTCGATGCCTTCACTGCCGGAGCTGCAGAAAAACGTCTTGGTCAGGCGCCCTCCGGCTCGTTGGCATAGTTGCTCGGCGAGTTGGCCGGCTAATTCCGGGACATGACTTTGCAGCATCGCCGGGCCGCTGCGCTGGAGTTCGTCCTGAATCGCCGCCACGATGTGCGGGTGGTTGTGGCCGGTATTGTGGACGCAGTAACCGGAAAGGAAGTCGGTCACGCACCGGCCGTCGTCCGTCTCAAGGCGCGCACCGGTGCAGCGCGTATACCGTACATTCATCTGCAGCAGGTTCAAGAGCTTGACCCACTGAGGATTCACGTAACGGCTATATGCGTCATTCGCATCGGCCGGGCTAACAGCGTCGCCCGTTGCGACGCTCAATGGAGATAAAGATGAGTGGGCCATCAATTGATTCAATCTATGAACACCTGGAGGACCCGGAAGTTGTGCCTCACTGTCCGGATCGCGATCCGTATTCTCGAGTGGCAGGTGTTCGAACCACCGCGGACCGGTTGTTGGTTCAGCTCGCGTTTGACAAAGAGCAATGAAACGAAGAGCCGGCTTGCCAGCGGCCGGCTCCCTATGCGATTACCGAAGCGTGGTTGCGCTTCGATTACCGGATTTGGGGCACTGTCTCCGAGCCGATCGTGGTTCCAATCACTTCGCCAGATACAACTAACTCGACACGTCGATTCTGCTGACGGCCTTCGGCTGTGCTATTGGATGCAATGGGTTGGGTTTTTCCGAAACCCACTGCCGTCATCGAGGGTCCGGGAATCCCCTGCTCCGCCAGATAGCTTCTGACGGATTCTGCACGCCTCTCCGAGAGGTCCTGGTTGTAAGCCTCGCCACCAACGCTGTCGGTGTTGCCCTCAATTCCCAGCTTGAGCCCGGGATAGGCGAGCATGATGCCGCTGATCTTGGCCAGCTTCTCGCGCGCCAACGGGCGCAGGGTGTGCTTTCCCGTGTCGAAGAGGACGTCCGACATGTTAACGACCAGCCCGCGAGCGGTGTCGCGAGTCTCGAGGATGCTGTTGAACTGTTGCAGCAATTGGGCGCGGAGCTCTTTCTTTTCACGCTGGGCTTGCTGGAGTTGCTCATTCGCTGAGGCGGCGGCAGCTGCGGCCGCGGCGCGATTACGCTCTGCTTCGGCCTGTGCGGCCTGTTGCTGCTGGAGAGCATCCGCCTGGGCCTGGCGCTTCTGGCGCTCGGCCTCGTCGCGTGCGCGTAGGGCATCGGCCGTATCGGCTTCGGCGCTCCTGGTCCGAGCCTTGGCTTTCGCTTCCCGATCGGCTGCCGCCATGGATTCGGCGTCGATGCGTTCCGCTTCCATGCGCTTGACCGAAATCTCGCGCGCGTCTTCCGCCGTCTGCACCGCTTCGCGCGAGGTCCCAATCAGCGACTTCTTGTCGATGTCTTTCCGGGTAGCGTAGCCATCTGCCTGGTTCATCAGTTGGACGGCATGCTCGTAGCTGGAGCTGGCGTACTTCTCCGCCCCCGCTGACTGGGCGATGCGCAACGCATTGCGCGCTTCAAAGAATTCCAACGGCAACTTGGCATTCAGAACCACCGGGTCGAATTTGTAGCCCGTGGGGATGTAGCCACCCCGTTCCAGTAGCTCATACTGGGCATTCACGGCCTGCGTAGTTCCCACGGTATCTTCACGAACCACATTTTCGAGCACGACCACGTTGCTGGGACGCCGCACGGCATAATAAGGTTCCGCGGTGACGATGAGTGCGAATGCCTGAAGGTCCGTAGTGACATCCAGTTTGCTGCTTTTCCCACTTACCAGTATTTCGCCCAGGTTCACTGACCGTCCCTCGGGCGTAATTGCCCACAGGATGTAGGTCAGATACTCACTGCCGAAAGTAGTGGGTCTCTCCAGTCCATGAAATTCGACTTCGATTGCAATGTAGCCCTTCTTGCTTTCCACCCTGGCTTGGGCGTGGGCTCCGGGCATCAAATCCGTGCCCTTGAATCCCAGCGTAGTCGCTCCGCTGCGATGGCGATAATTCACCGCCTGAACCGTCCGGCTGATTACAGTCACCCGGAACGTGGGCGTCCGGTCCATGGGCTCGAGGACCGTCGTTGTGCGCGGCTGAGTCGCCTGGTTGCCGTAACTGGGTTGCGCCTGCGCCTGCGCCGGAGGCGGCATTGCCAGTGCGGAAACTCCGACCGCCATGAGGCTTGCCACGAAAATTCTTGCGATCTTCATTTCTTACTCTCCTTGGATGGACTTCGCCCCCCTATTGTCATCGTTGCCGGCGCTGAATGCTGAGCCGGATTGACCGCGCCTCGTCCGTCGCTCCAGCACTCCTGAGTGTTTCCGCCGTTCCAAATCAGCACAACCGACCAGGAAAGAAAACGGCCGGTCGAAGGAACCGACCGGCAACAGTCTTACGATGGAGGACTACTCTTTGGCCGCGGAGGCAACTTACCTGGCGGCAGCCTTAACGCCATGGCTCGTCGAAGGTCTGGGTATCTCGGACGTTGGTTGCTTTCCACTGCGCCAGCCTATTCAGACCGCAAGGCTTCGATCGGGTCCAGATAGGCAGCCTTTCTCGCAGGGTAATAACCAAAGCCGATTCCCACCAGAGCAGAGAAAAATACGGCGAGAGTTACCGCGCCCGGGCCGACGGATGTGGCCCAGCCCGCCAGCCGCGAGATGATGGCGGATGCGCCGATCCCGAACACGATTCCGACGATGCCGCCGGCGATCGACAGCGTTACCGCCTCAACCAGAAACTGGTTGAGGATATCGCGCGTTTTGGCGCCCAGGGCTTGCCGCAGCCCAATCTCGCGCGTCCGCTCTCGGACCGAGATCAGCATGATGTTCATAATGCCAATGCCACCCACCACCAACGAGACCGAAGCGATGGCCGCGAGCATCATCGACATGATGTTCGCAGACGCCTCTTGCGCGGCGAAAAGCTCCTCCAAATTACGGACCGAGAAGTCGTCGGCTTCGGACGGCTGCAGATGATGGCGTTGCCGGAGCAGCGCCTGGGCCTCTTCCTGCGCAGCCGGAATCTGGGCGCCGGATTTTGCCTGCATCATGATGGTGTCCACGGCGTCCGCATTGGCCTGCTTGCTGCCGATCACTTTCCGCTTGGCGCTGGAAATCGGAAGCAGAATCACATCGTCCTGGTCCTGTCCCTGGGCCGACTGGCCTTTGGCGGTAAGCACGCCGACGACGGTGAATGGTACGTTCTTGATCCGGACCGTCTGGCCGATGGGATCTGCGTCGCCGAATAGATTATTTGCCGGCGTCCTGCCCAGCACAGCCACCTTGTTCGCCGAATCGATATCCTGCTGCGTAAACTCAGCCCCGTCAGCCACGGAGAGATCGCGGATCGTCAGATAATCGGGAGTAACGCCATAGACGCTCGTCGCCCAGTTATTGTTCCCGTTAACCACTTGAGCGTTACCTCGCACCAGGGGTGCCGCAAGGGCGACGTCCGGGCACTGCGCCACGAGTTCCTTGGCATCCGTTTCCGATAACGTAACCGCATTGCCGCTGCCCAAGCGCACTCCGGAGCTGCTGGTGCTCCCCGGCACCACGATGATGATGTTGCTGCCAATGCTCGCAATCTGCTGCTGAATACGCTGGGTGGCGCCTGAGCCGATGGCCACAGTTGCGATCACGGAAGCGACCCCGATCACGATGCCCAGCATGGTGAGCGCGGAGCGGAGCTTGTTCATATGCAGGGCCCGGAAAGCGATCTTCATGGAGGACATTAATCGTTTCATTGCGCCACCCCGACGGGAACTCGCAGGGCAACCCGCTCCTCGCTCGCCTTCTGGGGGTGGACGACGGGCGCATCGCCGACGATTTGCCCATCGCGAAAGCCGATGATTCGGTCGGCGTACGCCGCGATTTCATCCGAATGCGTAACCAGAACGATGGTGATGTGCTGAGTGCGGTTCAGCTCCCGGAAGATGCTCATGACTTCAGCGCTGTTGTGGGAGTCCAGCGCACCGGTAGGCTCGTCGGCCAGAAGAATTTCCGGCCGGTTGATCAGGGCCCGCGCAATCGCCACTCGCTGCTGCTGCCCGCCCGAGAGCTGGGTGGGGAAATTGCCTTCCCGGTCGGCCAGGCCGACGGCGGCGAGGGCGCGTTGGCCCCGCTCATCTCCATCCGTTGCATCACCACTCGAATAAAGTAATGGTAGTTCGACGTTCTCCAACGCGTTCATACGGGGAAGCAGGTTGAAATTCTGAAAAATAAAGCCGATTTTCTGGTTGCGTATCTCGGCGAGCTGGTCGCGATCCATGCTCTCGACCGGAATACCATCGAGCAGGTAACGGCCTGAAGTCGGCCGGTCAAGGCAGCCCAAAAGGTTCATGAAAGTCGATTTGCCAGATCCGGACTCGCCCATGATCGCCACGAAGGTGCCGCGCTCAATGGTGACGGTGATTCCCTGCAGGGCGTTCACAACCACTTCCCCCAGCAGATAAGTCTTGGTGAGGTCCCGGACGTCGATGAGTGGTGGCACTCGACACGCTCCTCAGAATCCGGGTCCGCGGCGGCCGCCGCTGGCGCCGGGCACCGAGTTGGTGGTCGTCGCCGCTGAGGCTGCACCGGTGGTAAATCTCGTCACTACCAGGTCTCCCGCTTTCAAGTCCCCTGCGGTTACCGCGCTGGA
>Ga0208355_1000355_pt1 | contig 20877 bp, 21 predicted proteins | sample NGESurdeep072012_6_FD_184458 | JGI IMG/M metagenome (GOLD analysis project Ga0208355, IMG submission 184458) | Arctic peat soil microbial communities from Barrow, Alaska - NGEE Surface sample 210-3 deep-072012 (SPAdes) | ecosystem: Environmental > Terrestrial > Soil > Wetlands > Peat ... | reverse complement strand
TAAACGCAGCCGCTTCCGTGACAAATCAACAGTGAAAACGAGCGTTACGCCACCGCGGGGCAGATCCAACGACAAATCGTCATTGTTCGAGGTGCCCTAGAATGGTTTCCCTGCGCGGCGGCACGGCTTTCGGGCGATTGAGCCATGATATATTGATGGGCCGGTTGTCCGCCGATGCCTCTCCCGTCAGAAGATTGCGCCAGGTTTCAACGGCCGAATTGGCCTCCTGGATGTTTTCCAGGAATGCGATCCAGCTGTGATAGCGGCGCCACCTGCCGGTCTCGAACAGGTCGGTCAGGTAATCCAGTCGCTGCTCGGCGAGAATGCACCAGCGCTCCACAATCTCGCGACCGCGCGTCACGTCGGATGGATGTTTCATGAATGAGGTCCGCAAAGATCGAATCTTAGCTTAGGAACATCGCACGTATCGTTCATTGATTCGATCGTTGCGTTCGCGTCCACTTTCCTCAATTTGTCAAAGATTGGCAAGATGCGTCGCCGATGTATTTCATTGCTCGTCAATCTCGAGCGAGCGGAAAAACAGCCGCAAAATTTAGATGCTAATCGCGAACCCGAGCTCACTCCGCCCGCGCGTAAGCGATAGGTAACTCAACAGCCAACCCTTGACGGTTTGATATGGGGTCAGCTCTCTCGGTAGAGAGGCGCACCAATACGCCTACCGCGGTCGATCTTTGTACAACCCCCACACCGAGACGAGGGCGCTTGCGGTTGCAATCAAGAAGAGTCCGGACAACACCGGTCCCTCGACATCCCATCGCAGGAATCGGGCGAGATCGTAGAGCACGTAGGCGCCGAACGTGAACGCCAGACCGTACATGTACGGTCTGCCTTCGCGCGCCGCGAGAATCGCGATAGCTGTAACTGCGGCTTCGAGAATGATCGAGATGATGAGCATCGATCGCAACGCTACGGCCTGACATTCCGCTCGTCAACGCTGCGCGGGAAGTAAAGAAGATCCCCGACATTGCGGGGGCATAGTGGATGGAATCTAGCGCTTGGTGCCCGCGTCTGACGGTTTGTGTGGGGGGCATCCCCTACCGAGTGTGGATACCTGCCGAGCTGCGTCGTCGTCGTCCGGCCTCGTCGACAAACCATAAAAGTGTATAATTTTAGGTGACGCGTTAAAATACAATCAGGTTCCGCAAGGAGTTACGAGTAATGGGTACCCGAGGCCGGACTTCAATGGCAGCATTGATGGTTCCGGAAAATCCGACAGAGATCATTCGTCCAGACCCGCCCCTCGACCTGACTGACGAGCAGTCAGATGAGTGGCGAGCCGTCGTCAATACGATGCCAGCCGATCACTTCATGCGAGGCAACTATCCGCTGCTTAGCCAACTCTGTCGGCACATCGTATCTAGTCGCAGGATTGCCCAGCTGATCGAACAGGTCGCCAAAGAGAAAGTTCTTGATCGCAAGGAACTCAGTGCCTTGCTCCAGCTTCAGGCCGCAGAGAGCGCAGCGATCATGCGTCTATCGCGATCGATGCGACTGACGCAACAATCGATCATGGGGCAGAGACGACCAAGCACCCTAAGGGACAAACGAAACGCCCATGGGATCGGGAAGAGTGAGGCGCTCTACGCCGCAATGAAATTGAGACTGTCAGCCTGGGCACCGCTCAGGAATCTCGCCGACATTAATCACGGTCTGATGTTGCCGATCCTGTTTCATTGCGTTGACGATCAGGGGCGCCCGACGCTCGGCACGCCGAGACAGGGGCTGGAAACCGAACAGTTCCGGCGAACAGCCTACAAGGACATTCCGGCCGTAGTCGAAGAGATGCGACAGTACTGCATGCCGACGCGCTTCAAGACCCGAGCGTAGCATCCGGGCGGACGTGGAAGCTCACAGCGCTTACGGTGAGTAGAAGCCAAGTTTGGAACCCACGCCGAGCTGCTCCTTGCGTTTTGGGCCTCGATAGGTTTTAAGCCCGGTGACTTCATGACCTTAGGCATGAACGAGGAGCGGGCGGGCTGCGTGGCTTTGCCGCGTTTTAAACAGAGTGACGCATCCAGCGTAGCTCATGCGCTTTAGTAAGTGTAGCAAGAAACCGCCACCGGGCGTCAAGCGGTGCTCGGCAAGCGCCGCTAGGTCGTCGACGTCGAAGGTGTCGGGATCGGGAAGCAGAGAGCCGAGCTGGCAGTAGCGCTCCATCAGAGTAATGAACTGATCTCCGCTCACGCTTCCCTGTCCCACGGTTGCGGGCCTGAGTGCGGCAACTGTCGGGCCAGGGTCTTAGGATCGAGCCTGGACTGTGGCGACAAGCGCAGCCGCAAGCTCAACGACACCATAGCACGGACGCACTTTTCCTGAACGACGATCCACGGGCTCGGCTTGCCGTCCACCACCGCACCGTTGCGCAGCTCCAGCGCCGCCTGCTCGGCCAAAATCGCGGCTTCGCAATAGCGCGACAGCAGTGGCAGGTCGGTCTGGCGGAAATGGTCGGCATCGCAGCCGGTGACTAAGGCGGCAAACAATTCGCGCTCCGGTCCGGACAGGCATGCCGGAGGTGAAGGCCGGGCCTGCTCGCCACCGACGCCGATCAACGACATTGCTGCGGCAGATATTCGACCGCGCTGCTTCATCGCGTTTTACCCTCCAACGGCCAAGCCAAGTAGAGCAACGGTTACTCCCGCGTCGATGTGTAGTTATCAGTCCAGCCGACCTGAGGAACGCTCAAACGGCACTCCACCGAGCCATTCGAACAAGGTATTCAATTATAGCAAGATTTGGTCGTTTAGTCTTTCGCCGCGATGCTAAGAAAAAATGACCTTTAGCAAACGAGGGCCAAGCCGCGGCTCCGTATCTTTGATGGTACCAGAAAAAGCATTTCCCCCCGGCCCCCTTTAGACAGGGCGGAGCGGAGACCCATTTTTCTCATCGTCATCCGTCAGCGTTTAGACCGCATCAATGACCTTCTTGATGCGGGTTGGAGCGTCATCGCAATCAAGACGGAGCGGATGCCGCGAGCTATTTCGTCGCGACGAGCTGTCCACACTGTCCACGCTCTGTCCACACTTCCGTTCGTCGTATCCATCAGATTCTATGAGATAAATCAGAATTGTCACCATCGTCCCTTACGCGCGTGAGGCAGCAAGGTGGTGGCGCGGTGGAAGTAAGAAAGAGAGGGATTTCGCCTCTCTCCCTCGCCCGCGTAAGGGACAATGGTGACAAATTCATTTCCCCCCACTGCTGCAACGACTTCTCGAAACGGAAGGCGTGGACAAAGTGGTGCCAGTGGTGACAAAATTACACCGCGATACCGTTTTTCGTTCATTTTGGCAGAGTTCCGGCTGCCCAGAAGGGTGTTTTTGCGGCTCCATATGATCCTCACTTCTTCATGATGGCCGCAATTGCGGCCTTCGCGTTTGAGACCCTGACCTCCTCAACCTTGGCCCGTTCGCGGAACATGGTGTGGACATGGGGATTGACCAGAAAGTGCACCTTGCCCTTCTTGTCCTTCTCAGCCTTGATCCAGCCGAGTGCGATGAGTTGATCAAAGATTGGATCGGTACCGCGCTTGTGCAGCTTCCGCATCGAGCGATTGCCACGAGCAATGATGCGTGTCGTTAATTCCGAGATCCGGTGCACCAAGATGTAATTGGCGATGGCCTTTAGTGTTTCATCGTCGTCAGAGAGTCCTAGCGTCCCAAAATAAAACGCGCGCGCGTGAGGCAGCATGAACTCGTGTAAAAATTCTCCGACGCGGCGAGCGACATACTCATCGATCAAGCTAGGAATTGCGCCGGTCTCGCGATTTATATTTTCGATGCAATGAAAGATCAGACAAAGGCGATTGAACATCCCATTATATTTCCCAATATGGGTGACCATTTTTTTGTTGATGAGCGATGCCTTTTCGAGAGCTATGTGTTCAGCCTCCAATGCGTCACGGATCTCTTGAGCCTTTGTGTTGAAGTGGATCGGCTCAGGTGGGATTTGCATTTCCAGCAAAGTGCGAACTAGGTCGCCGTACTTCAGGGTGATAATATCGGTTTCACAATCCTGACCGACGGAGGATGATTTTAGGACGAAATGGATTGGCGCGCTGTAGTAACCCATCGTCGAGACCGTCAGCGGCAAGCCTGCGAATGACATCAGGTTGAATACCACCGAGTAAGCAGACGCTAAGATTTGGGATGAATACCGATCCGCGTTTCACGCGGTTCACATTCATAGGGCCGCCGTTGAAAGCGCGTAGCCAGAAAGCCCGGTCGCTGGTTCCACTACCTCCCGTGTAGCGATCCATTGATCCAAAAAATCCACTGAGTTCGTCGTGTAAGGCGAGTACGCCCTCGTGGTTATCCTTGAGGATTTCCTGCGCCGCCTCGACTGTTGTGTCCTCGATAACAATGCGCTTCAGAATAGGGCGGTCTTCGACAGGATCTCCAGCTTCCTTGGCTGCTTCCTTATCTGCCTCGTATGCCTCCAATTCTTCCGCAAACTCGATATACAGCTCTTTCTCTATCTCTCTGACGATCCATGCGACGCGCTGCATGATCGGGCTCTTCTTCACGGATGGATCGCCGATAAGTGTGGTCCAAAGCCGTGCCGACTCCATCCATCCCTTGCTCCTAACTTTAACCTGAAGCTTGACGTTGTCGGGAATAACGGACGCGCAAACGGTCAATGCGCCCATTGCAATCCCGGTCGGATCGCAACCAATATTTTCCGCTTCTGTGTAGGCCAAATCCTCAATCAAGGGAGGAAGCAATCCCTTCGGAAGTTGCGGTGGTTCGAAAAATCCCCACAGATCGGTGGGGGTGCCCCATTCGTCGGCGTTGATTTCGTCGGCACTGCGGTCGGTGTGCGGTGTGGCCCCATCATCGGGCTTCCTTCTTTCAGCCTTCTTGCCTTCGTTTTTATTGCTTTTAGTCTTCCTATCCTGTTTGTGTTGCGACTGTTGAGCTTTTGGTTGGGCTTCGCGGGCGGCATGTGCTGCATGCTCTCGCATCATTTCGAAAATCCGATGCTGCTGTTCCTCTTCGAATTCCTCTCGCCAGTCAGGATAATGATTGTTTGCTTCCCAGAAGATTGTCCCGGCACCGATGCGGTCTGGCGATGACTTGACTAATTTATTCCACCTTTCGGCAGTGCGCTTATGGTTGAATTTTGTTGACTTCTTTGACCATGCCACTGCGATCTCAGAACCCTGCTTGCTACCGCGCGTGGCACGCCAGATTGCCATTAAGATCCTGTTCCAGTCGTTCCAGTGTAAATCGTCATTCGGAACATAGACCATCGCCGCTGCGACCAGATCGGGGTCGGCCTCAAGCTCGGAGTCTTCGCGCAGCGTTCCTGCGGCTGCGTGAAGCTCCGCAGCCTCCTTCAGGTCATCCTCGGTTACAAACCTGAGGAAATCGTCTGGCGTATAATGCGGTGCGTCGTTGATCCGAAAAATGCGAAACATCGATGGCGGAACGACAAAGCCGTTCTTGATCTTCTGGTGGATCAAACCCGGGATACGCATCACGCGCGGCAGATCGTGGACGCTTGGATCGCCATCAAAACGACGAGCGAGCTTTCTCTGCACTGCTCTGAATTGCTCCAACGGCAGTCCTTTGATCTTCCAATATGCGTGATATTTTCCTAGCGAGGTTTCCACGACAATGTGCGGCGGTGGCAGCTCTTTTTCGTTCAGGATGGCCGAAAGGGGCGTGCCATCGAGATCGACGAAGACCGCGCGGATCTCTGTAATATTCTTGGCTTTGAGACCCTTGCCGTCCGTCTTGTTGACGACGAAAAAGCAACCTGCACCACCACGGGTTTTCTTAACCAGTTTCGACCAATTTTTTTGGATCGTCCCGCTGAATGGGTCCAACAGGGTTTTGTCGTCGCGGTCATGGTTGTCGTCAAACGTGCGAAATTCAAAAAAGATATCGCTCGGATCGCTGCAAATAGTCCTGAAGAACAGCTCGGCGGCGTTCTGATCCGGCACAAGCAAGGCTGCAGCGTTCGTCTGGCCATCATTGTTTAAGCTGATTGCTAGGTTTTCAGTGTCGGCCTTTGACTTGATGAGCGCGTCCATCATGACGCACCGCCATTTACAATTTCGCTGACGGCTTCATCCCACCGCACTGCCGGATGACGACGCAGGTAATCTTCGACGCACGCCTTTAGGTCTCGCGGCACCGGCGCTGTTGCACAATTGAGCTTTGCCAGCTCGCGCTTAATGATTACCTCGGCCTTACGTCCATGCGCAAAGCCGCGGTAGGCCTGGTCGAGGTCGGCTTTAGCAGGAATAATCTTGCGCACGCCATTGTCCGTTAGCTTGCTCTCGACGAACGCTATAAGCTGGCGCGACGTCATGGCGTTTAGCTCGACGCGGCGATGTAGCAAAAACTCTACTTCCTGCGGCGTTGCGCCGTTCTTCTGCAGGTTGGCGGCTCGCGTCGCGTCGCTTCCCTTGTCGAAAATGGTCTCACTCTTCCGCTATGGGTTAAGGGAGCGACTAAAGGTCCGTCGCTCTCATGCCAGTCAATGTGCATCTTTCTATCGGATACGGACCGGCCTATTGCCAACTTGTCTACTGGGCCCGCCAACGCGCCGTATTTGGCGGCGTTGGTGGCGAGTTCATGAACTACAAGGGCAATAGTCATCGCTAGTTTCGGCGGCAGAAGAACGTCAGGGCCTTGCATCGATACCCGCGAAATATCGTATGGCCCGACTTCCGCGTTGAAAATATCACGGATATTTGCCCCTTTTCCCTGAGTTGCCATGATCAGGTCGTCGGTAGCGGAGAGCGAATTTAAAAGGCTCAGGATCGGGTCTCTCGTTTGCGGATCATCCCGAAGTTTAGAACTGATGACGGATTGAATTGTCGCAATCTTATTCTTCAATCGGTGCGCAAGTTCCCCTACCGCAAGCTTGCGAAGCTCCTCTTCGTCTTCGAGGCGCTTCATAAGTCTGCGATAGCGGTCTGCACCCCAAATAATCAACGAACACGCAAACAGATAAGCCAGCAGCTTGGTTTCTAGCCCGGGCGTGAGTGGGAAAAATCCGAAACGCGGGGGTATGAACGCCCACCAGGCAACTGCCCCGCCGAGCAGGGCGGAAAAGCCGCCAACTGTGGCCCCGCCAACGTAGGTCGCAAAAAGTACTGCGGGGTAGTACCCCGCAAAGGTAAAAACATCTTCGCCGAGAAAGCCAAGACCTGCGCGTACGAGAGTAGCTAACGCTATACAGAAAATGGCAAACGCATACGCCTCGGTCGACCCGGGCCCTAAACGCAACTGCCACAAACTCAACCGCGTGAAAGGCACGCTACCACCATTGCCGCTGGACTGTAGTTCAATATAGAACCACGGCGTAAAATGCCGTCAAGCCGAAGTTTGTGCTGGCTAGCCGACATACGGTCTGCGCGATCTCGGCGCTCTGAAGGCCGCTTCCTATCAGGGGCACAAAAGTATCCGCGCCCGACCCCGCTGAGCCATGGCGTCTGTTCAAAGCATCGGGCGATTAAGAGAGCCTTGCGACCTAGTGCTTGATTGCGATCCAACTGCCGATACAGCCGTCGGATCGATTGAAGGTTCCGGCACCGGTATTTCCTGACAATCGTCCGACGGCGGTGAGGGTCATGCCGTTTCCGGCGCCGACCGAATGCAAGGTGCCATCGGGATCGACCTGCCCGCTGCCGCCCCTGATGACAATCTTTCCGCCGACAAACATCGCGGGCAGCGAGCCCGTATGCGGACATCCGGCGCTGGTGAATGTCCATGCCCCGTCAAAGTTCTTGCTGTCCTCCTGCGGCGCGGAGCGAGGCGTCTCCTCCGCCGGTTGCTTGGTTTCATCCCGGGGCTCGGACAGAAATGCTAATCTGCTGTGATCGATACCCGCATCGGTACAGCGTGACTGAGCCAGCGTCTCCGAGCGGGACGCAATGATAAACAGAGCGCGCCACAATGCAGTCCTCAGCCACATTTGAACAACGTCATTCACGGCGTTCGGCAAGGGCAGATAAAGGGCGGCCCCATCTGAGCAGAATCGTTCAGACGGGGCCAAGTACCGGAACCACAATGCCGCGCACTACGTTGCGTGGTCCAAAACTATCATGGGATTTGGAATTGGAACAGATTGACGCGGGTCAGCACTCGCGCGCCTAATGGTCAGGAACTGGAGAACGCGCGCCATGCAGATGCGAAGCCTCGGTGCTCTGACGGCAGTAGCTATCGGCCTTGCGTCGTGTTCGCAAGAGGTTGAGTACTCGGATCAGCAACGTGCTTGCATTGCCCAGCGATATACGAATTTTGATGCAAAGGATCTCAGTCAGTGCGTTGATGTGTGCAAGTCCTGCATGAAAGGTAACACCGTTACCTGTAACACGTCGTGCAAGCTCAAAGGCGCAAGCTAAGTCGAAGTTAGCGCAGCCGCGGAATCGCCGTGACGATGCGGCAGCCGATTAGCGCGCCATCGGGGCACTGGTCGTAAAACCCAAAAATGAATTCCGGTTGATGCGAGCGCCTGCCGTATCGCAACAATTGTCGCGCGTAAATCGCTCATTATTCAATGCTTCATCAGCGATCAAAAGAACGATCAACGCAACCGTCGCGCCTCCGTTGAATTTCATGGGACGAAATCGCGTTGTATGAGACCACTCCGAACGCAAAGGCGTGATATCACGGTTCGGGCCGCTGAACGGAATTAAGATGATGCGGCGGCGTCAAAGCGGCAGCGACGGCTGCGGCTCTGACAGTTTCCATCCGTCTCAATCGAGCGTCTCAGCCACAAGACGGATTCTGAACAAGGGCTTCCTGGATTCGTCCAAAAGCTCCATATGCCATTCGGCGTTTTGTTTCAGGCTGCGAGAAATGCCGCCAACCAGATCGCCGCAGACTTTGGTCATCTCCGCCCAAGCGGCATCTTGGTCGGCGAGATCAAAGCCGTTGTCGGAAACGCCGGAAAATCGACCATTTCGGATGCGGAAATAATAGAGCGGCACGGTGAGACCGTTTCTTGTTTTGGCCGCTCTAGGCCGGATACACATCGACAAGCTAATTGCCCGCCTAATTGGGTCCAAACAATGAAGATGCCGTCCCGTAAGATTACGGGGCCGAAGTGGCCCGACCCAAATCGAACGCCACGGCGATCCTCTTTTCTTTGCGCCAGGTGACACGGCAGGGCATGTGCAGCCCGTCAGCCGGGAAAACCAACGTGAAATGTTCGGGGATGCCAACGGGGCTATTACGTCGAGCGCCGCGCCGATGTTAGGCATGTTGCGAACCATGCGAACCCCATACAGTTGCCGACGACGACTTGGATCGCAAGTGATGGAAGATCAATTTCCGCTTGACGCGATGGCGACAAACAGGAGGCCGAGTCTTTCCATCCGGCACGGGCATTCATTCCTTAATGGTGCAACGCCTGATCCGCAGTGACCTGCTTGATTGGATTTTGTAAAAAAATAGCGCCAATCCGGGCCGGCGGCCGAGAACATCATTCCGCCAACGAGACTGACGAACAAGCTGATCCTAAGCAGCGTGCGGCTGCGGCACTCTTTCCCCAAGTATGCCGCTCGGGCTAGATAGTACGACGGAATTGCGTTAGGGCTTCAAGAGGCCCCAGGCTCTAAATAGAAAGAAAGGTCTGCGATCCCCCATGAAGGATTTTGCCGGAAAGATCGCTGTCATCACCGGGGGCGGCACGGGCATGGGCCGCGAGCTCGCGCGTCAGCTGGTCGCCGAGGGCTGCAATGTCGCGATGTGCGATATCTCCGCTGATGCGATGGCGGAGACCAAGCGGCTTTGCGAGGTGGAGAAGCTGCCGCAGGGCCTGCGCATCACCACCCATATCGCCGACGTCTCCATCGAGGACCAGTTGCTGCGCTTCCGCGATGAGATCGTCGAGCAGCAGGCGACCGACAAGATCCATCTGTTGTTCAATAACGCCGGCATCGGTGGCGGCGGCAGCCTGTTCACCAACACCAGGGAGCAGTGGGAAAAAACCTTCAACATCTGCTGGGGCGGGGTTTATCTCGGCGTCCGCATCTTCCTGCCGATGCTGGTGAAGGCCGACCAGGGCCACATCGTCAATACTTCCAGCGTCAACGGGTTCTGGGCCTCGGTCGGAATGGGCGTGTCGCACACCGCCTACAGCGCCGCCAAATTCGCCGTGAAGGTTTCACCGAAGCGCTGATCAACGATCTCAGGCTGAACGCGCCGCACATCAAATGCTCTGTCGTGATGCCCGGCCATATCGGCACCTCGATCGTTTCCAATTCCCGCAAGATCCAGAGCGGCACTGAATCCGATCGCCTGAGCGAGAACGAAATAGCGCTGACGCGCGTGCGCCTCACCGCTATGGGCATCGACGCAGCAAAGATGTCGGATGAGAATGTTCAGGCGCTTGCGGCCGAACGCGCCCGCAGCTTTCGCGAGGATGCGCCGACGACTGCGGCGGCGGCTGCCAAGATCATTCTCGACGGCGTCAAGGCCGAGCGCTGGCGCATCCTGGTCGGCGACGACGCCCGCCGGCTTGACGAGCGCGTACGGCAGACGCCCGAACGCGCGTACGACGCCGAGTTTTACCAGAGCTTTGCTGCCGAGGTCGGCTGGCGGCTGGGGTGACCTTTGTCATTCCGGGACACGCGTCAGCGTGGACGTCAGATGAGCAATTGCACATCGGGGAATCCTTGGATTCCGGGTTCGCTCGCTCAGCGCAATATTGGCCGAAGCGGCAATTTTATCGCAGAGCTCACGCCCCGGAATAACGGGCGCATTACGCCGCGCGAACGCTATCCAGGAACTTCTCGACCTCGTCCTTGAGGTGAGTGCTCACATCAGAGAGTTCCTGCGCCGATTTCAGCATCATGCCCGATGTCGTTCCGGTTTCGCGGGCATTCCTGGCGATGCGCTCGATGTTGTCAGCGACCTCAAGGGTGCCGCTGGCGGCAGCCTGGACGCCTTTCGCGATGCTTTGGGTCGCAGTGCCCTGCTGCTCGACAGCGGAGGAAATCGATGTGGTGATCCCGCTGATGCGCTCGATCGTCTGCCCGATCGCCTTGATCGCATTTACGGAATCTCCCGTGGCGCGCTGCATGTTCACAATGTGTGCACTGATCTCGTCGGTGGCTTTTGCAGTCTGGCCCGCCAGGGTCTTGACCTCTTGCGCGACCACCGCAAATCCACGGCCTGCGTCGCCGGCGCGCGCGGCCTCGATAGTGGCGTTGAGCGCGAGGAGATTGGTCTGTTCCGCAATGGATTTGATCAGCTTTACTACGTCGCCGATCCGATCGCCCGCCGCCGACAATTCCGTCATCCGCTCATCCGTGGCGTCGGCTTGCTTGACCGCATCGGCGGTAACATCGTTCGACTCTTGTACCCGGCGGCTGATTTCAACGATCGACTGGGACAGCTCGTTCGAGGCGGCCGCGGCGCTGCGGACATGTTCAGAGGCCTGCCGGGAGGCGCTGACGGATTGACCCGACATCTCCGCCGTTGAATGGGCGGTCACGGTAAGCTGCTGTGCATCTTTTCAAATTGCCCCGAAGAATTCAGCACCCGCTCGATGATTCCGCCGATTTTGGCGCGGAAATCCTCGACAAATTTATTCAGCTCCGCTTTGCGCCGATCCATCGCAAGCTTTTCGGCACTCAAGCGTTCGGCCTCAAGTTGGCGGCGCTCGAGGCGGTTGTTCTTGAAAACATCGACGGTTCGGGCGATCGCGCCGATTTCGTCGTAGCGATCAGCGTGCTGAACTTCGACGTCCGTCCTTCCCTCGGCAAGAACGGTCAGTGCTTCCGTCACGGCCTTCAGCGGCTTGGTGACGCGGCGGACAATCACCATCGTCATCCCGAGCACGAGCAGGGCGGCGATGGCCGCAGCAATAACCATTGCCCCAAGCGCCTGCCATAGCATGCTGTCGAACTGAGCCGTCGGAATGCCGACATAAACGATGCCGATTACCTTGCCAGCGGTATCGAAGACCGGCTGATACGCCGTGTAGAAACGACGTCCGAACAGCATCGCCGGGCCTTTGTAAGCTTCGCCGCGGCGGAGTACGGTTTGCGCGGGATGATCAGCCGCGAGTTGCGTGCCCACCGCCCGGTCGCCATTTTCTTTTTTCAAATTCGTCGTTCGGCGAACAAACTGTTGCGACGCATCGTCGTAAACGAATAGCGTGGCGGTGCCTCCGACATAGGCGGTTGCCTTATCCACAATCTTGTGATCGCTGAATTCCGGCATCTGCGGAATTTCAATACGGTCAACGACGCCATCTCGAACCAGGATCTTCGCATTAGGGAAGGTCTCGCCAAACGCGAGACTGAGAGTGCGGAGGTTGACGTCGATATCGCGCTGCGCGCGGGTGTCGAAGTCGCGCGTCAGCGACCAGTACCCCGCACCCACCACAAGCGCAGTATTCACTGCGATCAGGAGAGCTGCGCTCAGGACGGCCTTCGGCCCCAGGTTAAGTCGCAAGAAAGCGAAGCGGCTCCCAATAAATCCAAATGCCATGCGGTCTCTCCAAAATCGACCTTATTTGTAAAGGCTTATTTTTAACGATTTCCTTACGATCAATTTAATAATTGCCCCGTTGCGTATGAGGATGGCTGCCCTTGCATTTTGCCGAGCCCGCTTGACAGAATAAAATCCTAGGAAAATGAGCGCGCATTCGCGCGACCCGTTGGATCGCAATGATGGTCTCAAGACCCCGCGTGTTTTGGCTTTCGAAAATTCAATCGGGACCTTGCACTCGAAATGCAACTTTCACCCATGCACCACCGACTTGGCGATCATGCAGTGGATGCCCTTGGAGCCGTTCACGGTCTGCGTCACGCGCAGGTCCGCGGCCAGGCTGCAGAGCGTGTAGGCGTCTTCGCGCGACAAATTCCGCTTTTCGCCGAGCAGCACGATCATGTCGCGTAGCGCCCGAATTACGCATTGATCGAGGTCGGGATCCATCGCCATCGTCATGTAGTGATCGGGCGTTTCGGCGCGGGGATAGTCGAGCCGCAAATCCCTGCGCAGCGTCAGCCTGAAATGTCCCTGCAGCGCGGTCTCGATCGCGGTGACGCAGACCTCGCCGTCGCCCTGCACGCCATGACCGTCGCCGCAGGAAAACAGCGCGCCCGGCACGAACACCGGCAGATAGAGCTTGGCGCCCGGTATCAGTTCCTTGTTGTCGAGATTGCCACCCATCGCGCGCGGGATCAGCGACGTGATGCGGCCCCAGGCCGGCGGCGGCGCCACGCCCATCACGCCGAAAAACGGCTTGAGCGGCAGATCGAGCCCCCATGGCAGCCGGCCGACCATCCGCTTCGCATCGAGTGGAATGTTGATCAGCCGGGTCTCGTGGAAATCGTCGGGCAGCGTGCCCGCGAGCGGACGAATCAGGTTGTAGCCCCAGTCCTGCCGGAGCCTGACGTCGAGAATCTCAACCTCCAGCACGTCGCCCGGCTGGGCGCCCTCGATCGCGACCGGACCGGTCAGGATATGACCGGGCAGCATCCGCTCGCTTTTGGCGTGAACCTCGGCGAGTTCGGGCGGGACGTGAAACCGGCTCCTGTCCGGCACCACGTCGGGGCCGCCGCTGATGGTGTCGACGGTCACTTCATCGCCGCTGGCGATGGTGAGGACGGGTTTCAGCTTGGCTTCGAAGAAGCCCCAGTGGCATGTCTCGGGGCTGGAACGCAGGTGATGGTGCGTCATGGGGAAGCTTTGGGTTGAGACAGGGTTGGCGTATGACGCTGTACCAGACATTCCAAGAGGCTTCTTTTGTTTTTTGTGCTCTCCAAAACGCTCGGCATCATGCTGTTGCCGACGAATTTCCTGATCGGCATCGGTTTCGTCGGCGCGATCTTGCTGGCCACGCGATTTGCTTTGCTCGGCCGCAAGCTCGTGATTGCCTCCGTCGCATTGCTCGCAATATGCGGGTTTTCGCCGCTCGGAAAATGGCTGCTTTATCCCCTGGAGTCGCGGTTTCCGCCATGGGATGCCGCGCGGGGCGCGCCTGATGGCATTGTCGTCCTCGGCGGATCGATCGACCCGGATCTTTCGGCGACGCATGGCGTCGCGGTCTTCAGAAGCGCGGTCGACCGCGTGGTCGCGGCGGCAGCACTGGCCCACCGATATCCGGGCGCCCGCATCATTTTTTCCGGCGGAAGCGCGAATTTGATGTCTGGTGATGCGAGGGAGGCCGATTACGCCACCGCGTTATTCGAAAGTCTCGGAGTTTCCAGAGAGCGCCTGACGATGGAGCGGCGCGCGCGCAACACCCAGGAGAACGCCGAATTCGCCAAGGCGATGGCCGCGCCGAAAAGCGGCGAGCGATGGCTGCTGGTGACGTCGGCCTACCACATGCCGCGGTCGGTCGGCCTGTTTCGAAAGGCCGGATTTGCCGTGGAGCCGTATCCGGTCGACTGGCACACCGGTGGAGCTGCGGATCTTCTGACGTTTTCGAACCTCGCGGTTGAAGGACTGGAACGAACGGATACTGCCGTGCGCGAATGGATGGGTCTCGCCGCCTATCGGGCCACCGGCAAGATTGACGAGTTGTTGCCGGGGCCGGCCCGGAATTGAAGCGCCAGTCGCAACCGACCAACAATCCGGCTAGGATCGACGCAAGAGGGGCGCACGCTTGGCCCGCCGATTTGGGAGTTCACGCCATGCAGCAACAAACGCCGCCGGAACGGTTCGATTTGGCCAATATGGTGGCCGATCTGAACAGCTTGCTCCGCCTCAAGACCACCGTGATCGGCATGAAGATGTTCGCCAGCGCGGACGGGATGGCGGCGATTCCGAAAATCAGGCGTCCATCAGCGGTTCATACCACCGACCAGATCGTCAGCATGGCCTCGCGGCTGGGCTGGACCATCGGCATCACCGCCGACGACCTCGTCGGCGCGCAATGCCGCGCCGTGATCGGGCTTGCGCCGCAGGACGAAAAATGGCTCGCCGGCCAAGCTTACGTCGGCGTCTGGCATGAGAATGCCGAGGACGCGCGCAAGCGCCAGGAAGCATTGGACGTCGTCCCCTACGGCAAATACCAGGCGCTGGTGGTGTCTCCGCTGGCCAGCGGCCGGCTCAATCCGCCGGATATCTGTCTGGTCTATGCGACGCCGGGTCAGATGATCATTCTCATCAACGGCCTGCAGTGGACCGGATACAAGAAGTTCGAATGGGGCGTCGTCGGCGAGACCGCCTGCGCCGACTCATGGGGACGGGCGCTCAAGACCGGCGAGCCCAGCCTGTCGCTGCCGTGCTATGCGGAGCGGCGCTATGGCGGCGTGCCGGATGAGGAGATGCTGATGGCGCTGTCGCCGGCGCATCTGGCCAAGGCGATCATCGGCATGAAGGCGCTGGCGAAGAACGGCCTGAGCTATCCGATCGCGCCCTATGGTATCCAGAGCGACGTGCGCGCCGGCATGGGCGTTTCCTACGCCAAGAAATAGAAGCAGTCCGAACCTTCCCCGCAGTACCCCAAGGAATTGAATATGAAGTCTTCGTCGAAATTCGACATCATTGTCTATGGCGCCACCGGCTTCACCGGCCAGCTCGTCGCCGAATATCTGGCGTCGCATTATACCGGCAAGTCCGACCCGAAATGGGCGATGGCCGGACGCAGCCTCGAGAAGCTCGCATCCGTGCGCGATGCGATCGGCGCGCCGGCCGACACGGCCTTGATACAAGCGGATGCCGGCGATCCCGCATCTCTGAAAGCCATGGTCGACCAGACCAGATCGGTGCTGTCTACCGTGGGCCCGTATCAGCTCTACGGCTCTGATCTGGTGGCTGCCTGTGCTGCGACCGGTACCGACTATCTCGATCTCTGCGGCGAGCCGCTCTGGATGCGCCAGATGATCGATGCCCACGAGGCGACGGCAAAGTCGACCGGCGCCAGAATCGTGTTTTCCTGCGGCTTCGATTCGCTGCCGTTCGAACTCGGCGTGTTCTTCTGCGAGGAGACGGCAAAGAGAGTTCTCGGCGCGCCGGTCAACCGCGTCAAAGGCCGCGTCCGCGACATGAAGGGAGGGCCCTCGGGCGGAACCGTGGCGAGCATCAAGGCGACGTTCGCGGCCGCCGCGAAGGATCTCAGTCTGGTCGCCCTGTTGCAGAATCCCTTCGTATTAACGCCGGGCTTCGAAGGCCCGAAGCAGCCGCGAGGCAACAAGCCGCTGCTGGACGAGGATATGGGCTCGTGGACGGCGCCCTTCGCGATGGCAACGATCAACACCCGCAACGTGCATCGCTCCAATATGCTGATGAACTTTCCGTACGGCAAAGACTTCGTTTATGACGAGATGGTGCTGGCCGGTCCCGGAGAGCAGGGCGAAGCCAACGCCAAGCGTCTCGTCGCGGCCGTCAACGCCGAGAGGATGGGCGCTGCGGGCGGACCGAAGCCGGGCGAGGGTCCGTCGAAAGACGAACGCGAGAACGGCCTCTACGATCTGCTGTTTGTCGGCATCGCTCCCGACGGACGCCAGGTTCGCGTCGCGGTGCGCGGCGATCGCGATCCAGGCTACGGATCGACGTCGAAAATGATTGCGGAATGCGCGATCTGCCTGTTGCGCGACACGCCGGACGTTCCAGCCGGCATCTGGACTCCCGGCGCCGCCATGGGCAATCGTCTGATCGAGCGGCTGGTCGATCACGCCGGCCTGACGTTTGACGTCGAGACGTGAATCCGAGGGCTCACGCAGCGCGGAGATCGGCGGGCGCCATGAGCGCCTGATCCGAGGTGCCCTTGTAGCGTTGCGCGGCGGCGAACATGCCCCACATCGCCCCCAGCATCATCCAGAAGTGCCGCCAGTGGTCGATGTCGATAATGAAGCTTTCGCCGACCGTGCCCAGGAACGCAGCGAAGATCGCAAGATAGGCGCGCTGCCAGGGCACGCGGACGAAGACGTGGCGAAACCCCATGATGACCGTGACAAACACCAGCGCCGGATAGCAGACGCCGGCGATCCAGCCGCCGGACATGAAGGCGTTCAGATAGGAGTTGTGGGTGTCCTCGGGAAAGTAGCGATGGAACTGCAGCGGCCCGATGCCGAACGGCAGGTCGAGCGCCATGTCCGCGCCGAGAATATGCCGTCCGAACCGGCCGAAGCGGCCCTCGTCGTAGCTTTGATCGAAGCTCGCGCGCTGCTTGAACATCTCGCCTATCGAATCGAACGACAACAGCACGGCGATCAGCATCACCGCGATGATAACGGCGACAACCGACATCACGATGATGCGCGAGCGTTGCGCGCGCGACTGGCTGGTCAGGACCATCAGCGTCAGCATGAAGGCCGAAGTGATGGCGAGTCCGCCCCATGCCGCCCGCGAAAACGCCAGCAGGATCGCAAGCGCCATGATGCCGAGCGAGATCGCGCTGCGGAACGATTTTCCGGTGTTGTCGGAGACGACGCTTTGCAGGGCGAACAGAGCGGGAAGAATCAGGAACGCGCCCAGCACGTTCGGGTCCTTGAAGGTGCCGCGCGCGCGCTCATACAGCGTCAGCAGGTCATGTCCGCCGGGGACGAGGTTGAAGTAGCCGGCGATGCCGGCAATCGCCGCAATCAGCGCGCCCACGATCAGGCCGCGGCGAAGCATGTCCAGCCGGGCCGCGGTGTCTTCGGACACAACCATCGCGAAGAAGACCACCGTGACCGCCATGTACCAGGATGTCGCGATCCAGTTGGCGACCTCGGGCTTGTCCATTAGCGAGGCGGCGCCGACGGTGTAGCCGATATTGACCAGGAACAGCAGCAACAATAGCGGCATGAAAACCAGCCGCAGCCGCAGGCCGGTCGCACAGAAGATGATGGCGGCGGCGAGGGTCACCAGCTCGTAGGGGCTGGGTTCGATGAATACGATCGCGCCGGACGCGCCGACCAGCCACACCAGCGCGCGCTGCAGCGCCACCACGCGCGGCGCGGACGTCACTGTTGAAGGGAAGCCCTCGGCTGTCGCCGCATACGCCATTACACACTCGCAATATTACGCAACGCAACCCGTACGCAACGCGAAACGCTCAGTACGCGTTCTCGTTCTTCGTCATCAGCGCCAGTGGCGTCTTGAGCAGAATGAAGAGATCGAACAGCACCGACCAGTTCTCGATGTAGTAGAGATCGAACTCGACGCGCTTCTGGAGTTTCTCTTCGCTGTCGACTTCGCCGCGCCAGCCATTGATCTGCGCCCAGCCGGTAATGCCCGGCTTGACCCGGTGACGCGCGAAATAACCATCCACGGCTTCGTCGAATAGCCGGCTCTGCAATTTGCCCTGCACGGCGTGCGGGCGAGGTCTGACCAGCGAGAGGTTGCTCTTGAACACGACGTTGAAGAGCTGCGGCAGTTCGTCAAGGCTGGTCTTGCGGATGAAGCGTCCGACGCGGGTGACGCGGCTATCGTTCTTGGTCACGACCTTTGTGGCCAGCGGATCGGCCTGATCGTGGTACAACGAGCGAAACTTGAAGACGTCGATGCGCTCGTTGTTGAAGCCGAACCGCTTCTGGCGGAACAGCAGCGGACCCGGGCTGTCGAGCTTGATCGCGAGCGCGACCAGCGCCATCACCGGCAGCGCCAGCAGCAGAATGATGGCGCCGACAAAATGGTCGAACAGCCACTTCATCACCAGATCCCAGTCGGTGATCGGCGCCTCGAACACATCGAGGGTCGGGACCTTGCCGAGATAGGAATAGGAGCGGGGGCGGAAGCGCAGCTTGTTGGTGTGGGCGGAAAGCCGGATATCTACCGGCAGCACCCACAATTTCTTCAGCATTTCGAGAATCCGCGTCTCCGCCGAAATCGGCAGCGCGAACAGCACGAGGTCGATGCGGGTGCGGCGGGCAAATTCGACGATATCGTCGATCTTGCCGAGTTTCGGGCTGCCCGCGCAGGTCTCAAGCGCGCGACTGTCGTTGCGGTCATCGAACACGCCGAGGATATCGATATCCGAATCGTCCTGGGCCTTGAGCGCCTCGACCAGCTTCTCGCCGGTTTGGTCCGAGCCGACGACAATGGTGCGGCGGTCGAGCCGGCCGTCCCGCGCCCAGCCGCGCACCAGCGCGCGCAGAAAGAGGCGTTCGGCAATAAGTGCGGCCAGGCCGACAAAGAAAAACGCCGAGAGCCAGAGCCGCGATACCTCGCCGCCGAGTTTTGCGAAGAACGAGGCGCCAGTAAACAGCAGGAACACGAAGGCCCAGGACGAAATCATCCGCGTCATTTGCCGAAGCTGTCCGCGAAACACCTGTACCTGGTAGATGTCGGCGGCCTGGAAGCAGACCACCGCGGTCGCAGTCATACCGAAGATGGCCGCGACGTATTCCCAGTGAAAGCCGGCGAGAGGCATAACATATCCGAGATAGAGCGCGACGCCGACGAGACTGAGCAACACAAAATCGGCGACGCGAACGGCGCCGGCGATCACGACCGGCGAATACGCCCGGCGCACTTTCTGGTTGGTGACGGCGAGCGCTGCCTGCGACAGCCGGCGGCGCCGTTCGATCGGAGGGCGATCCGCCGTGGCGGTCACCGCGGCCGCTGCCGCGGCATCTAACATCGAGCGTGCGTTGATTGGTTCCACTGTACCCGAGTCCGTTCTTGCACAGGCATTTAGGCATGCGCGCGCCGAGGCGGAATTCCCCGCCTCAGGGCTTAACGAACAAATCGGAAGAAACAGTTATCGTTGGTAAAGAACGGTTAACGATCTGCAAACGCGTCGCGGTATCCCGCCAGCACCCCTTCGACCATCGCCTTGTGCGAAAAATGCTGAAAGATTCTTTCGCGCAGGGATTTCGCGCGTAGCAGCGCGGCGGCGGGATCGTCGCGGGCGGTCTCGATCGCGTCCGCCATCGCGCCGACGATATTGGGGGCAAACAGCGCGTCGGTATGCGATCCGAAAATTTCAGGAATGCCGCCGACATTCGCAGCGATCATCGGAATTCCCGCCGCGGCCGCCTCGATCACGACATAGGGCATCGAATCCCCGCGCGACGGAACGACCAGCAGCTTGCCCTTGGAGAAGCCGTATCGTGCCTTGACGTGGCCGATAAAGCGCACCGCCTCGTTAAGACCGAGCCTCTGGATCTGAGCCTTGAGAGCCTCGATTTCCTCGCCGTCGCCGGCAAGTGTCAGCGTGACGGGTTTGCCGTCGACGCGCAGCCGCGCCACCGCGTCGATCAGGAGGTCCGCACCCTTGATATGCCTGAACTCACCGACATAGACGACATCAGTGGCGTCAGCCGCTTTAACGACCGGGTCGAACTCGTCTGCGGTTACGCCGTTGAACACGCAACGCACCAGCCCGGTCGGCGTGCCGATGGTGCGCTGATAGGTATCGCGCGCGAAAGCGCTTTCGAACAGGAACAGATCGGTGCTGTTCATCAGCGCGCGCTCAAGACGGCTGTAGATTGCGCCCTTCAGCGTATCCAGCGGGTAATGCAGCGAGCCGCCATGCGGCGTATAGACCCGAATGGTGCCCTTCGAACGGGCGTTCAGGCGGATGAAGGCGCCGGCTTTGGCGCCGTGTCCATGCAGAACGTCCGGCTTCAGGCGCCGGATCAAGCGCATGAAATGCGCCCATGCCAGAACGTCCGCGGGAAGCGGTTCGCGGCGGATGGCGAAACGATGAACGCCGAGCATGAGGCGGGGCGCGATCTCCGCCAGCGCCGCCGCGGCGCGTTCGCCGCCGGTCAGGCTGTCGGCGATAATGCCGACATGGTGGCCGCGGTCGGCTTGCCCGTTGGCGAGGTCCAGGATGTGACGGAAGATTCCGCCGACCGGCGCGCGCACCGCATGCAGGATACGAAGCGGCTGACCTGAAATCATGGGCATGATCAGAACCAGCGTTCGCCGACGAGGACGGTATCGCCGGGGCTGAGCGCGGTGCCGAGCGGCGCCACGACGCGCATCGAACCCGAATTGTCGGTGTGGGTGA
>Ga0208355_1000352_pt1 | contig 21082 bp, 21 predicted proteins | sample NGESurdeep072012_6_FD_184458 | JGI IMG/M metagenome (GOLD analysis project Ga0208355, IMG submission 184458) | Arctic peat soil microbial communities from Barrow, Alaska - NGEE Surface sample 210-3 deep-072012 (SPAdes) | ecosystem: Environmental > Terrestrial > Soil > Wetlands > Peat ... | reverse complement strand
TTTTACAAATCACCCGAAATGTAGTGCCAAGCCGCTTTTCGAGCGCGGATTTCTACGCGCGTTCAATGGCTTGAATATTCGTACTGTAGAAGATCAGCTTACCACAAAGCTGTTCCGCATCAGCCGCAAGCATCGCCTCGATCGTCGCCGTCCCAGCCTGCAGGCACAGCCGATCGAAGCTGCCCTTGAACTCATCAAGCCCCTCAATCACCAAAGGCGGCAACGCCAGCGTACCCGTCGCTAGCGCCGTAACTTGGTTCATCGTCTTCAATCCGATATGTTTCGTCATGGCGTCAATCTCCTCGCTCTCGGTTTGCGATTCGCAACCTCAAGCCTAGTGGCCTGAGGCGATCGACGCCTGCCTCCCTATTTCAACAGCGACAGGGACATTCCGAGATGCCCCGACGAGACCAACCAACGGATAACGATTGTACGCGGTCGTGCATGCGTTGCCGACCTTCCTGCTCAGTATCTCACATCGCAGGCGTACAAAGCACGCGTACAAAGCACGCTATTTTTCTCTACCGGCCCTTATGAGGTATTGAACAGCGAACAGTTCTTCAAATAATTTAAGTGTAATAGAATTAGCTATTGCCACTTTTCCGAACATCCCAGTAGTTTCTATGCGGTCAACTAATAAGCCCGAGCACTCAACTAGCTCACGAGCTGATGACTTCGTGAAAAACCGCAAATGCGTTCGATCCAGCAACCCCGAGTCTTCATATGTCCATGTTCCTCTGATCAAGAGCGGCAAGATAATTTTTAAATTTCGAACATTTGGAATGCTGGCGATAAGAGAGCCTCCCAATTTTAATTTCCGATGTAACCGCGAGATTATGGTCCAGGGATCCACTAAATGCTCAAGGACGTCGAGACATAAAATGACATCGACGGACCCATTTTCAAGCGGAATTTCAAGCTGCTCAACATCGCCTTCCAGAAGCCAATCAAGTTGCTCCCCCGCTCGTTTTGCGGCCTCGGGAACCAGTTCTATTCCGCCTACCCAGCGGCACTTACCTATTGATTTTATAAAGGAAAGCGTTGCGCCGGCGCCACATCCTATTTCTAGGATTTTGTCCGCGTCTGGAGGCAAGAGCCCGAGAATTTCTTTGCGGGCGTTGCAATAATATTCCGGTACTGTCATGTCCACTATGTTCTTCTCTGCCCGCCAGCCGTCATGAACGATCGTTCTGTGTTTATATCATTAACAGCGTTAGCCGGGACAGCGGATCCCGCCTTGTAGGTTCCAAGAGCCCTTTGCGAGGTAGTCCAGAATCTTTCACACATTTAATCAGGCAACGGCGGCTCCGGTTTTCTCCACCCTCAGCCATGAAATCCTGCGATCTCAAAACGCTATGCGTGCCAAAAACCGACCCCGGTTCGATAAATTATCCGTTCTTCACGTGCGACTAACCAGCTCGAATGTCGTTATGGTTTCTGCCCCGTGATCACAGGGGCCTCGGTTGTTGCTCGCATACAAAAGCGCAAACACAATTCCTCATACTGCCTAAGAATCATTGGCCAAGAATAATTACTGGCAAAACGCCGGCGTGCATATTCACGACTAGTGACTTGCCATATTTTGTTTACCTCAGCATGACTGAACAAATCTGCGCAAGAGGCGACATCCGAAAAGTATACCTGTCCCTCACCCGCAACCTGCCGATTAAAGGGGTTGTCATGCGCGATAATAGCGTTACCGGCCCCTAGCGCTTCTACTAACGAAGGATTCGTGCCGCCAACGGTATGCCCGTGGCAGTACGCTAATGCATGAAAACGCAACGCTTGAACGCGCGATAGTTCGTAAATGGCACCAGGAAATATCACTTTGCCATTTGCAGCTGCGACCACCGCTGCATGATACGCGTTATGTTCTGGATCCAACTGCCCAAGACAAACGAAGGCACAATCACTCTTCCGCGAGACAAATGCGGAAATCATCTCAAGCGTTGAATTTTCAGGCTCGATGCGGCCAATGGAAAGAAAATATTTCCTGGGTGTAAGCCCCATTGCCCTTACTGGCTCTTCGGATGCTGTAGTAATAACATCAGCACCATAGGCAATCGTCATAATATCCTTTCTACTGCGCCGACGAGCTAAATGATCTGCAATTACAGGATGGTCTGCAATCAACGTCGATGAGAACAAGGCGCCACACCACTCATTGAGATAAAGCCACGCTTTTGCCAACAGCCCCCATTTGGCACGTTTCCACTCAATACCATCCATGTTCATCAGCACTGATCGGCCCGCGAGCCTAAAAAGGATCGAGAACACGGCTGTATTGTACCCCAAAACCAGCGGGAGGCCAGGCTCTCTCATTGCATGCCGCACACAAGCCCAGTCAAACGCCATAGTCCCAAGCGGCCCATCAATTGATGTGGAGATGATTACTCGGCGAACGCCGTTCCAAATATTAATCTGCGGTTTGCTAAGGAGCTTATCGTTCGCTTCTCGCTGACAATATACTGTGACCAGCCATCCCTTACCGGTTAGGTAGAGCGCAAGCCGCTCTGCAAATGTTTCGAACCCACCATGAGCAGCAGGAACGCCCCGCGTCCCTAGAATTAGTAACGACTTATTGTTATTATTTGTAAATGGCATTTTACTATGACATTGCCTCTATAAGCTTTTACGGCACAGAGTAGCGCGCAGTTCGTTTTTAGCGGTTCGATGCTTTCGACCCGCAAACACTTCAACCGGCGGCCCAGATTGCGGCACCCATCAAATCAATGGAATCAGAAATGCACCTAAATTTCCAGGTATTTATAACCGCCCAGCTTCAAGCATCGCTTCGCTCGGCTACATCGTCTCACCCAGTTGGTCGCGCCGCCCCTGTGCCCAACAATAACCATACATAGCACCCAAAAAAATACAAATACCATCAAGTGCAACTTTATTGAATAACCCCGTAATATCAATCGAAGTCAATACCATGATCAGTCCAAGACCAATGCGCATATCTGATAACAAGTTTCCGCGAGGTGCCCCTTTCCATCCATTCGATCCACGTAAGACGCCTAGGAGAAACAAGGCATAAAGCAGAAGTCCGACCGCCCCGTATTTTACAAGAACATAGAAAAAGCCGTTATGAAGTGTTGGAAGGAAGCGGTACACCATATCTTCCGTCAATTGCACATACTTTTGTAGATCTACAGTAGCCCCGAAGCCTCTTCCAAAAATTTGTTCTAGAAATGACGAATTTTGAAATTCACGCCAAGCCGAATATACCTCGAAGCCCCGCCATTTTTGTTGTGCAGTTCTTTCATCGTCAGAGCTGGTGAAAATGAGTTCATCAATAGAATTCAGAATCTTTGTTTCAAACTTTTGGTCACTGACCGCTATATCGCCGATATTGCGTAATGTATATAAATAAGATGTCCCGCCCGCGATAAGAGCGGCAAAAATCAATACCCATAACAGCCTGCGTCGAGAATTATTAAACATGCCAAGCGTTGATATAAACGCTAGCATTGCGCAAAGCATGTATGTTCGTGAGTAGCTAAATATCATTGTTGCCAGCATAACCGAGGCTACAATGCACTTCATAATCCAACCACGAATGAATATAAAATATTTACTTTGCCTAATCAGCAGCGGCAGCGCAAATACCGTGGTTAGGTTCATGTAGCCAACCTCGTACGCAATGTCCAAGCCGCTTTCGCTGCCCGCTTGCCCCGACAAGAAGAAAAAGCGCACCAAATACAGAATTGATACTATTACTGAGACGGCTACATACATCTCAAAAAAACTATTAATGTTCCTTATACGCGATGCAAGCGTGAACCCAGCGGAAAATAATATGACGATTTTAGAAAGATACCAAACATCCTTAGAAATATCATAGCCTTCATTATTTAGTGCAAACAGAACGCCAAGCGGAAACAACAGCAGCAAAAGAATGACTGGGGAAATGCTAGAAGTAAAGTTTTCTATGTACGCAAGCACAATCCAACAGCATAAAAGATACAGAATCAAGAATGGTACCAACGGCAACAGTGCCGCTGTAGCCAATATGAGAACAAGAAAAGTCTCGGGACTAAGCCACATCAAATCCCCCCGAGGTCGATAAATCCTATTGCTGAAGAGTGACCCTTTCATCAGTGTTCAAACCTGCTCTTCAGCCGTCGCGCTGGAATACCGGCAAAAATGCTGTCGCGCTCTAATGTTCCTCCGGCCAGAATAGCCCCAGACGCAATAACGCAGCCGGTACTAACGACGGTTCGATCCAGAACGCAAACCTTCGCGCCAAACCAGCAGTTTGATTCAATTGTTATCCCTTGACCGATAATTCCTTGCGTGCGGATTGGTGTTTTCGGATCGGAGAATTTATGCCCTTCCGGATGTATCGAAACATAAGGCCCGAAAATACAATCATCTCCTATGTCCAGTCCGAAACCACCACCTACATAGCAATAAGGTCCGAAGGTCACACGGTCGCCAATGCGGATACCTGGACTAATGAAATCGGGTGAACCGGACGCTCTGACGATCGAAAAACGACCGACAGAGCATTTATCGCCAAATATTATCTCCTTACTAAACCTTGCATCGACTAAAGCGTATTCGCCAATCTTGACAACCCCGTTGAAATATACGTTACGAATCCCGTAAACACTTGCCCCCTTTCCCAGCAGCAGCCAACCTTGAAAAGACAATCTTAGAAGTTGATACATAGTTCCCCTTGCCAGCATTATCGCTAGCAATATAAAGCTGCATGTCCGGTCAACGAGCACTGACACTAACTTACCTCGACTTTATTGCTACTCCATTTGTCTATCGCCATGCGGTAGAAACGTTGCCAGTCTGAGCATCTCCGATTCCAAGAATATTGGAATGAACACGCTTTGACGCCACGTGATAGGCTTTCAATTCGACTTGGATTATCCATAATTTCTTTCATTTTGCCCGCAAGCTCATAAATGATTTTGGAACTAGTGCTGGCAGGGATTTTGATGCCGCAGTTATCACATACCGTGTCATGCATTCCGCAATGGTCGAGCGTAATCGTTGGTACGCCGAAGGACATCGCGTCCCAAATAACGGTTGGATTTCCCTCGCCCATACTCGTAATCACGTGGACATGGGCTTTTCGATAATAGTTCTCTAGCTTTTCCCTAGGTAAGTGCCCCGCCCAAGTTATGCGATCTGAGATCGCACATTTTTTTGCAAAATTCTGGAGTTTCGATTGGAGCGGACCCTTACCAACAACGTCAAGATGCCAATTTTTGCTGCCGATACACGCCAAAGCCGACAGTAGAATGTCTAAAGACTTTCTTTCGTCAATACTTCCGACCCAAATGATATTCAACGGCTCTCCGGGTGAAAGTCTCACAACGCGTTGCTGAGACAGCATTTCCCCAGTTATGGCGTCTTCGGGGAACGTGATGGCATCGACACCATGAACAGTCTTTAACAACTGCCTCATTTCCGATGTTGCAACAAGCAATAGGTCGCAACGCCGCAGAGCTTGCCGCACACGCTTGCTAAAGCGAAACTGCAGAGCGTTCACGGCATTTCGCAATACTGACTTCAGCCCCATCACTAGACTGCGTTCCATGATGATGCCAACAGGACGATTTTTTATACCGCCAATGGGACCCCATATATACGGTTTGTCGATCTTCCATAAATAGCCTGGTTCGCGAAATCCGGTTGGACAGAGATAATGAATTAAATCGATCTTCCGCTCTTCGATCAGTTTCAAGGCTTTCCGGTAAGCTTGCCAGTGCCACACTGTATAGGCAAGATAGGCGGAGTAGACGATAAAACCATTTCGGTTTGGCATATTAAGTAGGTTTGCAAGCCGAGAGGGCCGGACTGGTATAAATTCCACCGCTTCCATATTCTTGCATAGTTCCGATGCTTCTACTTCTTGCAGATCGCCCATATGCGAGCCCGCAAGCCCATAGAGCACAATAAGATTGTGGTAGCGCGACATTTCTTTCACGTAATTCCAGCCAACGGAATACTCCGACCCTCGGATGGGGGAAATGCTGTAAGCCAGAACAAGAATTGTCATCCTATCCATCAAACCGGTCTCCACTGATCGCAAAACCGAAATTCATAAGTTACTGCTGATTAGGGCGCTCGCGGGCCGACGCTACATCGTCTGCCGCAATCTCGAGGTGACTAAGGAGCCCAAGAAAGACGCCGCCGGCCGCGCCGCGATTCTCGGGAGTTGATTAGCCGCTGGCGGCGGTGGAGTGGGATCGGCCACCAGAACGGTTCGCCGAATCTCACCCTCGCCTTACCAAAAACCGATCGTATCCGTAGTCGTCCGTTAAGAAGCCAATTTGAGCGCGGAATGGATTGCAAGGCGGCGCCATAACGCGAGCAGGGTCAGGCGCAAAAGAATCCTCAGCCAGGCGAGGACGAGGCGGAGGTTGTGGCCAACGGCGGCGAGGATGGCGTTGGTGGCGTCGCCAGCGGTCCCCTTGAGATAGCAGCGGCCGAGATGGCCTTCGGCTTTCATGTGGCCGATCACGGGCTCGATGGCGGAGCCGCGGCGCAGTTCGCGCTTGATGGCACCGAACACGCCGCGCTTGTGGCCGAAGATGAAGACGCGGTGCGGGTTCGGCGCGTCGTGGCCGCGGTATCCCTTGTCGACATAAGCGCGCTCGATCTCGCGGCCGGTGAGCCTCTCGGTGTCCTTGATCGCGGACCGCAGCGTGTGCCCATCATACGGATTGCCCGGCAGCGCCTTGGCGTGCAGCACGAACTGGCCGCCCGGGGCGCGGGCGTTGGTGGTGACGATCGAAGCCTTGACGCCGAACTCGTAAGGCGCGCTGGCGTTGCCCTTGCCGATGCACTCGACCTCGGGGGCATGGAAGGAATAGAGTTTCCAGCCGCGCTGGCGCTGCTGCTGCGAGCGGATCTGGGAGGCGCGAGTGAGCGGCCAACGTCCTCGACGGCAGCGTCATCGGCTGCAACATGCAGCGCCACCGGCACCAGGAGTTAATCCGATTCTTCAATGCCATCGAGGCGCAGGTGCCGGCCCGAAATGAAATCCACGCCATCGTCGACAACTACGCAACTCACAAGCATCCGAAGGTGCGCCAATGGCTGGCCCGGCATCCCCGCTGGACCTTTCCACTTCACGCCCGCTTCAGCGTCCTGGCTCAACGCCGTCGAAGGCTTCTTCGCCAAGCCCACGCGCCGACGCCTCAAGCGCGGCGTGTTCCGATCCGTCGTCGATCTCCAGATCGCAATCAACCGCTTCGTCGCGGAGACAAACAATGACCCCAAACCCTTCACTTGGACCGCAGACCCCGACAAAATCATTGCCGCTGTCAGGAGAGGGCACCAAGTGTTAGGTTCGATGCACTAACCCAGACCCCATACTTTGCTGGCAAATAAAGGCATAAAAGCTGATGATTCAGAGCGTTTCAATTGCATCAGTTTCAACATTTATCACAGGCAAACCCTTAATGACTTGCAGACGCTCTAGACCGTTTATGTGGGTCAGGTTGCCAGCGGCGGAGCGGCTTTCCCTGAACTTAGACAGCGTGTACGCATTTTCCGCAGTGAATTCCTGTAATTTCTCATTCATCAAATCATGGCGCACATAAAATGCATTTATTCCAGCCGTATTGGTCCCGACCAATATATAACCTCTTTTATTCGCGAGGTATGTCATTGCCGAAAGTGAAGCGCCAAAATAAAGATCAGAATAATGCTTATTCGTTCTTTTGAAATCAGCCTCGTAAGGAACTGTAATTTTTCTATTGTGCCCAAAGACAGCGTTGTATTCGACTATGAGTATTCGCGGGTTATATTTTTTAATCGCATCGAGAACGAAGTAGTCCACGCCGTCAATGTCAACCGAAAGGATTCCTAGATCAATATCAAAACCGCTTTTTGCTAGAAGCTCATTTATATTGTCTTTCGTGACAAAGGCGTCCAATGCATCTAATTGATATTTCCAGTAGAAATAAGAATTCTTTAAGCGATTAATTTTGGCTGACGAGCCGTCAATTACAAAGCCAGACCAGTTATCATTCATCATAAGAAAACGGCAGTTAGATTCATAAAAATCCTCAACGCCAAACTCGATGAATGTATTATTTTTAATTTCTACGCTATCGATAAGTTTCTGAATGATCCCGTCTTCACCCCACTGGGAGAAGACTCTAAATTCATAGTCTTTCAAATTTTTGGAAACTTTTTGCCTATTTTGCTCTGCAAGAATGCGACCTTGATTTATCTTTAGTTCGTCAAGCGTATCTCCAATTCTTCCGAGTACGAAAAAGGCCGCCTTGAGTTTGCTGATCGCCCTTCTGATTGCGGATGGCAATATCTTTTTCATAGCTGTACTTTTCTAAAATGCGATTTATCTTGTCAAGGCTGCTGATCTGCCCAGATAATGAGACCAGCTCTCTGAGCCTTCCACGACGTGATCTGATCGGGGTGAACGTCGAACTGCTCCGCAAGCTCAGCAAGTGTTCGGTCGCCCTTCATGGGGGCAAGCGCCAACTTCGCCTTGAAGGCTGGTGTGTGGTTCCGGCGGGGTCGTCTGCTCATTGTCTCTCCTGATTCGCGGGGCACAGCGTGCCCGCCATCAGGCAGAAACTCCACTTATCGTCCTGTGCAGATTTCCGGGACCACCTCTCGCCGCGGCTGACGTTGGCTGATGGCGGGGCTGGCAAGCCTCAAGCACATGCACGATCTTTCGGAAAAGGCTCAGCTTAGCTCAAATGTCCATCGTCTGAATGCGTCGATGCACTACTATCCGTCAGCGCGGTTTATTATTTTTACAGCAAAGCCAGCCTGTTTCAGAGGCTCAACGGCAGCGGCAATTCCGACATAACCTGAGTTTTCGACAAATATAAACTCGTACTCATGAATGTTGGTATTTTGGGAATGATGACATAGAAACGAATTCACATATCTAGATATCTTTTTAATGGATTTGTGGCATACGGTAATTACCGAAAACTTCATATTTAACTCCGCAATTCCATAATACCATGCATAAATTCTTTCGCGGCACCTTCCCAAGTGTAGCGCTGCGCTACCTTAAGCCGGTTTTCCTGAGCCCGAACGGAATAAGAATCGATACCGGAAAGAACCTTTTTGATCGCTTTTAAAAACGCTTGATAGTCAGACGGTTGAAAACTTTCGCCTACGAAGGCATCTTTGAGTTCAAAAAGCGCGGATCCATCGCTAACAACACATGGTAGACCGCGGACTGCTGCTTCAATAATTGGAATTCCAAATCCTTCGCCTAAGGATGGAAAGAGAAATAAATCCGCCTGTCCGAATACCTCTTCCAGCTCCGCGGCAGGAACCCCTTCTCTGTGCACCAACCGGCCGTTCAGGTCGTTAGATTTTACCCTGAAGAGACGACGGAGTTTCTCTGCATATCTCCCCCCGCCACCACCGACAAGGGTCAATTCGGCATCCACACCATCAGCAAGCAAGTCTTCCAGAGCCCTGACACACCACTCGTGTCGCTTACGTTTTTCCAACCGCGAAACATAGAGAAGCTTAATCGGCCTTGTCGACCGGCTGACTTTCTTGACTGTCAGAGTTGCATGATCGATGTGAACAGCGTTGGGAAGAACGCCGATCTTTGATTTATGAATTTTAAAAAAACGGCTTATCCGGTCTTTGGAGTAATTGGAAACCGTAAAAACCTTGGCGCTGAACCGTGCTGATAATGCAAAGAAAAACCACCGACTAATTCTGTATGTTTGACTAAACTGATCAGGAAAATCGACGAATAATACGTCATGAATTATCGAAATGGCATAACGGGGAACCCAAATGGGTCGGACGTATTGGCTGACGACGTAGTCCGCATTCACTTGTGAAGCAAGTTTCGGTAGGTAGAAAAGATTGCGTAAAAGAAATCCGGTTTTTATCTTCCGAAAAACATATTTAATGGTCACATATTTTTCCACAAACTGGCGATTTTCGGCGGCACAAATTATCTCAAACACTTTTTCGTTTTCAAAATCCGCCATCACGCCAGGTAAGGCATTAAGCAGCCCAGCGAGAAACGTGCTGGTGCCTTGTGGTTCCATATCAAATGTGTGGCAGTCAAAAAGTATGGTTATCTTTTCCATTCCCAAATGGTCACCCGCTAAAACGCCTGTTCGAGACCTGACTTTGGTTTGCGATCTGAGCCGCTGCCGGCTTTGAAGACCGTACCGTCCCGGGGCTGGTTGGCAATGAAGGTGGCGTTGTCTCCGGGGTGATTAACCTCGAAGCATCCGACGTCTTTGTAAGCCGGGGAAACTTCGGATCGCAACCGCGCACCCAGTGCCCATCCTTTTTTAGGTGACGCGCCAACCGCAAACCATAATCCTGATTTGGCAAGCCCCTTTCGCCTTCAGCTACGTCACCCGATTGCTTTGATACGTGACGTGAATCTGTCGATTCATCTACTAGCCAATGGTGCGAATCAGCATTCGGCTTTGATTCGTACGCTGTGTCAGAGGAACCAGAAATGCTCAATCTGGTGTGGAGTATATGAAATATTGTTGATACCGGTCGCCGCCGTCGATGGACCGGCGAGGAGAATCTGCGGATCGTCGAGGAGAGCTTTTCGGGTCCGCGGCTGGCCTTGTCGTCATCAGTCAGACTCGCATAAACTGGCTAAGGCAGCTATTTTGCGAGATGCCCCTAATCACATGCCAGCCAGAGGCCGGTGCCACTTGATTAATCAATCCACACACATCGGGACAAGTCACCACCGCGCCTGATCGCTGCCCCAACCATGCTGCCCACCAACTGAACGTACTGTTGGCAATAATAAAATGCCGACATTGGAGCATGAGCCAGAAATCACGGATATCTGATGGTAGATCTGGCGTCCTTGGCGGAATAATTCGTTTGATATCAGAGGGCAGTAGTGCATCGACATCGTCGAGACTATCCCCAAAACAAAGGAACACCGGGGATGTTATCATCTCACATATCTTGCTCACCGCCTTGTGGTAGTACTCTGCATCAAGAGTATCGATTTGAGGAATTAGAGCTGTTTTGTTGAGCTTTACGCCAAACTGGCGTCTGAAGCTTACACTGACAGCCTCCACCGCTTGGATAGTTTTTGAAAATTGATATAAAGCGGGCGAAGGTTGGAACGTAAGCGTAAGCAATTCTCTGAGCTCGGATGTATATTCTTTGAAATAATCCTCATTTTGTCTATAGCCAAAAACGTGAAGTGTAGAATTGCTACTTAGATTTGAGCGATTCCATTCATTATCAAATTTCATTTGCTGACCAGAACCTTCACAAAGAAGTGGCCCCAGCTTCGATGGAAGAAATGAAAACATGCCTATCAGCTTGCTATAAATTTTTGCGATAATATCCAGAATGAAGAATTTCTGAAACTTTAGATTTTTGATGCCTTCGAAATTATTTAGTGCAAACTTTCGTCTAAACAATGAATCTCGCCAAAACCCGGACGCATCCAAGCATAGCTCAGCACTGTTGCGGCGTGCGAGGGTCCAAGCGGCGGCAAATATAAATAGTTGATTGCCTAATCCGCCGTACAAATGTGCAACAATTCGTCTTTTTTTATTTTTGGCTGTATCTTTAAGTGTCTGTCCGGACATCATGGCGCCGTCCCGACGACGCTGGTATCGAGGCCGACCACGTGCTCGGTCTTGTTGGCGAAATGCATCGTCCCGTCCTTCATTCTCGCGATCTTCGCAGCGGGATCGGTCGGGCTCGTCCAGTCCTTGTTCAACAGCTTCTTGCCCTTGCGGGCGCGGCACTGTCAGCCGATTACCCTCTCCGTACGCCTCAAGCACATGTACGATCTTTCGGACGACGATCAGCTTTGCTCAAATGGGCGTCGCCCGAATGCGTCGCTGCACTACTATCCGTCAGCGCGCTTTTTAGAGCCACACGACTCCTCGCTGCAGCTTTGTAAAAAGGACTCAGCAGCCACAATTGCCTGAGCCTTTGTTTCACCAACCAATCCTGATTTGTCACGCGAGCATAAGTCAAAAAACCATTTGCTTCATAGCCGTACGCTTGCGCCGATGTGTCATGAGACCCGAAGCCTTCATGGATAACCACAGTTGCGGAAGCATAGAATGGAAGCCCAGCCAACATTTTTAGCCGGCGACATAATTCTGCTTCTTCATAATAGAGAAAGAAATTTGGACTAAAGCCACCAGACCTTTTAAAAAGCCCCCTATCGACAACGAGAAACGATCCAACAACAAAGCAGTATGATAAAAAATATTTTATGAACCTGTTTACAAACAAATGCAACTTCGGCAACATGAACAAGGAAAGTTTATATTTATATTCTGGGAAAAGATCAAAAGAACATAAATTCCCATTTTCTCTAAGCTGGCAGACCGTGCCCCAAGTATTGCTTCCGACAAAGTTTGCCAACCCAGCTAAGTTTCCGAGAAATTGAATATCCGGATTTACAAACAGTAACGTATCACCTTGAGCTGAACTTGCTGCGAGATTGCAGCCAGCCCCAAATCCATGATTGTCACTATTGATTATTTTTACATCGAAACCTGCCTCTTGTAAAGGCTCAACGGCAGCAGCGATTGCGATGTCGCCCGAGTTTTCGACGAATACAAATTCATACTCATGATTTTTTGTGCTTTGGGAATGATGACATAAAAACGAATTCACATATTGAGATATCTTTTTACTGGATTTGTGGCAGACGGTAATTACCGAAAACTTCATATCCAACACCTCATTCGTCCCCTCATTTTTTGAAACAAAAGAATCAAAAGGGTCCAAAAACCTTTACGATTAGAATCAAATTCAGCCTTTTGGACCATTATTTAATGATTTTTGCGCGTCAATCACGACTAATGACTTGATGCACTTCACTTGAGGATTGAGTGTTCTTTTTCAAACCACACTCGAAAAACATGCGCTTTTATTGGCTTTTTTGTGAGTTATAAAAATGAGGGGATTCTTGAGATCCAACACCGCAATTGCATAATACCACGTCTGAATTTACCGGGAAGCAGGTTGACTGAGGTGAACCTCTCTCACGATATCCAGTATCTCATTGATCGAAGCACGATCGGCATTGATCACCGCCGGCGCATTCTTAACCCGCCCAGAGACGAGGCCGCGGATATTCTCATAACGCTTGATACGCTGCGAGCTTGTGACAACTATATCGATTCCGAGCTGGTCTAGCTGGTGATCGGCATCCAAATCCAAATAGACATAATCTTCGATCTGCAAGTCATGAATCGCCTTCAGCACGTCCGGCCGGTCGCGCGCATCAATCATCAGATAGGTAAATGCTGCAACAGTGCGAACCAGGTCGCTAAGTTGACCGATGTAGTCATATATTTGCGAAGCGGGGGCGTCGCGAAAATCCACGAATAGCCGCACATTGTCTTTCAAAGTCGTCTCGGAGCGGCCCGTAGCCCGGCTCATGACTTATCCCATCACATCAAGACGCGACGGCTTGCCCTCAGCCAAACGCCAGCAAATATTAGCGAGCAGCCCATTTGGCCTGATCTGCGGAGCCACGTGCGATAACGCCCCACAGCGAGCGTCCGCGCGCGGCCCGGGCATGAGCGGATCATCACTGCAAAATCTCAGCGACCGGGATTCGCAGCAACCGGTCGGGGCGCCCGCGCCTCGCCGCGCGCGCGGAACAAATCCGCGCACCTTATTTCGCGCAAGCTACCGCACTTCGGGTGAATCGACCCAAAGTCAGAACCGCCGATAACGCGCCCAGCCTCAACCGTCAGGCGGCTTGCGCCGGTATCAGCGCCGCGCGCGCGACCGATACCGGAACCTCGCCGCCCAAGAGTTGCAACAACACCTGCACCCTTGCACCGCCATCGAGGCGGGCAAGCTTGCCGACCATATCGGCAAACGGGCCGCTCAGCACGCGCACAGCCTGGCCGACGGCAAGCCCATCGGCCAGCGCAACATGGCCATCGGCGCCGCAGGACGCGGCCAGGCTTTCGACCACGCCGCCTTGCACCGGTATCGGGAACTCGTCGCCCATGAGCAACCCCGCCACCCCAAACGTGCCATTGACGCTGCGCCAGCGGTGGCGGCCAAGATCAAGCGCTACGAACAGATAACGGGGAAACAAAGGTGCGCTGACGGTGCTGAGCCTGCGGGCATGACGGACGGTCTTGGCGTAGCGCGGCAGAAAGGTGCGAAAGCCCTGAGCGGCAAGGTGGATCTGCGCTCTGGCCTCGCGGCACGGCAATGTCTGCACCACATACCAGCGCTCGCCCATGACAAGGGCGGGGAACGCGCTGACCGGTTCGGGTGACTGACTTCTCGGTGCCACAGCCGTTTTATCGTTCGCAGCCGCCATTTGTTTCGTCAACACTCCCACCGATCCCATTCCGATATCATCGCCAACCTGTTCGCTGTCTTTTCTTGGTCGTCCCATCGTGTCCGCGCCAGGAGAGGCCCGTCGCCATTCAATCCGTTGTCACGACCGCCCATGACGACGGCCCATGACCACGACCGATGCGATCGGCCCCGATCAGCTTTGATAATAGCCTTTGTAGTGGTAGCTGGAATAATGGGAATAGGGCCCGTAACGCGATATCTTGCTCTCGTCCACCTGGCTGAGCACGATACCGGCCAGCTTGCGCCCGGCCCCGAGGCTGTTGATCGATTGCGCCACCATTTCGCGCGGGGTTGCTTGCCAGCGCACCACGAAAATCACCTTGTCGGCGAGCGCCATCGCGACCTTGGCGTCGATCACGGGTCCGACCGGCGGGGTATCGATGATCACGTAGTCGTAGGTTTGACGCAGCTTCTCCACCAGCCCCTTCATGCGGGCCGATCCGAGCAGATCGGGCGGATTCTGCGACTTCGATCCGGCCGGTATGACAGTTAACCCGTCTAGGTTTACGATTGTCTGTTCGGGGCCCTTGACCCCCGTCAGTAAGTCGACCAGCCCTGGGCTAGTATGTACACCTAAGAACTTCGACATCGAGGGATGACGCAGGTCGCCGTCGATAATAACGGTGCGCAGGCCGGCCTTCATCGCCGAATAAGCCAGACTGAGCGCAAGCGTCGACTTGCTTTCCCCCGGGACCGAAGAGGTGATGAGCACGACCTTGGCGGGATCATCGACATCGGCCATTTGCACGCCCATGCGCAGCGTGCGCACCGCCTCGGCATAGTGCGACAGCGGTTTCATGTGACAGTAGATGGGGGGATCGAGGACCTTGCCATTGACCGTGCGCTCCGCCGCGCTCAGCAGCGGTATCGAGGCCAGCACCGGGATGCCGAGCTTCTCCTCGATTTCGCGCTGGTTGGAAAATCCCGCATTGAGCATATCGAGCGCGACCCCGCCGCCGATCCCGATCAGACAGCCGACCACAATCGCAAGCGACAGGACGAGCCTCTTCCTCGGGAACGATGGGGCACCGGGCTTCGAGGCCGGCGAGATGATGCGCGAATCACGGACATTAAATGTCGACTGTGCCGACGTGATCTTGGACTGCGACAGAAAACTCTCGAACAGCGTCTTGTTGGCGGCGTTGGCACGCTCGAGCTCGCGCAGACGGATGCCAACGCTGTTATCGAGCCCGCTGGCGCCGGATATTTGATCAAGGCTTTTTTGCATCGAATCTTCGCGCGCCTTGGCAACATCGTACTCATTCTTCAAATTAGTAATGATGCGGCCAGTCTCGGCGGCAATGCTGTTATTAACGTCACGAAGTTCGGCACGCGCTCGCACCACCAGCGGATGATCGTTGTTGTAGCGGCTGGCCAGTTCGGCAATTTTCTGGGCCGCTACAGCTTGCTGATTGCGAAGCGCGGAAATAACCGGCGAGCGTACGACTTCCGATACGGTTTGCAGGCTGCCACCCTGCCCCTGCATCTGTGCGGCCTGCTCATAGGCGGCGCGATGTGCGGCGGTTTCTGCGCGCGCTGTCACCAGCTTGCCATTGAGCTCGGAAAGCTGCTGCTCGGAGATTGTCAGCTTGCCTTCGCTGGAGGTGGTAACGAGATTATGCTCGCGACGAAAGTTTGCGACCGCCTCCTCCGATTGTTTGACTTGCTCGCGCATACTCTCCATGCGTTGCGCCAGCCAACCGGCGGCGGTCTTGGCTGCGTCATAGCGCGCATTGAGCTGATCGACGACGTAGGCATCGGCGACCGCATTGGCGAGCAGCGCGGCTTTGACAGGACTTTCGGACGTCACGGCAATCGAGATGACATAGGTGCGCTGCAGCCGGGTAACCTCGAGCGCGGCGCCCAAATGCGCGATCGCGCCCAGAACATCAGCCGGAATTGCGTCGCTCGATGGCGGCGCAACTTTCGGCTCGACTTCGGTCGAAAACCATGAGGTCAGCAGTGAGAACAAACCAGAGGGCACTGAGGCGCCAAATTCGGGATCCTGCGTCAACTTGGTGGTGTCCACCACGCGCCGCAGCAGGTTGACCGAGCGGATCAACGACAGCTGACTATCGACGTTCTCGCTTTCGAGACTGAGCTCGGGGATAAGGTTGGCAGCGCCCAGCAACTTCTGGTTGCCGGGGTCGAGCAGCACCTGGGCGGTCGCGGTGTAGCGGGGCGTCACCGCCAGCAGCGCGATATAGCTCACAGCGGCAATGATGGCGGCGGTCGACAGAATGAGCTTCCAGCGCCGCCAAAAGAAATCCTGAATCTGGCGCAGGTCAATGGCGTCGGATTCGGGCGCCGGCGCCGTCGTCCCGGTCACCGTTGAGCGGATGCGGTCGAGCATTTAAGTCGTCACCTTCAAAAGACCCACCCGACTTCTTGGCGCAGTTGCGGGTTGCTCCCTATACCACCAAATGTATTAAAATAGAGCGATTTTGCGGCTGTGACGAGGCCCTCTGGCCCGGTAGCTGTGGTCCCGTGTTCATCGGCGCTATCGGTTAGCCAATCCCCCGTCCTCATTTTGAAGTATCCACCCGGCCGCTCCACGATTGCGCGACGCCGGCCCCCAGCAAGGCCGTCCAGGTCAGCGCCACCGCCTGCATTTGCATGCTAAAATCGACAAATGAGTGAAGCGCAACGATGACGGTGGCCGCTGTTGCCACCAGCGGAGCGGTGGCGGAACTTATTCGGGTCAGCGCCGCATGCCCGCAGCGCACCGCCAGCATCAGCAACATGATCAAGAACAGCGCGGCGATCGGGATTCCGAGGCCCTGAATCATTTCAAGATAAGTATTATGCGCTTTGTCCCAGACCAAGAAAGGGCTGAGGCTGTTGTCGCGATACATCGGAAAGACATATTCGAACGTGCCGTAGCCAAAGCCTTTCCAGGGCGCATCCAAGATCGACAAAATCGTGAGCTTATAGACCGCGAGCCGATCTGCCGATTCAAGCCCCAAAGCCAGCAAGCGCCCGGCAAAAAAATCGCCGAACACAAAGATGGCGACGCCCGCAGCCAACAAACCGAGCAAGCTCGCCGTCGCGGCAACCACGTTGCGTCCGCGCAAGGTGGTCATCAAGACGAGTGCGAGCAGGCCCGCGACGCTGGCCAAGATCCCGCCGCGGGAGCCGGTTCGCACCAGCGCCAAGCTTAAAATAAATGAGCCGACCAGCCACCAGCCGGCAGCTCCCGCGCTCGACGCCACAAACGCGACCGCCCGGCGCAGCGCCGATCGTCCGACAAAAGTTGCGCTGCGAACATAGGCACTGAACGTACAGGCGAGCGCACATATAAGACCGATACCGGCATAGGTCGCGTAGGAATTGCGATTGATAAAGGTCGACGTGACCGAATCGAGATAGGCATCTTTGGTGAGCCACAGAATGGTTCCCGGGAAAACAAAAAACGCAACAATTCCGTAGATCGCATAGGCCATGCCAATGATCGCCACCGCTTGAACGGTCCAATGAGCGCGCTGCGGCGAACGACCTAATTGCAGGAACAACCAAAATACCGCGCCTTGCGTCAGCAACCGCAGCAACGCCATATAGCTCAGCGCACGATTGATCGTGATGCTTCCGGGGAGCTCAATACCAAGCGTCTCGCGACCGTATTGATAAATCGGATTCTCAAGCCACGCCGGAATCCAGGTGCTGGCTTGAATGACAATCCACACACACGTAAGCGCAAAGATCACTGCCGGATAGGCCACTCGCTTGAGCGCAACCGGATGCGCGCGTCGCCCTACCACTAAGACTGCTTCCAACAGCAGGACCAAGGCGCCGAAATAACCAGCGTTGATAAGCCAGGCGATCTCCCGGTTGCTGCCGAGCCAGAACGGCACCCAAGCAACGCCTAGAATCGCTGCCCCAAATATGAATTGCTCAATCGTCGCCGCGACCCGGCCGGCGCGCACGGCGACAGCCTGTGGCGCCGGAAGTTCGCTCCGGGCATCGGAAAACGTCGAAACGTCTGACTGTGTCATCGCCAGTTGGTAGCCAAAATGATGCGAGCTAACTTTGTTGGGCCGCCCTGGTCGGACAACCTCCCGCTACGCACGCAGGCTTTCATGTCCACCCTGCAACTCCGCAGTAACGGGCGCAGCCTTCAAGAAGCTTATCGGCCGTAGCCTCAAGCCACCGAAGCCATCAAATGCCAATTCACCTGTTTCGGCGAAGAATAAAATTTTGGAACGCGCGCTTGCACACGCGTTTGCGCATTTTTCCAGTCGCGCAGCTGATCAGTTAGGACTGACGAGCGTGCCGCCAGCGACGGTCGTGCCGCCCGTGTTGACACGAGTTAAAGCCCATACGCCGACCCCGGCCGCGCCCACGAGCAGAGCAATCAGCCACGGATCCAAGCTGCCGACCGTACCATCGGCGGCGGGAGCGCGGGTGGCGGGAGCGCCAAGGTCGGCTGCAACGATGCCCATCCGATTCAGCCCATCACCCAAACCAGCGACGATCGCTTGTTTTTGCGCTGACGTCAGCGACGGCTCAGTCCGAAGGTACGTTGCGAGACTGGCCGCAAGCTCGCGATGCTTGACGATCAGATCAGAGATCGCGATTTTTAGAGGCTCCCCGCCATTCGGAAATGCCTTGATCGTCGACGAAATCAACGCAGCCTGGTCGACTGGCGCTGCCGGCGTCGCGCTTGTTGGGACGATACGCGCTTGTGCGAAAACTGGCACGGGCGGAAAGCCGGCTGCAACGATGGCAGCAACCCCAATAACAGCTGTTAGTTTTCGCACCGCATACCCCCCGTTTGCCCACAACCGGACTAAGCACCACTTACATACCAGCTGCCAGTTGCAATGTGCAATACAAAGGCGAAAAAATTCCATGGAAGTTAGGAAAATGTGGAAAAAAAGCCACAGTAACCGTGCCCGAGCGGAGCGCGCTGGTCATTGCAAGCGCCTAGAATTTAGATGTCGCCCCGAGCGAGACAAAATTTCGAGTATAGGCGACGCCAGGGGTGTTGCTGGTCAATATAGCATAGTTATAATCTAGAATGATGCCAAGTCTTTCCGTCAGCATATAGGTCGTTTTAAAACCAAATAGACTTAGATCATCTAAGCGTGTCGAGCTCAAATACTCGTAATGCAGTAATTGTACGCTGCCTTCCAAAGTCACGTCTCGGAGCACTGCCCAACTTGCCAGCAATTTCGACGTGTTGAGCTTTGTCGCCGACCCGGGGCTGAAAACAGTGGGGCTGAAATCGGACGTTCCAAGGGTCTGATCAAACGAACCGGTCACCGTCACAAACCGGGTCGGATACCAGGATACCCGCCCGCCATAGATTCCGCGCGACAGGGTCGGCGTTGCCGGATCGCTGAAATGCTCGTTCAAAACCCCCGCATAGATCTCGCCGTTGAACAGGCTGATTCGCGCGGTTCCTAGTCCACCCACGACTTGGTAGCCATTGGAATCAAGGCCCGCGCCCTGAAACCGCCCCGCGTTCACCGACGGCTCGACGAAGGTGTAAACAATGGGCGTAATGTTGTAACCGACCCGGCCGTTCAGCGTGGTGCGTGTGCCATTCTGAAAGTGTTCACTGATCACATTTCCCAGGCTGTCTTTGGTATCATCATAGACATTACCGGTGACGCTGCCGCCGATGGCGGTGAAAAATCGTCCAAAGCTCTTTTCAATCGACGTTGAGCCAAACAGGCTCGTGTATTTGATCGGCTCGGTATAGAGCGCACCCGGTCCATTCACCGCGCTGACCAAAGATGAATTTTGTTGTCCGCGTGTTGCTTCAAACTGGGTGCGGAAAACAAGATCGCGCTGGATTTCCCAAACGTGAGCCAGTCCTGCCGTGGTGTTCAAGACATCGGTTCGGCTTTGCGAAGGATAATAACGAATATCGCCGAAGCCATAGACAAGCGTGCGCTGAATCCCGGTGTTTCTTGCAGCAACGATTGAAGGCTGGAAGCGAGGTCCGTAAGCGGGCTGCTGGTTGGGCGACGCAAACACGTTGCTGTCGTAAGCGCCACCGGCAGAGACATTGCCATAAATTAGCCAGTCGAGCGCTTGCAAGGCGCCATTGGCCGTCTTTGGTCTGGGATCGCTTTGAACCCGTTCGATTGTGTCGGTGAGTGGCTCCACCTTCGAATAGAATACTTGCCGGGGCGGCGGCGTTGGGGCCGATTGCGAAAAAGCCTGGCCGCAGCTCGCCCATAGTCCTAGCGCGAAAAAAACCAGCCCGATCGAACGGCATCGTTTGAATTTGCGATCAATCATCATTCGACCCGACGCAATCCCACGCCAACAAACGCTTTGGTATCCCGCACAAACTATCGGAAGTCGTATAGCGATTAAGGCTAAACGGTAGGTTGTGGTCAGCCGAGCGCTGAACATTGCGCGCGGCTCGTATCGCCGACACAAATCGAAAATTACTTGAACTTTCGCGACTATTCACGGCTTTACCAGCAGCCTCCACCGAAACTTGTCAAATTCGTTAGCAGATCGCGATATCTCAAACCAGCATGGAAAGAGCGCCCCGCGGAAAACTATCTGGCCTCCATTGTTTCTTGCCTATCCGGTTAAGACAGACAGCCACTACATATAGGGTTAACGACGGTCCGCGCCGATGCCGCCAAAATCGGCAGGACCTGACCCAAAGCCGCCGTCCGCTGTTACTGTCCTGTCTCTCCCCCCTTGATCTGATAGGGGTCCGAAGGTCGAGTTTCAGGGGGCAGTCATGCGTCGAACGGTTGGGTCGATCTTGTGCGGTATCATGCTGTCG
>Ga0208355_1000346_pt1 | contig 21155 bp, 30 predicted proteins | sample NGESurdeep072012_6_FD_184458 | JGI IMG/M metagenome (GOLD analysis project Ga0208355, IMG submission 184458) | Arctic peat soil microbial communities from Barrow, Alaska - NGEE Surface sample 210-3 deep-072012 (SPAdes) | ecosystem: Environmental > Terrestrial > Soil > Wetlands > Peat ... | reverse complement strand
CGGCATTATTCCGTTCCGGTGGGCGGCATCATCTCGTTATGGTGGGCGGCATCATTCCGTTACGGCGGGCGACATCATCTCGTTATGATGGGCGGCTTGAACAGGAATCAGCACTTCTTGCGCGGACAAGCTCGCGAGAAAGACCGGGCAAACCAAGGCTACGCTGCCAAACAACTTCAAAATTTTCACACTCATTGTCATCGTTGAACCCGATCTGTTCTGATGGTGCCGTCTCGACGCTGGTTGCGACGGACACCTTACGTCAGATTTGCATCCTAACCATGACCATTATTGACGGCTCCCCGCACCCCCTTAATGACTGCTATGGGTCAATCGCTACCGAAATGGGTTGTCCGCGATATGTCCGGTTTTCCCCCAGGAACGGACATCGCGAGATGTCTCAAATGCGTCGCCAACAGGCCATGAAGCCACAGCCTGCGAAGCCAAAGCACATCAGCGCCGCAGCCGTACCCGGCAGTTAGTCCGTCGTTAGATCGTAGTCGTGGCGCAAGGCGAGCTGGACATTGGACGCAGCGCGTGCCGCGGTGTTGGCATCGGCAGCGCCTGCGGATAACACACACATTGACCAATTATTTTCAGCCCGCTCATCCGTGACGCGATTGATTGCGATATTGCGAACGTTTGAGCAGCCGGGTTGCTTCTGGATTTCTGCCAACGCCCGTGCCTGCAAATCTTGTATCGAAAGTAGGGTCTTTGCCATGCAGGTCGCGGCCTTACTTGGAACCGTTCGCGATCTTGTGCTCCAAGTGGCCAGTCTCATGATCGCGGCGGAGCTGGCTCAGTGACGTTTCGTTTAGTTGAAGGAGAACCTCGCTCAGTTTCTCGGTTTCAGGATAACCGGCAGCGAAACTCTGTCCGTAAAGCTTACGCAACGTGCCGATGAGGGTGTTTCCGTGTTTGTGGCTGATTTCGCCGTCGTGGTTGCGGTGGCGATTGTCGAGACCTGCCTTGCTCATGCTGCTCTCCGTGGTGCCGCGAGCGCCAGCATCCTCCCGCCGGGGCCAAATGGCAACTGACGCGCTGGCGAAATGTTCTAATGCGCTGCATCAACCAGAATGAGAGTTGAGGCCAGCCTTGTTTTCAGCATCCCCGGCAAATGGTTTTTAGCTTCGCGTCCAATTTCGAGTTTTCGACGGCGAGCATATCGACGACCTTTCCCTGATCAGGCGGAGTTTCGGACGCAGCGGGCTTATCGGTCCCGGTCGGAGTTTTTGACATTGCGGGTGGCTTGGCCGCCGCCGTCGGCGGCGCAGCCCTATCATAACAAGCGAGGCGATCACTGGCCTTCGGTATCGACTGGCATTGGGTGGTTTGCGCGCTCGCAACTTCTGAAAACGTGCAAAGCAAAATAAGCAGCGCGACTACTCTCATTTTCATCCCCTTGAAACAAAGCCCAAATGAACCCCTATCCGACCGTACCACGGTTCAGAATTAGGTGGGGCATCTCTCGTCGAGTGTTTGTGTCCCAACTGCCACCGCAATTGCCAGCGGACAGGCATTTCTCGGAAGTTGAGAGGAGAGGGCGCGGGTCTAAAAATCATCCTCGTCGGCTTCGCGGTGGCCGGGCCGCTTGCCGCGATCTTCGATTTGCTCGGCGTCGATCTCAAACGTCCCGGTCGAACCAGATAGGGACCTGTGAAGATGAACGATCTTGGCCCGTATTAATTTTGCGCCGACAGCCACCTCAATCACTTCGCCTTGCTGTGGTTCTCGGGACCGGTGCTGCGCCTCAACAGATTTGAATTCCGTTTCGCCGGGCTTCCGAGTTTTGATGTGCCAGATGTTCGAGCGGGCCATGTGCGCTTTCCTCGTTGCAGATTTGGCCGTCTGTCTGCGGGGCTGCCACCGCAATTGCCACCGGACGGGTGAGTATAGGCCCAAACTAGCCGGGAAAAGACAGGGGGAGGGGCCCGCAAAAACCCAACAGAACCGTGCAAAACGCTACCAACCCGGACCGGGCGATACAGGGGAATGGGGATTTCAAGTCCGGTGCCTAAAACCCGCTTGGCACCTTTAATCGCTTAGAAGTCAAGGACGTTGCAAAGGAGTAATTTGGCGCTTGCCTTTGACCTTGGCGGAAGCGCTTCTCTGAGCTTCGCGGGTAGTTTGGTAATCTTATTGCGATGCGGCCGCGAGGCCGCCGGACTTTTAAGTTTTGAGCGTGATTGGGGTAAATCTACGGTAAGCCTAAGCCTTGGTTTTCTTGCTTTGTTCACGGTCTTTCGCGGGGGATTATAACCTTGACAAAGCAACCCCAAGGGCTAGACATTCCGGCCGCTTCGCAGGTTTGCGGGGATGGCGCGCCCGAGATATGCACTTTTTCATGCCATGATCTAGCTGCGGCTATTCGGTTGGAGCTTTTGGAGTATTTTCACGACGGAGTTTCTCCAACTCTCGGGAAATATGCGGTCGATCACATAGTTGGCGGTATTTGTCAGCGCGTGTTCGATCGTGTTTAGGTGACCGAAGATACCGCACAAGGTTGGACCAACTATTTGCTACTTCGATCATATCCTCAAAGATAGATACGAGGTCAGTGGCCTTATAGACTGAAATTGCCGATAGCAGCCTTAGATGCTTCGCATCGTCCCATTTTGGCGTTGGGAAGGAGGCCATAGTCGATCGGATTGAGACGTAATCGGCAGAAGTCATCCAAATGATTCCATCCGGAATCTTGGTTGAGGTTCCAAAATGCCCGTGAGTTAGGGCGTTTCGTTCTATTTCAACTGATTTGTGAAGGTTGAGTATCGCTGACAAAAGCTCTTGGTCTGACTCGCTAAGGGTGACTTTCGCGGCCTCTGAAATAAGGTCGCGCTGCGCCCTGGATTGGCGTAAGGCTTGGAAAACCGCTATCGCTGCTGCATTCTCTGTGCCGAGAAGATGCCCCAATAGGAGGGCCATTTCTGCCTCAACGTGGGGCCACGCCATCAAGCAATTTCCGATTAGCGCCTCAAGTTCGGGGCGCTCACCGATAGCTTTCGTTGAAACTTCGATTCCTGCGCCCCTTGGTTCTGGAACGACTCTTAGGTAGGGCTGACGCGGCATGGCAAAATCCCCGATAAAAGAAATCGAATTACATCCCGACGCATGGAAACGCTTTGAGCGCGCCGCTGGCGTGGTTGCGAAAAGCCCGCCGCAGCATCGGGTAACGAAGAAGAAAAAAGCCCAAAAGGCAAAAAAAGAAAAACCCTCCAGATGATACAGGGAAGGTTCATTGTCTCCGAGATTGGTCCCGAGATAATTCTTCCCTTATCTCGGCTTCGCGCTTCTCAACTTTTTGCAGAAACCGATCTGCTAAAACGTCCGCGTCCTGCATTATTTGAAGGCCAGACGTTTCCGCGCTTGATTGATCTGCGTCATGGGCAGAATAAGCGCGTTTCATCCGGCTTCGTATATCGGATGACATCCGCCTTGCTTGCGGTTCGGGCATTTGTGCAAACCAGTTGGCGTACATAATTTCCAATAGGAATTCGTGCGCCGTTAGTCGGCCGTAAGCCTGAATGATAGCTTCGTCCATTTTTCCCATCCTTAGTGAGGAACAAGATGCCGCTGTCTGAAGACGACAAGCGTTTCATAGTGCACGCTCTCGGAGCGCATGCCGCTCTAACAAGCGTTGCGGCCGGAGGCGATCTATCGGCCGTTGTCGAATATATCTCTAGGGCTACCGGGGAAAGTTGCGGTTTAAGGCGTTCATCGACGCCTGCGTTGCCTTATGCTGCCGATGAAAATATTCAGTAGCCTCGCCCATCATCTTAAGGCGATCATCTATACTCTGTAGTAATTGCAGAGAGAGTCTTTCGTACTCTGTTAACTGTATCGGTTGCGGCGTGTCAGTCGTATCATTCATGGGGATGCTCCCTTTCGTTGTTTAGTTCGACGTTTCTTGCGCCAGCGCAGAAAGCGACTCGCCTTAGAACGGAATGACTTTTGGGTTAGGCCGTCGATAGGTCAGGCGCTTGCCGACAATACCCTTTGCAGCAATTTCGGCGCGGCTATAGTCGTCAATGCCGAGCGCAGCGCGGTTGCTGTAGCGGAAATCAAACTCCGCGAGATAACGGTGCAGATGCTTCTCGGAGCAATGTTGGTAGACGCCCTTCATGCCGCGCTTGAAGATAGAATAGAAGCCTTCAACCGTGTTGGTAGTGATGGTGGTCGTTTCGACATAGGGCCTGCCATCGGGGCGCATCTTGTCAGTAACTTCGTTCCAATAGCGGACATATTCCTTTTCGCCGTGGTTCACCGCGTCATGGCTGGCGAAATCTCTGCCGGGATCCATGTAGTGGCGGGCTTCGTCGGTCATGAGGCCGCTTTCCTTGGCGATGTTCGCCTTGAGGATAGGCGCGATATCGGCAATCGACGTGCTGTCGATATGGAAACTGCGAGCCGATCCGCCGCGCTCAACCAGCGTCAAAACGATATTCTTGGTGCCAGAGCCGCCCTTGGCGGGCTGGCCTTCCAAGCGACCGATGTACGTTTCGTCCGACTCCACGACCTTGCCAGAGCCGCCCATGGGCGCAAGGCCGCCAGTGCGCAGGGCTTCACGAAGCCTATGCATCATGAACCATGCGCTCTTGTACGATACGTCAAGCGAGCGATGAATTTGATGGGCCGAAACGCCCTTCTTTGAAGCCGTCAAAAGGAACAGCGCCGCAAGCCACTTGGTCAGCGGAATTTTGGAGCGCTCAAACACGGTCTTTACCGTCACCGTGAATTGCTCGCGGCATTCGGCGCACTGGTAGAGGCCGGGACGATGGGCCTTTCCCTGCAAAGACCTGAGCTTGGCGAAATCGGCATTGTCGCAATGCGGGCAAACCGGGCCGTTCGGCCAAACCCGAGCTTCAAGCCATTCGCGGGCTTTGGTTTCGTCGGTGAAGATCGGGTTTTGAAGATTTGCGCTCATGGGATCAGCCTTTCTTGACCCCATACTACCTATGGTAACTGCTTTGTCAAGGTTATAATCCCCTCTTTCGCGGATGTCACGCTAATAAAATCAATGGTTTAGGTGGGTGGTGTGAAAATACTGATTTTGTCACGCGATGCCAGCGTTTTACGGGCTCACGCAGCGGCCCGTTGATGGTCAAAAACGATCAGCTTTCGCCCTGACCGATCAACGTCAGCTTCACCCCATCGATCGGTCATTCCGATTGCCGGTGAGGGGTCTTGAAAGCCTTCGCATTGTTCTCGGCAAAGTCGGGGGGCACTGAAAATGCCCCCGTCTTCAGATCATAGACACAGTGCCAGCCTTCGATCCATGGGGACGGTTTTTCTTCACCCTGTGTGTCGAACGACAGGCTGATTACAATGTAGCGGCTGTCGGGCCAATGCTCTCCCATCCAGGCGTAATTATCGTCCATCCCCTTGACCAGTCCCACAAATGCGTGATCGAGCGCATACGGGTCCTTTGGGTCCCGATGCATCCCCTTTGATGCCGGCGTACTGAAGAAATAATCCCAGGCCAGATCGCCGAGGGACTTGGTCGTGGCGGGTGAAAATTGATACCCCTTCCTGCGATACAAAAAGAGCGTTTGATAGCCCGCTCCCAGTTTTTGCATTCGCACCAACCACTGGCTGTCCGGGCTAAATCGAAATCCAGCCGCATAACCCGCCAAATCATCGCCCTCACCGGGATTGAGAAGAAAAGGATGCCGATGGTCTTTGTCGAAGGTCCAGAATTGGAACAAGAGACCCTGATCTTTCAGGTCCTTGGAATACTGCTCCACCCGGATCGTTCGGTCGGGGGATATCAAGGTCGATTCAGCGTCCAGTTTGAAGCTGGCCCGGGGGCCATCAGCACGAGCCGGCGCTATCGTGGCGATGCCAAGCAATAGCAGGATCCATGTTCGTCGTAATCTGTGGTCAAACATAGCTTGATTCCAGTTTCACGGTTAGTCACCGGGATGGCCCAATGGTTCAGACAGATGCCTCCGCTAGACTTTCATGATTTTTATTGGGTTCGGAATGACAGGGCACATGACGCAACAACACAAATGGCCAAAATGACGCAAAAGCCCCTTGGCGAGGTTGCTGACGTACCGTCGCCGTGGTGGACGCCTGCGCGGCACGCCGACGTCAGGCCATTCCTGGCGGCGCGGAGCGCGGTCACCCGGGCTGTCAGGGCCTGGTTCGACGAGCAGGATTTTGTTGAGGTCGAAACCGGGATTTTGCAGGTTTCACCCGGCAATGAGGTCCACCTGCATGCGCCACGCACCGAACTTGCCGGCGACGATGGCGCGCGCGCGATACGGTATCTGCGGACCTCGCCGGAATTCGCCTGCAAGAAATTGCTGGCCGCAGGCGAGCAGAAGATTTTCGAGTTCGCGCGGGTGTTTCGCGACCGCGAGCGCGGCGATCTGCATCTGCCCGAATTCACCATGCTGGAATGGTACCGCGCCAATGCGAGCTATGACGCTGTGATGGCCGACAGCGTCGTCGTCATCGCCCATGCCGCGCAGGCGACCGGCATCGGGCGATTTTCATTTCGCGGCAGGATTGCCGATCCATTTGCCGAGCCGGAGCTGTTGACCGTGGCGGCGGCGTTCGAGCGCTTTGCCGGCATCGATCTGCTTGCCACAGTGGCGGACGGCAAGGGCGATCGCGCGGGCCTCGCGGCAGCGGCAAAGGCGCGGGTGCGGATCACGGATGACGACACCTGGTCGGATATTTTCAGCAAGATATTGGTCGAGCACGTCGAGCCGAATCTGGGGCAGGGGCGTTTGACGGTGCTGTTTGAATACCCGGTTCCCGAGGCGGCGCTGGCGCGCGCAAAACAGTCCGACCCGCGCGTCGCCGAACGCTTCGAGATTTATGCCTGCGGCGTCGAGCTCGCGAACGGATTTGGCGAATTGACCGACGCGCGGGAACAGCGCCATCGCTTCACGCAGGCCATGGACGAAAAGCAGCGGCGCTACGGCGAACGCTATCCGCTCGACGAGGATTTCCTTGGTGCGTTGGCGCAGATGCCGGAAGCAAGCGGCGTCGCGCTCGGCTTCGACCGGCTGGTGATGCTGGCCAGCGGTGCGCTCAGGATCGATCAGGTGGTGTGGACGCCGCCGGCAGGTGACGCATGAACCGGATCAATCTCAAGTCAGCCACGACTTTGCGTGAGCCCGCCGAGCTGGTCGCGCACGGCCTTGCGGCTGCCGCTGATCTTCCCGACCTGCAAAAGGTCGCGGCGCGCTATGCGGTAGCGGTGACTACGGACATCGCCGCGCTGATCGACGCTGATGATCCCGACGATCCGATCGCGCGACAGTTCATTCCGAGCGCTGACGAATTGGTAACCCAGCCGGGCGAGAATGCCGATCCGATCGGCGATCACGCGCATTCGCCGGTCGCCGGCATCGTGCATCGCTATCCCGATCGGGTGCTGTTCAAGCTGGTTCACGTCTGCGCGGTGTATTGCCGCTTCTGTTTTCGCCGCGAAATGGTCGGGCCGGGCAAGGCGACCGCACTCTCGCAAGCCGCTTACCAGGACGCGGTCGAGTATATCCGCGCGCATCCGGAAATCTGGGAAGTCATCCTGACCGGCGGCGATCCCCTGATGCTATCGCCGCGGCGGATCGCCGAAATCATGGCGGATCTGGCCACCATCGATCACGTAAGGATCATCCGGATTCATACCCGCGTGCCGGTGGCCGATCCCGCGCGCGTCAGCGGCGAGATGATCGCTGCGCTGAAGGTCAAGGGCGCGACGACCTGGGTTGCACTGCACGCCAATCATGCCAGGGAACTGACCGACAAGGCCCGCGCCGCATGCGCCGATATGATCGACGCCGGCATTCCCCTGGTGAGCCAGTCGGTGCTGCTGCGCGGCGTCAATGACAACGTCGCGGCGCTGGAAGCGCTGATGCGCGCCTTCGTCGAATGCCGGATCAAGCCCTATTACCTGCATCACGGCGATCTCGCGCCAGGCACGGCGCATCTGCGCACAACGCTGGCGCACGGGCAGGAATTGATGCGTGCGCTGCGCGGGCGGGTGTCCGGGCTATGCCAGCCGGACTACGTGCTCGACATTCCCGGCGGCCACGGCAAGTCGCCGGTCGGTCCGAACTATCTGTCGCAGGCAAATTCTCTTTCGGAGGCAAATTCTTTTTCTCAAAGGCGTGAACAGAACGCGGAAACGCGCTATCGTATCGTTGACTATTGCGGCGACGTTCATCTCTACCCTCCGCAGCCATGATTGACGGATGACAGACGGAGGAAAGTCAGAGCCGGAGCCGCCGGAGGATCAAGGCAATCGCAACGTCGAGAATGCGGTGATGCTCGGTTTCTTTGTCGTGCTGGTGGCGGCGGGTATCTGGCTGCTCGGCACCATGGCCGATATACGAAAGGTTCAGGACTGCGCCGCCCAGGGACGCCGCAATTGTGCAACGATCGAAGTTCCCGATCGGGCGCGATAGATGCATTTCTCTGAAATGGGAGAAGCAAGATGCGAAAACTGTTCACAACAATGGCGTTACTGGTCCTGATTGTCAGCCCGGCGGCAATTGCGCAGACCGGAGGCGGCGCGGGATCGCCGGGTGCGGCAAAGTCCCAACCGTCTCGCGAAGCTCCGGTAGGTCACCGCCAGCCGCGCGCCGATCAGGTGCCGTCGGAGAAAAATCTTGGCAATCCGAACGATCCCGTCAATAAGGAAGACGCTGCGCTTGACCGCAAGATCAAGAGCATCTGCCGCGGCTGCTAGCGAGCGCCGGCACTGCGGGCAGCAGGGCGCGAAACGACACGCCCCGCTCACGATCAATCGCCGTAACCGCCTAAGCCGAACGTTCCCGGGATTTGCGGCGCTGCACATCCCGTCTCGCCGCAACGGCGTCCGCCAGCAGGTTCAGTGCCGGCACGGTCGTCTTCCAGTCGATGCAGCCATCCGTAATGCTCTGCCCATAGGTCAGCGTCGTGCCTGGCAGCACATCCTGGCGACCCGCGACCAGATTGCTCTCGATCATGGCGCCGACGATGCGCTGCTCGCCGTCAGATATCTGGCGAGCGATATCGGCAATGACCAGCGGCTGGTTCTCCGGCTTCTTGCTGCTGTTGGCGTGACTGGTATCGACCATCATCTGCTGAGTCACGCCTGAACGAGCCAGTTCGGCCGAGGCGGAAGCGATGCTTGCCGAGTCATAATTTGGCCTGCTGCCGCCACGCAGAATGATGTGGCAGTCCGCATTGCCGGTCGTCGCTGCTATCGCTGAACGGCCACCCTTGGTGACCGCCATGAAATGGTGGGGATGCGATGCCGACTTCACCGCGTCAGCAGCGATGCGCATATTGCCGTCGGTGCCATTCTTGAAACCGACCGGGCAAGAAAGTCCGGAAGCGAGCTCACGATGAATCTGGCTCTCCGTCGTACGCGCGCCGATTGCTGCCCATGCAACCAGATCGGCTATGTATTGGGGCGTCGTGATATCGAGGAACTCTGTCCCCGCCGGCAGACCAAGATTGTTCACGGCGGAAAGCACGTTTCGGGCGAGACGCAGGCCCTTGTTGATGTTGAAGCTGCCGTCAAGGTCTGGATCGTTGATCAGCCCCTTCCACCCCACCGTTGTGCGCGGCTTCTCGAAATAGACGCGCATGACGATCTCGATCCGGTCGGCAAGCCGTTCGCGCAAAGCAGCGAGGCGCGTGGCGTAGTCTACGGCGGCGACGGGATCGTGGACTGAACAGGGACCGACGACGACGAGAAGGCGATCGTCCGTTCCGTTAAGGATGGCGTTGATGGCGTTACGCGCCGCCATCACAACTCGCGTCGCGGTCAAGGTGCGCGGTATTTCGCGCATGACCTCTTGCGGCGTACTCAGCTCTCTTATTTCGTTTATTCGAAGATCGTCTGTCGTGCTCAACACGGCTATGGCTCCTGTTTTGAGGACCTGCCGGCCAAACAAAAAGCCGCCAAGTCGGGCGGCTGTTCGGACTTCTTGCTGCAATTTTTCAGATTGAGCGCGATCCTCCCACCGCCAGCGAGCTGTCGAAGCTAAAATACCAAAAATAGCTGGTGGCGACGGTGATCATGGTCGCTCTATAGCGCAGGCGTCGTGTCTTGTCATCTCAAAATCGGGCCAACGGGTCCGGTTCAGGCCTTGCGCGCGGCGAGTGCCATTCCGATCAGGGAAGCGCCGCCAAACAGCAGATTGATGCCGACCAGAAGTCCGATCGCCCATTCCGCCGAGCCCGGCAGTCCGGTGATGATCATGGCGGCAATCAGGATGTCCAGCAGACCGGCGAACAGCATCCAGCTCCAGCGCTCGGACAATTCGCGGCGGTGCTCCAGCGCATACATGATCGAGGCGACACCTTCGGCCAGGAAATAGGCGCCGACCACGATGGTGAGGGTAAATACGCCCTGCGCGGGCCTCGCCAGCAGAACGATGCCGGCGACGACCGCCAGTGCGGCCGAGATCAGCGACCACCAGAAGCCCGGCATCTGGCGGGCCCAGAACGTCAGCGCCAGGCCGGCGACGCCGCTGATCAGAAACATCCAGCCCAGGAAAATGGCGACGGCAAGGCTCGCAAGCGGCGGCACGATCATCGCCGCGAGTCCCAAGATCACGAGCAGGATGCCTTCAATCAAAAAGGCCTTCCAATGCTCGCGTACCGCGGCGTTCATTTCGGATTGCAGTTTGGCGATGTCCTGGGGAAGGGTCATTGAAAATCTCCCGATGCCGGCAACGCAGAATGATGTGCCAGTATAGCTTGCGCCAACGCCGCAGGGTCAAATTTGTTCGCTGATGCGGTTTAGGCGATGCGGTTCTGCTTAGAGCATGATCCGGAAAAGTGGAAACCGGTTTTCCGAAAAGATCATGCTCAAACAAAAAGATACAGCTAGAGTCTGATTCAACTTAGTTGAATCAGACTCTAGCCCTGGCCGGGCGCGGACGAAAGGCCCTGTGACGTCGTGCGCATCCGATTGCGACCGAGAACATAGATCGCCGTGGTGACCAGAAGCAGGACGCTGCCGATCAGGATGGACACGAGGCCGAGGGGAACGAGAACGAGCGCCATGTTGCGATCAGGGTTTACCAGCCAGTGGTGGATCGACGACAGCACGAAGGCGAGGCCGGCAAATCCCGCGCCGCCGCCCACCACCAGTAACGCCCACATCCGCCGCAGCTGGCTCAGCCGCTCGCGGGCGATATCGGTGCGGGGCGCGTGATGACGGCCGACCCGGCGCACCAGCCGCACGGCAAATGCGATCGAGCTGACCCCGATCAATACGCTCGCCGATCCCAACATGAGTCTGGTGGATGGATCGAGGTCCGGGTTTTGCTGCAGCGTCAGCAGCGGCAGATCAAAACCCGCGTGCAGCGCCAGCGGCCCCAGCAGCAGCAGAATGCGGCTTGAGATGCGCGCCCGGTCGCGGTGATGCCGGTGCGCGCCAAGCGCGGTGCCGGACCGCGCGATCGCAAGATAGGCGCCGGCGATGACGCCGAGCGAGCCGTGGAACGGCACGGTCAGGACGCTGCGCAACGCCGCCAGCGATTGCCACATCTCCCCATGCTGCACGAGATAAGCAAGGTTTTCGTAGGCCGCAAAGCCGAGCCCCGCCGCCGCGCCATAGACCACGGTGTCCATCGGATCCGCGAACGGCCGGCGCCGTGCCGTAACTGCGACGATGACGAGAATCTTGACAATCTCCTCGGGCGCCGCGACCCCAAAGACCGAATGCAGTATCTGCGCGACCCAGGGGTTCCCGGAGACGGCTGATATCGACGCAAACGGCGCGCGCGCTGCGCCCAGCAGCGAAATGCTGGCGGCGCCGAGGAGAAACGCGGCCCAGACCTTGGCGGGCGGGCCAGGGCGCTCGTCGGCGGCGATCACAAGCCACAGCACCAGCAGCGCGGGTGCCACCGCTGCGGTGCCGATGACGGTCGGAAGGGATTCAAGGAGATTCATCGGGACGGCAAATATGCCATTTTTCCGTGTTATCTAACGCTCAAACACGCCGGAATGCGACCGCAGGCACCGGCCGACCGTTTCCGAACCCGCGTTGCAGGGCATCGATCGCCTAGCAGCCGCGGCAGATATTTTTCAGCCGCGCATTCATCAGCGCGTCTTCCGCGCCGATCGAATCCACGTAATTCGCGCGATCGGGTTTCGAAACGGGAGCAGCTTGCAACGCCGGCTTTGCGGTTGCAGATGCCGCAGCGGGTGCAGCGGCCTTGTCGTAGCAGGCCAGCCTGGCGCCAGCATTCGCTATCGATTTGCATTCCGGCGTCTGGGCGGCAGCGGTTTGGGACAGTGCGCAAATCGCGATGAGTACGGCAAAGAGTCTCATTTCAACCCCTTTTTGGCCAACGGGAACCGGCCACGAAATGCTGGCGCTCCCTAGCGGAATCGAACCGCTCTCTCCACCGTGAAAGGGTGGCGTCCTAACCGATAGACGAAGGGAGCGAAAACGTCTGCCTCGCCTCGACCACTTGGCCGCGGCATTGCCGTTTCGCATAGTCAAACAAAAACACCCGGCAAATCAACGCTTTGAGGCTGCGGTGGCGCCGTGCCGAACCCGGACCGTGGCGAATTGCTCCAGGCGGCGGCGGGCGAACGTATAGTGGCGTTTGCGCGGCCGGGCAAGCCACCGGGAACTGCGTTTTGACCGCGGAATGCGCGCGGCCCGTGTTCCCTTAACATCCCTAAATCTCAGCAGCTCTCAACGGTTCCTAAAGCCCCCGGGGGTAGGGATGACGCAGCACCTTAGGAGCAACTGAAATGGCCATAACCAAGAAGTGGGAAGCGCGCAAATCGCTGCACCAGCCCCGGCTGGATCACCCTCGAAGGCGGCTTCGCGGCGCGTCCGTGCGTGGTGCAGGATATGTCCAGCACGGGTGCGAAGATCGCGATGGACGACACCAACGTGCTGCCCGCCCGGTTGCGGCTGGCGTTCGCGCGCGACGCCAGGACGGGGCGAAACTGCGAAGTGGTGTGGCGTCGCGGAAAGTCTGTCGGCGTCAAGTTCGTCCGGTAGCATAGACAGGTCGCACGCGATAAAAGGCGGGATGCGAAACACCCTGCTTGCGATCGTCGTTGCGGTGCTGGCGGCCTCGTCAGCGCTGGCCGAACAATCCCCTCGGAAGTCGGACAAGTCCGCGACCTCAGGCAGGCTGCTCCCGGTGAAGGGTGCTCATGCCGGCAATTCCTGCGCTGCCTATGGTCCGGGCTTCTTCAAGGTCGAGGGCACCGAGACCTGCGTGAAGACCGGCGGCGCGGTCAGTATCGGGGCCGGCAGCTCCAGCGGTCGGCGCTGAGCGGCAACCGGGTGAGCCCCTTGCAGCTCGATATCATCGTTCCCGTCGTAATGAGTTGCGCGCTGCTGTGGTGGGTCAGCCGCGGCATGGACTGGACCACGCGTCTGGTGGTGACGGTGATCACGCTGGTCGTGATCTTTTGCATTGTGCTGTTCGAGCGGTCGAATTTTTTCTAGAGTCCGATCGAAGCACTGGTTCGATGTCTCGGCAATGAAGGTGCGCTCCCTCTCCCGTTGGGAGAGGGTCGGGGTGAGGGGTTAAGGTCTATCGACAGGCCGTAACCCCTCAACCGGATCACACCGGTTGACGCTTCGCATCAGCGGGACGCCACCTCTCCCAATGGGAGAGGTGGCGCAGAGCATGCGGAAACCGACGATTCCAAATTCATGAATTAGACTCCAGCTACAGGAGCGCGCGACCGAGCCTCTCACGACATCGGCGGCGCGATGAATTGCTGAAATCCCGCTCGGCTTTCGAATTGTGCGAACCAGCGTTCGAGATGCGGCAGCGCCGGCTTGCCGATGCCTTCCACGCCGAACCAGCGCCTTGCATAGGCGCCGAGCGCAATATCGGCGAGGGTGAAATCGTCGCCTTCGATGAAGCGCCGCGTCGCCAGCTGGTTGTCGACGATGCGCCATTGCACGGCTTCGGCGTCGGCATCTTTCTGGATCGCGACCATGTCGCGGTCTTCGACCGGGGTTCGCACCAGCGCCCAGAACACCGGACGATCGACCGGCTGCAAGGTCGAAAGCGTCCAGTCCAGCCAGCGGTCGACGCTCGAGCGCCGTTTCGGTGCGTCGGGATAAATCGGCGATCCCTTTCCGTAGGCGAGCACCAGGTAGCGCATGATCGAATTGGATTCCCAGAGCACGAAATCGCCGTCCACCATAGCCGGCACCCGCCCGTTCGGATTCATCGCGAGATAGTCGGGATCGCGGTTGCGGCCGAACGCCATGCCGGCATCAATGCGCTCGTAGGCGAGATCGAGTTCGCGCAGGCACCACAGTACTTTTTGAACGTTGACCGAATTGGCGCGGCCCCAGATCGTCAACTGCCCCTGATTGCTGTTCGACACGGCGTTTCGCTCCCGATGATTTGACCTTGCGGGTCATACCGGAATTCTGGCGAAAAAGCGCGCCGTATGCGGAATTCGATCAGGCGCGCTGCGCAAAAAACAGACCCCGCCAAACGATGACGGAGCCCGATTTACGCAACTGCGTCGATCGCAACCGGTCAACGGCCGAACAACAACCACAACAGAATAATCACCGGTATCGGCACGCCCAGCAGCCAGAGCAGAAGTCCTCGTCCCATGTTCGCCTCCATGAAGTTCTCATGGAAAAAAGAACGCAAGAGGCAACGTCAGGTTCCGGCAAGTGGAGCGAAAAAACTGCTCACCAATGTCCGGTGTTCGGCATCGACGCCCACGGCTCCGCCGGCGGCTTCGCATCGCCCTTCTGCAACAGCTCGATTGAATGCAGATCCGGCGAGCGGATGAAGGCCATGTTGCCGTCGCGCGGTGGGCGATTGATGGTGATGCCCATCTTCATCAGCTTGTCGCAGGTGGCGTAGATGTCGTCGACCTCGTAGGCGAGGTGGCCGAAATAGCGGTCCTCGCCGTATTTCTCCTCGTCCCAGTTATAGGTGAGCTCGACCAGCGGCGCGCCGCGGGTCTTAGGGGTATTTTTGAGCAGGCCCTCGTCCTCGGGCGCGCACAGGAACACCAGCGTGAATTTCGCCTTGTCGTTGTCGACGCGGCGGACTTCCTTCAATCCCAGCGCGTCCTGAAAGAATTTCAGCGCGGCATCGAGATTGCGAACGCGCAGCATGGTGTGGAGATAACGCATGTTTCTTGCTCCCTGGGAACATTTGCAGATTTGAATTCGGTTTGGATACGCCCGGGCACTAAATAGCAGCAAAATGCAGCAAGGGGCAGGGCGTTGCGTACGGATTGCGTGCGGGTTGTTCTCACGGCGTTCTGAAAAGCGAAAGCCCCGCCTGGGGAGAACGGGGCTTTTGGGGAAGCATGGATCGGGGGGATCGCTTGCTTCAGAAGTGTGTGTCTTTCGGTTTCGGACAAGGTTCAAAACAACAACGCCGCCTAAGCGGAATATATTCGCTCGGCGGCGCTGCGCTAACTACCGGGTCCCTCAAATTCCCCAGTAAGAATTAGTCTGTGCATTTGCGAAAAGGTTCAACGGGCGGGTGGCGGCTCCGGCCCCGCGCTCAAATCCTGTGGGCGCCCCGTGTCTTTCATCAAGCGCAGACTCGGCCGCACACCTATGGGTAGGGTGGGGTGGTTCTCGAATGGTCCCCAGGATGGACGGCTTGGCGTGTCCTCCATGTGGAATACCAGCAAAACGGGCCGATGGTCAGCTGGAAAGAGCCTGAGCAGAACGCAGAACTGTTTGAACGAAAACCTCGGCCAAACCGACCAACCAATCTGGGATTTGGCAGGTGCGGCATGCAACGGTTTGCGATTTTCGCCATTTTGGGTCCGGCGTTAGCGGCAGTGACCTTGTTGCTGGTTCTCTTACCGCTTGTGGGTTTGCTTGAAGAGCAACGGATCGAGTTCGGCGGGGCTGCCATGGCGTACGTGCCAAGGTTGCTGGATTTGCCGCACGATAACGTTATCGCCTGTTCGGTGCTTGGCATCGTCGCCAGCCTGGCGTGCTGGTGGTTGTCGATCAGGGATTCGGCGAAGCCGCTTGTCGAGCAAGGCTGATGGCGATCATGATTCATTCGTCGCGGACGCGCAAAGCCATCGCAATCGCCGTTCTCGCAGCCGCTCTCGCCGGGTGCGGCGCGGCGGACCTGATTTCGAATGGTCTGTCGTACACCAGGGCTGTCGAAACCGATCTTGAGCGCGCCACGGGCGTGAAGCCGGAAGTCGGATTCAACTGGCACAATGGCAGTTTTCAGTCGGTGACGGTGACTTTTCCGCGGGTCTACGCAGGCAAGCCGTTGGGCGAGCTGGCCGACACGGTGCGCGAGGTGGCTGCAAGAGAATTCAAGCAGGCGCCCGATAAGATTGTGCTGGCGTTCTCATTGACTAAATAGCTGAAACGTCGACCTTACGCCTATTACGGCGGGCCGTACGATCGGCACCGCTGCTGGCGCCACCGCTGGTAATCGAAAATCCCGGAGCCCTCCGGGCTTTTTCATGTGTGGTATAAGACCAGGTGGCGAAGCGAGCGGCGAAACCAGGGTCAGGAAAAATGATGTCCGTTGACGACAAGAAGACGAAAAACACTGCAGCGAAAAAAGAGCCGGTTACGGAGACTGAAACAGTAGAAACCGCGCCCAAAACTGAAGGAGCGAAGACGGAAGGAGCGAAGGCTGAAGGGGTGAAGGCGGACGCCGCGCCCTCGAATAAGGGCATGGGCGAGGGGCAGAAGCCGGTATCCCAAGCCTATAAGGATAATTGGAACGCGATTTTCGCCAAAAAGAAAAAGCGATGATATTTGGCATGGCCGGGCGCGCAGACACGTTTATTCAGTCTGCGCAAGGCGGACCACTATGCCCGGCTATGACGAATGATAGTCTCAATCCATTTTATGACCAGAACGGCGGGCGCTCAAATCCAAGGCGGGAATTTTCTCCATAGCGGGCGTTTTCCAGCGTGGTGACGAAATATTCCTCGCGCGCGCGTTCGAATTTTTCCTGGGTGGCTTTGAAGTTTGCGACCCGGCTTGCGATTTCTTCCCGCTCCGCTGCGATCACTTCCCGCTCCGATGCGTTTCTGTCTTGCTGTTCGGTCATGCCCATCCCTTTTTGATTCTCGTCCCACCTCCATTGGTGACCGCGATTGGGGCGTGAATTGGGACACGGCGTTGCAGGATTGTGATTGCGTCGCTTGTTCAACGTTCGACGTTGGCGGTGGATAAGACCGGCGCCGTCCTTGTGGGCTGCGCGCCTTCCCGGTAGCCACAAGAAAAAGGGAGGCTGGCATGGCAAAAATCGATCTGGATTCACTAAGCATCGAAGAACTCGCCGCGTTGCGCGACAACGCGACCGACAAACTGGCGGAAAAGGTTGCGGCACGGCAGGCCGAACTCGAGGCCGAGCTGGAAAAACTGTCGCAGTACGGCAAGCCGGCGAAGAAATCGCCAGCCGCAGCTCCGGTCGCCAAGGCCAGAAAGAGCGACGAGAAGAAGAGCGACGAGGCGAAGGAGCCGATCGCAAAGGCGGCGTGAACCTGGCGCCCGACGCCGGCGCTTTCGGGAGATCCCGGGGCATCGAGGGTGCAATCCGACCGGCCGTGCTATAGTCGGCGGCCAAACCGGATAGTCCCCATGATCGCATCGGATCTTCGCAGCGGCGTGGAACGGCTCGGCGACATGATCGCCGAGGCCTCCACCATCGTTCCCTTCACGGGCGCCGGCATTTCGACCGAATCCGGAATTCCCGATTTCCGCTCACCCGGCGGATTGTGGACGCGCAACCGCCCGATCCCGTTCGAGGAATTCGTCGCCAGCCCGGACGCCAGGGCCGAGGCATGGCGGCGGCGCTTCGCGATGGAGCCGACCTTTGCCGCGGCGCGGCCGGGACGCGGTCACCGCGCGCTCGCCTCGCTCTACAAGGCCGGCAAGATTCCCGCCATCGTCACCCAGAATATCGATAATCTGCATCAGGTATCGGGTTTCGCTCCCGATCACGTCGTCGAGCTTCACGGCAATACCACTTACGCGCGCTGCATTGGCTGTGGAAAAGCCTACGATCTTGCATGGGTCAAGCGCAGCTTCGACGCCATCGGCGGGGCGCCCGACTGCACCGTCTGCGACGAGCCGGTCAAGACCGCCACCATCTCGTTCGGGCAGGCGATGCCGGAAGACGCGATGCGCCGCGCCACCGAGCTGGCCCAGCATTGCGACCTGTTCCTTGCGATCGGATCGTCGCTGGTGGTCTGGCCGGCCGCCGGGTTTCCAATGCTGGCCAAAAACTGCGGCGCCAGACTGGTGATCATCAACAACGAGCCGACCGAACAGGACGATATTGCCGATCTGGTGATCCGGCACGACATCGGGGAGACGCTTGGGCCGTTCGTGGGCAACTGATGCCCAATTGATTCGCGGTGGTGCAAGCTGTTCATAGCTCATGGCAGATTTGTTTTTTATCTATGCGCCGCAAGCGGGAGTGTTATCTTTTGATTCGAGAGATTCGCGTGGCGTCATCACGAATCGTCATAGATGGGCGCGTGTACCGGTGCCGTCGCGTTAGGTGGGGCCGCTGATGATGTGTGGGATCCGGAGTCATGGGGTCGGACGGATTTGAGTCCAAGAAGCTCGGAGGCCCGGCGTCAGGCGGGGCGGGACCGAACAGGCTTGGGCGGAGCGAATTTTCAGGCGGCGCCGAGCGTGACCCGGCGATCGATGCGCTATCGGGCCTCGGCGACAGCGCCGCCAACCTCGTCGAAATCAGCGGCGTTATCAAATGGTTCGATGCATCAAAGGGCTACGGCTTCATCGTTCCAGACAATGGCTGGCCGGATGTGCTTCTGCACGTCACCGTGCTTAGGCGCGACGGCTATCAAACCGCCTATGAAGGCGCGCGGCTGGTCTGCGAATGCGTGCAGCGCGCCAAGGGCTATCAGGCGTTCCGGATCCTTTCGATGGACGAATCGACCGCGATCCATCCGGCGCAAATGCTGCCGCCGCGGACCCATGTCAGCGTGACGCCGACCAGCGGTCTGGAGCGGGCGCAGGTCAAATGGTTCAACCGCTTACGCGGATTCGGCTTCCTGACCTGCGGCGAGGGGACCCCGGATATTTTCGTGCACATGGAAACATTGCGCCGGTTCGGCATGACCGAGCTGCGCCCCGGCCAGTTCGTGCTGGTCCGGTTCGGACCCGGCTCCAAGGGAATGATGGCTGCCGAAATTCAGCCGGAAGCTGGCTCGCCGGGACTGTCGTCGCATTAATCGACTGACCTTTCCACCGGACAGAAACCGTTAGCCGGGCGTCACAAAATGACGGCGCGCTGCATTGTCCAAGGTCTGGTATTTGCCACGATCATTGGGCTAGGGTTCGCTGCGGGCGAAATCCTCCACGGCGGCAGTGAGCGTTGTCTATGAGTTTCTATCGAGCTGTTAATCCCCAACGCATGGGCGCGTGGCTTTGGATGTCTGTGGCTGCAGTGGTCGGGCTCGGCGCAATTGCTGCGAGCTCCAGCGCCCAGGCGGCGAGCATCCAGCCGCTCGAAATCGTCACCAAGTCGGGCGTACAGGTCTTCTCGGTCGAGATGGCGACCACCGAAGAAGAAAAGACCACCGGCCTGATGTACCGCAAGGAATTGCCGGACGGGAAAGGGATGCTGTTCGACTTCTCGCCGGAACAGCAGGTGTCGATGTGGATGAAAAACACCTACATTTCGCTCGACATGATTTTCATTCGGGCCGACGGCCGGATCCTGCGAATAGCCGAAAACACCGAGCCGCTATCCACCCAGATCATTCCGTCGCGGGGGCTGGCGAAGGGGGTGCTCGAGGTGATCGCGGGCACCGCGAAAAAATACGGCATCGAGCCGGGAGACCGCGTCGGACATCCGCTCTTTAACGGCCATTGAGGCGGCCGCAGCGCCTTGCTGGCGGCGCCTTAAGCGTGTATCGACGTCGTTTCCCAGATAATCGGGGTATAGCGCAGCCTGGTAGCGCGGCAGTTTTGGGTACTGCAGGTCGTTGGTTCGAATCCAGCTGCCCCGACCAACAAACCCAAGCAAAATAGGCACTTCTTGTGCGCCGCTAATCTGCGCGTCGAGCGCAAGGAACGGAACGGCACCAAACTTCCCGAATCGGAACGCAAAGTCCCCGAATAAGTCCCCGACTTTTTGCTCGACGTTCGCCGCATGTTCCGTCGGTCGCCTGCGAGCACTCATCCCTCAGCATGAAGAAGGCCCCGGAGCGGTCATAAGCCGCGCCGAGGCCAAAGCATGTTTGCAACCATCCCCGCCAAGGTCTGGTCCCCATGACAAATACAGCCCGCCGTCCCGCTAATCAAGCCACGCCCTTCCACAGCGCCCGCCGTCTCGGCCGCGTCGTCGATCCAGCCAAACGGCCTGCGGCTCACCGCGAGATCGCCCGACTGTACGCCTGGGACACGGCGAAGCGCGCAGAGCGTGAAGGCAGGAAACCCGACGAGGCGCACCTGACCGCACTGATTAGGCTGCGGGAACTTGAGCGCCTCTACCAACGGCGTTACCGCGGCACGCTGCTGCCCGACGACGACGACGGCCGCGACAGCTTCCGGATCATGGCTGATCACATCGCGCACCTGGGCGGCGAGGTGGAGGCTCACATCATCGCGTGGGCGGCACACTGGTGCCCGTGGATGCCGCAGCAAGAGGCAGAGGCATTGGCGGCGCGCATCGCCGCTCATCCGCTGAAATACAAGGCCTCGACGCTGGGCTGGCGGCTGCGCCTGACCGAGATCGAGCGAACCGAGCTTAAGATCACGACGATCAGGTCGATCGACTGCATCACGGACGACCAGATTCGTGAGCGGCGCCGGCGGCTCGATCGCGAATACCAGGCACGGCATCGACGGCTCAAACGGGCGGGCAGGCCCGAGCCGGTCAGCCGCAAGAGGCCGTGGGAGACCGCCGGGATCAGCCGGGCGACGTGGTATCGACGCAAGGCGGCTGATGGGATGGCCCGTGAGACAAAAGCCGTCGGCAGCAGGGTAGTATCTATTGGTGTCGACGGTTTTTGTCTCACGCACACCAGCGCGCTCTCGGCAAATGATGACCGCGGCGAACGGTTCGGCCCTCACCTCTTTGTGCCCTGTGACCTTGTCCGCATAGACACGAAAGCCCGCGAGATTTCTGATCGTGCTCTCCGCAGATTCTTTTCCCCCCGAACCTGGTTCCTGCTCAACGTAAACCTCGTATGAGGAATAGGTCGAG
>Ga0208355_1000341_pt1 | contig 21319 bp, 16 predicted proteins | sample NGESurdeep072012_6_FD_184458 | JGI IMG/M metagenome (GOLD analysis project Ga0208355, IMG submission 184458) | Arctic peat soil microbial communities from Barrow, Alaska - NGEE Surface sample 210-3 deep-072012 (SPAdes) | ecosystem: Environmental > Terrestrial > Soil > Wetlands > Peat ... | reverse complement strand
GCATGGACGCCGACGACGATGCTACCCCTCGGCTTATACGGAGCTTCCTCAGTCGCCCATGATGGTTATCTCTATGAAATGGGTGGAATCAGCGGAAGCGAGTCCTTCTCCACCGTCGATTTTGCTCGAATCAGGAACAATGGCACCCTCGGCGCATGGATGCCGACGACGATGTTACCTATCAACTTGAGCTGGGCCACAGCTGTCACATATAACGGTTTCATTTATGAGATCGGTGGTTGGGTCGCGCCTGCTCCCGCCGCTTCTGTCTTTTTAGCTAAAATTGTGGGCAAAAGGAAATAAGCCAAGTGAATCCGTGACGATTTACTGCATCAGCGACGCCCGTCTCGGGACGGAGTTCTATGGACGTGGAATGGTGAAGTAGCCGGGGGAATCAACTCACCAGGGCTCTTGCAAAACCGGACGTGACTCCCGTCATCCGGCTCCCAAAGTTCAACTTCAGGTAAGTGCAGTTAATCCCCAGTGAGCAAACAGCCAGGGCTCACGCTGGCGAACAGGGTGTCAGAACCCGTCAGGACGCATGAGACATTCAGTCGGTTTTAGATATTAGCGAGCACCACTTCGATCGACAGATTGATGGCTCTTCGGATGCAAGGGGATTGGCTCCGCGGGTCGGCGAGGTTGCAGTGCCAGCCTGAATGGATGCCCAGAGCCCGCAAGTTGCCATCGTTCCTCGAGACCAATCCCCGGCCCCTTTCGGACGTGCATTACTCGTTGGCCAGCCCGACGTCACTGCCCTCGGGGTCCACTTCACTCTTCACTACGCCAGCAAGCCCAACTGGAACCCATTCGGCACGGTCGCACCCCGCTCAGATCCGAAGTGCCAGTTTACCCTAGAACCGCGTATACATACGTTGTCCAGCCATTCGTAACCGGCGAGGTAATGGTGTCAACCAACTTCCATTTTCCGGCTGCGATTTCAACTAAACGATAGGCTTCCCAGTCTCGTAAGGCTGAACGAGCGCGTAAAAAGGTCAATTCATTGAATTGCACAAATCCCTCACTCGTTGGTTGCCAAATGACTACATTCGGTGGACTCTTCTCAAACGAGACTAAGTCAGCTGCTGCTTGCGCATTGGGACATATATCAAAAAACAGAATTACACATTTGATTGCTGTGTAATTCCGAAGTCCGGTTACTGATGCAGTTGTAGGAATGCTTGGGAAAGTGAATACCGTTGCGCTCTTACCTTTTCCAGAGAGTGTCGCTGCACGTAATCCGTCGGAGTAAATCCTTGAATAATAGGAATACGCAGGTCCCGACAGCTGGAAGCCGAAATCACCTGGGAAATCGGAACTTGTGTGCGGAGTGAACGTCCCCACTTCGATCCAATTGAACCAGCTGTAAGGGCTATTGAAGGTAAACACTAGGGTACTCGCGGCAACCAGAACAAGCCATACGACAACAAATTCGTGCAAAGGAAAACGACGCCCAATTTTCCGGAACAACAACACCAAAAATGAGAAATAGATAATCATCTGTGGAATGAACCACTCTATGAATAATCCAACCCCCGAAGAATATAGGTTAACTAACGTCGCAAAGAAGAATACATTTGCAAAAATGATTACAAATTTCAATTCAGCAAACGTGAGCGGTGACTCGCCAAGGTATTTAGAGATCTTCGCCGCGGTTAAAATCTGTAACTTTCTCGGGATCACCAATATCGAGGAAATTACAACCGCTAAGACAATGAATGCTATTTGGATGGATGATGGTGTACCAATTCTTGACATAAAACTATATAGAGATCCACCTATTTTCCAATTCATTCCCATGATGAAGAAGAGTATGACGAGAGTTGCAATCAGGCCTTGGGCCTTTGCAGGTAATGGGGAAAGGCTAAAGAGCACGATACAAAGAGAGACAATTGCATTCCACAATAGGAAGTGAACTGTAAGTGCAGGATTAAATATGCTTGAGAATCGCCATAGCGCATAGGAGCACACGAAAAGAACAGAGAAATATTGAATCCGTGAGAATAATACGCCTCTTTGGATAGTAAAGAATCTTGCGTGGAATCTTCTCCAAGTATAAAAAACGACTACGAAGCAGCTGAGGCTGACTAAAACTTTTACAGGCAAGATGGCAACAATTGATTCGTATAATACTAAAGGAAATGCAACAAAATTGGGATTTTTTCCTCCACCCGAGAGCATGTCTTGGAGAAATGGAGTAAGAGCATGGTTCGAGATTAGAAAATAAAGTGTAAATAAGAACACGGGAAGTGTACCAACCAGAGATAGAAATCCCGGGTAAGAGACAGATCGCACAAACCCTGAATCTTTCTCCCAGTAGATCCAGACGGCCATCAACACAACAACAACAACGAGCGTTATGGCACAAGTCTGCTTCGCCATTATCGCAAGAGAAAAGAATAATCCCGAAAGGAGAGCAGAAGACATCATCTTAATGTCTTTAACAAAGTTTTCAGAACTATGTTCTATTTGGCGAAGCACGGCATTAATGAAGAAAACAAACCCAATTGTCATAAGCATATAAGATTGGGTGTTCCATCCGCCGATTTGCTCAAGTCGCAATGAGAGCATCGTGGTTATGCTGATGATGACGAGAAATAATGAACCTATATTCCCGAGAAATCTCCTTGCCAGGGAAAAGCAGGCTAGTCCAAATATCGGCACAGTTAAGAGTGTTAAAGCAATGAAATTGTGAAGGCCGAATTTCGCATTTGCGGTGATGTGGGCTTCAAAGTAGGTGAGTGGTGTGACTGGGAAAAAGTAATCTCTATAGGGGATTAGCGCACTATCTTGTAGTGGAAAAGTAATAAATCCCGAGGTAAGAGGTAGTTCTCGAAAATTTATAATCCAAGCGATGGAAGTCGGTATTATTCCCGCAAGGAAATAGAAGACTGAATTATTGAAGCCTTTGAAATGTGCTCGTTGATTTTTGCCCATGGCTTATTTGTTCGTTGCTACGACACTATCGCGTGGACTGGGCTGCGTAATTCGGCCCAATCCGTGTGACCGGGTACGAAACGCTACAATGCAACGCAGATTGTCAAGCCGCATGATCAAGTGAAGAAGGTTGTCCGTCAAACCGGATCAAGCTCAAGTGGCCTTTGAGCGACGACAAACACCAGACCCCAAAGCACTGCAAACTTGAGTCCGCTGGCTAGTGGTCGGCCGAAAATGCGCCTTGAAGCAAGGTCGCCGAGACGGGTCGGTATGAGAGCTGACGCGACGTGTGCGGTTGCCGCTGAGAATCCACCCAGTCTCCCGAGGTGCATGTTGCCTTCATACTGAATGGTGAGGCCCAGGTCCCGCATGATTTGGGACACGCGTTGAGGAGTTGTTGGGTAGCCATGAGACCAATCTACATCCCAGAAATAGGCGCGGTAGTCGCGGATATCCGGTGCCGCGACAAGAATGCATCCGCCGGGCCGCACGACGCGAGCCATTTCTTGGCACCAAAGCCATGCATCACCGTAGCCTGGTGCATGCTCGAGGACATGCATGGAGAAGACCGCGTCAAAAGACGAGGAACTCAGCCCACGCAGATTGGGTAATGACTCTTCCACGATCGAGAGTCCTCGTTCGGCTCTGCAGAACTCAGCGAGGGCCTGCGTCGGCTCCACCCCGGTGTACGAGCGGAAGCCAAGTCCCCGCGCTTGGACACCCGCGCGTCCAGTTCCTGCGCCAATCTCCAGGATGTTGGTTGCTTCAGGGGAGAATCGTCCCATTCGAATGAAGTCAGTAAGGATTCGCCGCGCCATCCAGTTGTGCAGAGCTTCCGATGGCCCCCAATTGCTCCTTCCAAGGTACTCGTCATAAGCGCCCAAGCGTCCGCTCTCCTTGAATAATGCGCCGCAAAGCGCTCTCTAGAGCATATTCGTCGGAAGGGGCGGATGTCGTTATAGGTGATGAGGTTCCCCAGAAAAAGTAGACACGTAGGTTAGGCAGCTAGCGCTGTCCGTTGCAATGCTAATTCGACGCTGATGGGGCTGACGTTGTCGATCTTCGAGTAACACCGAGTGGTGTTGTCCAGTTGATATACCAAGCAGCGCCGGCGCGAAGCTCGTCCATGGTGGAAAAGACGTGACGGTAGAAGTACTCATGGTTGAAGATCGACCAGAACGATTCGGCGCTGGCGTGGTCGTAACACGAGCCGGTCTGTCCCATGGACCTCACCAGTTTGAATAATTCTGAGCCGCACTTGGCCTCAACGCGTTGGTCGCTGAACTGACTGCCGCGATCCGTGTGGAAATTGGTGCCCGCCACGTTGTAGTGGCGAGTCGCCGCCGCCAGGTCGAGCGCCTCGAGCACCAGTTCGGCGCGCATGTGGTCCTCGAGCGAGTAGCCGAGCAACTCTCCTCGAGTGTTCGTCGCGGATCGCGCAGAGGAAGACCTCGCCGTCACCGATGCTCATGTACGTGATATCTGAGGTCCACACGAGATCTAACGCCCCCTGGTCAAACTGACGTTGCACCAGGTCCTCGGGGTAGGTGGCGTTGGGGTCGCAGACGGTTGTTCTCACCTTGAACAGTCGCGGGCTAACGCCGGTGGTCCCCAGTGATTTCATGCGGGTAGCGACGGTGTTGTGGCTCACAAGGTCGCCACTCTCGTGCAGGTCCTTGGTGATGCGCGGCTCGCCGTAGGCACTACGAGAATCGCGGTGAGCGTCGAGGATCTTGACGTCGAGTTCGGCCTGGCGTTGCTTCACGGGTGAGTCAACCTCTTGACTCGTGCGCCACCAGTAGTAACCGGCGCGCGAGACCTCTAACAGCCGGGCCATGCGCGTCACCTCATAATTCGCGCACCCCGCTCGCATCAACGCAAATCTTCCTTGTTCGCTCAACTGGAAGCGAAGTACGCGGCAGCTTTTCCCAGGAAGGCGAAATCCTTCTCCTGTTCGGCGACCTGACGACGAAGGCGCAGCAGCTCGGTCCGCTCGGCGACCGTGAGCGGAATGTCGCTCGTTCCCTCCAACGCCTCGAGGCGCCGGCGCTCGTCGCGCACCCACTTGCCGAGCGTGTTCGCTTCGACGGAGAACTCAGTCGCGACTGCACGAACGCTTCGACCTGTGTTGATTACGCGATGCGCTGCCTCGATTCTGAACTCTAGGGTGAACTTCCTTTTGCTGATTGCCATGGTGACATCCTCTCAGCCGAGCTCATCACTCGGCTAGTTGGGTGCCTACATTCCCCGGGGAGGCTCAGTGAGGCACTCTCTTTTTTAGTGAGAAGATGCTGAGCACTAAGGTTTGTACTTGCTATGGAGTCAGTTGAGAGTCTCGATGGAAATTGGCGGAAGGGCCAAAACGTCTAATCGCATGCAAACCATTTCAACAACAGAATCGGCATCAATCTATATTGGACAGGCGTAGGGCGGCTGAATTGGAGAAACCGCCGGTCTCAGATTCGTCGCCTCTACCAAATTACTATTAGTGCGGATTGCCCTTGAAAATTCATGAACCACAATCAAGTCGAGGTACCAACGCCAGAAACGGTTTGTGGCATAGACGTTTGGGCTGAACATCGAAAATTGTATGACTCAGAAAGTTCATGGGCCGCACGATGATTTCTTAGTCTTCCGCTTACAATCTAATCTATGGATAAACCCGCGGATACGAGCAGCGAAACCATTGGAGATTTGGGGAGCGGAGACCTCGACTTAAATACTCTCGGAGCAAACCAACCAAGTCTTGCAATCCTTAGGGAAGAGATCTTAGAAAAGGTTGCAGCGTATGCTCGGCTCCGATGGCAGCCCCAACCCTTTATTCCAGGTAAAACTCCTGCACCCTATGCCGGAAGAGTCTTTGATGAGCGAGAGGTTGTGAGTCTTGTTGATTCCGGTTTGGACTTTTGGCTGACCAGTGGACGATTCTCGCGCCAACTAGAGAAGGGCTTAGCTGACTATGTAGGTGTTTCTGATTGCCACTTGGTAAATTCGGGTTCATCTGCGAACCTTGTCGCGTTCTCTACTCTTACTTCGCCCCACCTTGGCGAGCGAAGAATACGAAGAGGTGACGAGGTCATTACCGTTGCCGCCGGTTTCCCAACGACCGTTGCGCCAATCGTCCAGTACGGCGCTGTTCCAGTTTTTGTAGACGTTGACCCCGTTACGGACAACATCGATACATCGATGCTCGCAGAAGCACTGAGTTCTAGAACAAGAGCCGTGATGGTCGCCCATACTCTTGGAAATCCATTCGACATTGATTCAATCGTTGAGTTTTGTAATAAAAATGAACTGTGGTTCATCGAAGACAACTGTGATGCACTGGGCTCAGAGTACGAAACTCGGCTTGGAGACTCACCGCTCATAAAAAGGACCGGGAGTTTCGGTCACCTTTCAACGAGTAGTTTTTATCCTGCTCATCAAATGACCACGGGTGAAGGGGGAGCTGTATACACGAATGATCCAGAACTTGCCGTAATTGCCGCATCATTTCGTGACTGGGGAAGAGACTGTTATTGCGCGCCAGGGCGCTCCAACACATGCGGTAAGAGATTCGAGCATTGCCTTGGAGATCTTCCAACTGGTTATGACCACAAATATACATATTCTCACTTTGGTTACAACCTCAAAATGACAGATATGCAGGCAGCCGTGGGTGTCGCACAACTCGAAAAGCTTCCCTCCTTCGTTGAATCAAGACGACAAAACTTCCAATACTTGAAAGAGTCGTTATCGCCGTTCGCGCATGTTTTAAGGCTTCCCGAAGCAACTGCATTCTCCGATCCAAGCTGGTTCGGATTTTTAGTTTCAGTGCAACCAGCGGCGCGTCAGGCAATTTCAAGAGACGTAATAGTAGCTGCCCTCGAGAATGCTCGTGTTCAAACACGCATGCTTTTTGCAGGCAATCTCGTTCGACAGCCATGCTTTGACGAGATGCGGTCCACTGGTCAAGGATATAGGCAAATTGGCAATTTAGAGAATGCAGATTCACTTATGAACCATGCATTTTGGTTTGGCGTCTATCCAGGAATGACAAATGACCATCTTGACCACATTGTGATGACGATTCAAAAATGCATAACAAACGCTGGTTTGGCTTAGCGCTCACGGCACGCACCACTCCCCGCAGTAGAGTCGGTGAAACCGGTCACCACCAGGGCGGTGTGATACTCCCGTCGAGACGTCCCAGACTCAGTTCCAACTGAAGCGAAAGACACGTATCCTTTGCTCAAGCTCGTCTAGGAGGCATCGTGAAAGAGGAGGTTTGGCACACGGATCCGTACCGATTGCACGAAGCTCGCTGCTTCTCTGACGGAACGCCAACTTTGCTCGTTCGGGATGCCCGAGGCACTTCCAAGGACTCACCGCCAAACATTCCTTACCTGGATCAGCCGGAGCCGGTTCCCCAGAAGGCTTCTTCGGCTGCAGACGACATTCGACGCGCTGAGGACGGCAAGCTGGATAACGATCGGGTCCAGGACGCAACTTGGACGAGTTTCGGTGGCGGCTGTGCAGCACGGCGAGACCCGGACAAGTTGCATTCCTCGACACTGCACGGCCACGGCCTAGCTGCACTGCAACGTCTGCCCGACAAGGTGGCGAAACGGCCGACCTGCTTCATCAGGAAAGTTCGTGATCCGTTCGATGTCATTCACAGTCGTGGCCCGGAAATTGAGGGCGAACATACGTGAGCACTTATCTCATCACCGGAGCCAGCAGCGGTGTTGGCGCGGCGTTGGCGCGGCAGCTTGCCACCGACGGTATGTTGCTGGCCCTTGCCGACAGAGGCCCGGCGCACGACCTTGACAGTGTCGCTGACCTCTGCCGCAAGTCAGGTGCCACAGTTCTTACCGCAACTCTTGATGTCTGCGATGAGACACGCATCGCGGATTTCATCGAAGACGCAGCAGGCAAGGACGGCCGCCTGGATTTTGTGTTTGCGAACGCCGGAGTCATCCATGCAGCGGGAGACGACGGGCTCTCGACCAAGAGCGCTCGGGAGTTGATGGAAACGAACTACTTCGGGGCGGTCAACACGCTGGCGCCAGCCGCACGCATCATGGCGCTGCAAGGCTACGGCGGATTGGTGGCTATTACTTCGATCTCAGCTCTGGTTGCTACACCCGGCTCTGCTTCATATTCCGCCTCCAAAGCTGCCCTGATGATGTGGACCGACAGCCTTCGATTGAGCCTCAGAGAAACCAACGTGTCCGTGACCAACATCGTGCTCGGGTTCGTAGATACACCGATGACTCACGGTATGGCTCACGCCGAGCGCCTCTGGATCGGTCCTGACCTTGCTTCAAGTCGGATCATCAAAGCGGCGCGCCGCGGCGTGGCGATCGCTTCTGTGCCGTCGTTACGTAATTCGCCGTGGTGGTTTCTACGGGAGTCACCGCATGCCGTGCGTAGTGCATTGCTGGCACGTGCGTACCGACACTTCAACTAGGCTTGGGCGGCGTCGCCGTATTGACGTAAACTAAGAGCGTGGGTCAGAACCCGCCATTGACGGAACGGGCTTCGCGTTTCGCTGATGCATCGGCAAGAATTTCAGGTGTGGCCCGTGACCCCGTTGCCGATGTGCTGTTCGAGGTGGAAGTAGAGGAACCGCCTGACCGGGTGAACGCGCCGGCCGGAGCGCGAAAAACCTTTCGCCACTAACGACCAGTACCAGTCCTTCCTCCTCCCGCCTTCGCTCGATGACTGGCTGTTCGAAGACCATGTGGCCCGGTTCCTCTCCGAGGTGGTGGACGACATGTTGAACCTCTCATCGGTCTACGCCTCCTACGAGTGAGCCTCCCCGGATTTTGTCCAAATTGGGAGAGCTTTCGGCATCACTTCTGACCGCTGCGAGACCTTACAAGATCTTCCGAGTGCGATCGAGAGGATACTCGAAAGCAGTGGCCCTCAGATACTTGAACTGGTTCTGGATCCGGAGCAACGGTTTTCCCCTAAATTAAGCTCCCGACAGTTGCCCGATGGCACAATGGTCTCACCATCGTTAGAGGACATGTCTCCATTTCTTACGAGAGAAGAACTTGCGGCAAATATGCTGAGAAGAATAATGTCAGTAGTTGGCCCCTTTTGGTAGTGGTCAGTGAAGATACCTGCACCCCTAACTTCGATTCGGATGGCAAATATGTTTCGTATGTTCAATGAACTCATAAATCCACGAATCAGTTTTTCACCGGCGACTAAAGAGGCCTTACTAAAATCAAACACAACAATCGTCATTACGGGCGCTAGGGGATGGATTGGCACCGCGGCTCTAGAGATGCTCGAGAGTGTTTTTGCTGAAAAACTTTCGGCGAAAACTGTTCTTTATGGAGAAAAACAGGGATCTGTCAAACTTCGCTCAGGCGTCATTGTCGATGTCAGACCTTTATCTGAAATAAGGCGTTTAGGCGGAAGCGATTTTCTTCTTGCTCACTTCGCCTTTCTTACACGCGAACACGTTCAGTCCTATGGGCTCCAAAAATATATAGAGGTCAATAGAGCGATCTCGTCACTGGTTCTTGACTTTGCGAAACGTTCAGTACCAAGTGGTCTGTTCGTGCCGTCCTCGGGAGCAATTTACGATGAAAACGGCCAGCCTGAAGAAGACCTGTATACGAATCCATATGGATTCTTAAAACGACAAGACGAAATTCATTTTTCAGAACTTGACGTCGACTCTTCGAAAATGGCTCTGATTAGGTTGTTCAACCTGAGCGGCCCGTTCTTAAATAAACCAAGTGGTTACGTGCTGGGAACTATTCTGCAAGATCTATCTCTCGGTACTGCCATAAATCTTCGCGCAGACTACGAGGTAACGCGTTCTTACATTCATGTCAGAGACCTTATTGAGATTGCGTTCTCAATAATGCTCGGGACTATTCCTAGCCCCGGCGTACCATTCGACACCGCTGGCGAACGGGTGATTGAGATAGGAGAATTGGCGATACTCGCAGCGTCAGTTCTCGGGGTGCACGATGTTGTAGTTAACCGACCAGTAATAGACAAAAGAAAACCAAGAGATCGTTATGTTGGTGATGGTCAACTAATTATGGAAATTGCAAAAGCTCAGCGGCTCACTCTCTCATCATTGGAGAATCAAATCCTTGACACCGCTAGCTACTTAAGGTCACTTAGCAAGTAACCAATTACCAGACTTTCCAAGGCGCGTTGCCACTGGACCAAATTTCTTCAAGCAGTTGGAGTTCACGAATAGTGTCAACTGGCTGGAAGAAACCTTCATGACGAAAAACCGAAAGTTGACGTTCGCGCGCAAGGGCGCCGAGTGGTCCCTGTTCAAAGAGTACGTTATCTCCAGTTATTTGATCCAGCACTTTGGGCGACAATACAAAATAGCCTCCATTAATCCAGCCACCATCACCAGATGGTTTTTCGAGGAATTCTGATACAAGCGCCCCTTCAATCTCCAAGGCTCCGAAGCGTCCGGGCGGTTGCACCGCGGTGACAGTTGCAAGGCGACCCTGCGAATGGTGGAAATCGATGAGTTTTGTAATATCGACATTGGCAATGCCGTCGCCATATGTGCAACAGAAATCTTCATCCCCTATATATGCTGCGACACGCTTGAGACGTCCACCAGTTTGAGTGTCTATTCCGGTGTCAACCAACGTAATTCGCCATGGCTCAGTAGCAGTTTGATGCACTTCGAGTGTGTTGTGGCTTAGGTCAAACGTAATGTCAGAAGTATGAAGGAAGTAATTAGCAAAGTATTCCTTGATCATGTAGCCCTTATAGCCACAACAGATGATGAAGTCCGTTACTCCGTGTGCTGCGTATGTCTTACATATGTGCCAGAGAAGTGGACGACCACCAACTTCAACCATTGGTTTCGGACGGACAGATGTCTCTTCGCTCAGTCGAGTTCCTCGACCTCCGGCCAAGATAACGGCTTTCAATTTGCGCTCCCGCCTATCTCGTGTTGTATCGTCGATTTATTCTGCCTCAACGTTGTGTTATGCATGAACCAATAAAGACCAAATTCAGTAATCAACGAAGTTATGGTGCCTACTAAATAGGCCAATTCAATTCGAGTCATAAGCGAGATATGGGTGAACAGAATTGCCACAAACACAGTCAATCCAAGAACCCACCCAGCAGCCGAATATGCGCTCTTTCCTCTCGCAATGAGCCCCTGGTTTGCGACCATGGCCAGCATATAAAGAGAGATTGTTCCTGCAAGTATGGTCATTGTCGATCGACCTAGCAAAAAATGATGTCCAAAGAAGACTTTTAGAACCCAGGGACCGAGCGCGGCGATACCGAGTGTGCAGACCACACCAATCGTCGCAACAAGTGCAGTTATATGGAGGATGTCCCTATTAAGTCGCCGGAACTCACCTGCGTGGCTAAGCAAGGAGAGGCGTGGAAGAAGCGTTGTTTGAATGGCGCTAAAAAGAAATAGCGGAATCCTTGCGATCACTACTCCGGCGATAAAACTCCCTACTTGAGTTTGATTAGCGTGATTCGAGAGAACCTTAAATGAAATAATACTTGCGTTTAGGAGCAGCTGCGCCCCCACTGATCCAACTATGAGCCAGCTAAGTGAAGTTGACATTACTTTCTTGTCTACTGGTGGTCCCGCTTTAAGCAGGTGGCGATTTGGAACCAAGACTGCAAGTGCGACTACCACTGGAACCGCTCCAAAGACAATCCCGTAAGGACCGACAGTCTTTACTCCGACAATTGCCAGAATGATACAAACCGCAATCCGCAATAATCCGTCGAGACTCTGACCAATTGCGTAGTAGCCGAAGCGTCCACTTCCGGTAAGTATTCCAGACACCACATATAACATTGAATAACCAATTAGAGCCAAGGCAAAACCCACCACAAGCTCTGTGCTTCCATCGAACAGGTACTTCTTTAATTCTGGTGCGCCAACAGAAGTACAAATAAGTAAAAAGAGAACCATCAAACCACCAATTGATGCAGCCCGATACGCAACTGGTCCCGCTCCGAGTTGGTGAACTTTTCGATAGGCGAACTGATGATTAATCACTTGTTGAAGTGGAAGAAAGATTCCCGGACCCACTACAAAGATCGCCGCCCAGAGCGAAGAAATTGATGTGTACCTTGCAGGTCCAAGGATGTGGGCAGTCAGCGATATGAACCCATAAGCAGCTATCCCAGTAACAACCATACCAATGGCCACATAGCTCGTACCCAGTGGTACTGCTTCAATGAGAGATGAAGTGAACTTTGTTCGCGCATCCCCTGAAGGAATCGCTGGTCCCTCAATTTCGTTGTAATCCATTATTGCCAAGGGTACTCCGCACGCTCGATCATTCTGTAGCGAGAGCGGAGGGGATTGGCGGTTTCAAGGCGTGAGCGTAACACTCGGTGGGTCAACCTTAAATAGTTGACAACCCACTCTTCACTCGGCCAGTTGGGTGCCTACATTCCCTGGGGAGTCTAAGATCACCAAGCGCTCTCTCTATCATTTCCAAACACGCTTGTCCAACCCAGCCACGAGCGCCCGTGATCACTATCAAAGCGGAAGATTCTCTAAGAGCAAGTCCTAATTTTTCAGAAAAATTCGGAGTCTCGTCCTTCATAAATTAACAAATGGTTTCTAAATCTTTTCAAGAACACTTTTTAGAGCATATTGAAGAGCAGGAACCGCAGTTTTGGTAAGCGGAAAGTCAATAAAGCGAACATTCCCGATTCTCTGCAGAACAACTAATTTAAGAACTCCCCCCTCTGTCTTCTTATCTTTGTGAAGGATATCGATAATTCCCGTGATATCCATTTTACGCAGAATTTCTCGAGTGCTTGCAGATATGAGGTTAGAACCTATCCTTAGTATTCGATCGCGGTCAACCTTCGGAAGCATGTCTCTTTGAGTACTTAATTCATTCTCAACCAGAAGGCCGAACGCAACTGCTGTGCCATGTGGAATCTGATAATCGGTAAGTGCTTCAATCGCGTGACCGACACTATGACCAAAATTCATGGATCTCCGTAGATCCAGTTCAAACTCATCAACTTCGATTACCGATCTTTTTATTCTCAAGGCCAACTGAACGATTCGTTTTAGAGATCCTTGATCTCGTTCAAGAGATGAGGGAAGAAGCTCTTCGAAAAGCTTAAGTGAAATTTCGCCACCAATTATTGAAAGTCTGAATGCTTCACCGAGTCCTGACTCAATATCTTCTTGAGGAAGTGTATTAAGAAAACTGGGATGGATAAAGATCTTTCGAGGTGCAGAGAACATTCCGAGAACGTTCTTTGCCCCCATAAAATTCAGTCCACTTTTTGACCCAATGCAACTATCTGCTTGGGCTAACAATGTTGTGGGCATATAAACCCATGGGATGCCTCTTTTATACACACCAGCAGCAAAGGCTCCAACATCTTGGAGGATTCCCCCACCTACAACCAGGAAAGTCGACCCCCTTCCTACTTTTTGCGCACTCATGAAATTAAGAATTGAAACCGCGCCATCGAGACTTTTGAACCTCTCAGAAACCGCGACGCTCATAATTGGCGTTTCTCTAATGAGTTTTGACTGACTCAAATGTCTCTCGACTAACTTTTCATCGACTAGAACCAATGGCTCATTGCAACTTTTCAAAAAATCATCAAAAATATGATGGATATCTCGGCCTTGTAGAAACTCAACCTCGTAAGGTCGAGGATGCGATTTTACTTCGAGAATCGACGATTGTTCAGAGAAATCGACATTGAAGATTTTGCCTTGAACAGAGAACTCTGACATGACTTACTTTCTCCCACCATCGATGGATATGCCACCGTCGACAACAATGTTTTGACCTGTGATGTACCCGTTGAGTTCTGAGCCGAGAAAATAAACTACTTCGGCGACATCTTTTGTTGATCCGAGTCGAGCAAGTGGGATACTGTCAATGAGTTTCTTTATCGTTGCTTCATCGTTGTTCTTACTGGTTAATTTTGTATCGATATATCCAGGAGAAACTGAATTGACAAGCACCCCGTCCTTTCCAAGTTCTATGGCGAGAGCCTTCGTCGCCCCTATTAACGCATGCTTTGACATTGTGTACGGGAGTCTTCCGGAACGTGAGAGGAATCCAAAAATGGAGGAGAGGATGACGATTCGCCCATTTGCTCTTACAACGCCAGGAAGAAGTTGCCTTGTAACTTCTAAGAAACCTTCTACGTTTACGCGCAGGGAGTCTCTGATTTCGATGTCAGTTAGTTCTTTGAAAAGTTTTGGTGCATTGAAGCCTGCAGAATGGATTAGAACGCCAAATTCAGGGTGTGGCTGCTCGAACCACTTAGTAATCGAGCGACTATCGGAAAGATCAAAATCATTTCGTCCCGAAGCAACAACTTCGTGGCCAGCAGCACGAAAGCGATCAGCAATACTTGCACCAATCTCCCCGCTTCCCCCAAGAATCAGCACAGGGACCTTCGGTCTCATCAATTTCCTTCGAGGGGAATTATCATATTGTCTTTAAGTTCCTCACGAGACAGAAAAGGTGCGAGATCCTCGAGGGCACCAGACACCATGCCACCGTCTGGCAATTGTCGTGAAGCCAATTTTGGAGCAAACGGCTGTTCGGGATCAAGAAAAACTTCAAGTATCTGGGGACCATCATTAGTGATTGTGGCCTTGATTGCGGCAGATAGTAAGTCGTGTTGTTTACAACTTTGCGAGGCGATTCCAAACGCACTTCCCAATTTAGTAAAATTAGGAAAACTCAGTCCTGAGTCTGGGCCACAACCAACGATGTTGTCCGGGAAGTAATTCCTTTGCGACTGTCTGATGGAACTGTACCCATTGTTGCTGAGGATGAAAAGCTTAATTGGCAATTGATTGCCGACGATGGTTTGTAACTCTTGGAGATTCATCATGATGCTCCCATCGCCGGCTAGGCAGATCACTCTCTTCCCATGATTGGCGAGTGCGGCACCTATGGCAGCGGGGAGGTCGTAACCCATAGACGCGCAACCAGAATTTGTATATAGTCTTTGGCCTGGCTTTAGGTTGGCTGCTTGAAAGGTCACTACACATGCGGTCCCGTCACCGGTAACAATTGTGTCTCCTTCGTCGAGTTGCTGGAAAAGCTTCTCAGCAAAAACGTAAGGATTTATTGGAGAGTTTCGAGAAGAGTAGTCTGAAATCACAACTGGAAATTTCTTCGATTTATCCTTGCACCAACGCAAATATTCGCCATGTTTATCGTGTTTTACAAATGGCACGAGCATTAATAACTGTAAGGCTTCATTTAGATCAGCGTGAATCGGCAAATCTACTGACAAAGTGGGTTTATTGAGCTCTGAGTTATCTGCATCAATCATTGCGATGAAAGCATTCCGAGCAAAAGATTCAAAGGAATAACCGATTTGACGTATGTTGAGTCGACTCCCAAGGACTAAAAGGAAGTCAGAATTCTGAACTGCAAAATTGCCGGCTCTATCACCAATTGATCCGGGCCTGCCTACAAATAGAGGGTGCGCGTTCCAAAGGGCATCGTGGGCATTCCATCCTGTCGTTACTGGAATTCCCAATTTATCAATCAGTTTCAGGAAGATTTCATGAGAACGAGAAATTCGAACACCAGCACCAACCAAAATGACCGGTCTTTCCGACTCAGAAAGTTTCTCCAGCGTCTTGGTTAGGGCCCCTACAAGAGATGACCCGGTCAACGTTCCTTGTTCTTGTTTGGGTAAGGCGCCCTCACCATCGACCAAAGGATCAAAGCTATTCTGTGGAAAATTGTTGATTAGTAAAGCTTGAACATCAATCGGAACATCAATCCACACAGGGCCGGGCCGTCCATTTTTGGACAACCAGAGTGCCTTTTCTATTACAAAGCGTGTTTGTTCAGGATCTCTCAACTGAATCACTGATTTACAAATTGGTTTTGCTATTGAGATGATGTCGGCTTCTTGATCGCCCAACTGACGAAGTGGCAGATCATACGTTGATACTAAGGTTTCTCTTTTTACTTGGCCAGATACAATAATCATTGGCAATGAATCCACAAAGGCACCGAACACGCCGTTAAGTGCGTTAATTCCACCAGGGCCACTCGTGACGTTAACCAGCGCTGGTCTCCCAGATAATCTCGCGTAACTTTCCGCTGCCATTGAACATGCCTGTTCATGGTGGCAGAAAATTATATCAATGGACTCCTGACGTTTAAATGCATCGTTTAAGTGCATTGCACCACCACCAGTAACCATGAAGCATTGGCTCACTTCATTGTCAGCTAGCAGTTGAGCAATGTAATCTGCGACACGCATCAAGTTTCGCTTAGATTCTCTCATCGTCTGAAAGTACTTGCCATCGCTTTTCCAGCATAAGTATGCGATTTTCGTCTTCCTTGTGGATGACACCGTAGTAATCGCGCTTGTTCAAAAGCCACAAAAGTTCAAAATGGACCGCATTAGTGAGCCCCATTTTAAGGTCAACAGCATCTAACGCTGAAGAGTCAAAAATCACTTTCCGCGTTTCAAATCGGGACAGTTTTACTTCATGAATTTCACGCAATGCATTCATTGCATCAATTGAAACACCACCACCAACAACAAAATCCATGTTTGTGTTTTTCAGTTTCTTCGCAGTAGCAACACAAAATTCTGTGATTTCAGGATTATTTATATCATCTCTACTTTTTTTCATTGACATGGTGAAATCAACTCGACCGAATACGATCCCATCTGTCCCTTTAGGTCCACCTGCCATTTGAACTAAATCATCAATATGTTCGAACGCCGACTTAGTTTCTAGATTAAAAAGAAAACCAGTATCTTCCTGCTCCTCTTCGTTGAAGACAAGATTTTTCGCATCGATATATTTTGAGAGCGCATATGGTGTTTCAATCATTGGGGCGATTATGTATTCAACGCCGATTTGCTTGGCCTCCATCAGATCCCGGATAGCTTCGCACCCTCCAATTTTTAGTCCTAAGTCCAGGCCAGCTTTTCTTGTGATTTCTGCCAATCTTAGGATCTCGTCCATTCGAGTTCCTTCAGCTTCGAACTCTGCCTTGACCGCGGTGTACGCGAAGTCGTTCTTCCCGCGTTTAAGAATATCCAACATCCTGTGCTCTGTTTTATTCATTTCCCCTACCAAATATTGGCGTTTCCCCAAACATCAGTTATATAATTTATGCTACCTGAATCTGTCAGCGTGAGAATTGTGATTCCCTATCGATCGGTGACTTTTTGTCAATCGGCAAAGGTTTCCGAACGAAATTGAAGCGGTTGTTCGAGCGAGCAATGGTGCGCTTTGCGGCGCCATACCATTTGAAACGAAACCGGTCGAAGAACTCAAGTTTCAGTGTCGCCAGTAAATCTCGGCAACGGCGCTACCGCGGCACAAGCCCATGTGGCCAAGTCTGAGGTGACGACCGTCCTCGACCTGCCGATTGGAAGCACTGGTTGGCACCGTGACTTAGCGCATCAATCGCTCGTCAATGCGTGGGCAATCATATTGGTAGCACCCTGGCCTGGCCATCCAATTTATTATGTCCATAATGAGAAGGTGGTACCGGAGGTTCACTCCTGAATTTAAAGATGTGGCCGTAAAGCTAGTGGTCAATACCAGTCTGAGCGTGCGAAGACCTCCGTCATAAATTTCAGAGATTTGAAATCGAGGGCCTTGACTCCCAGTCAACCCCCCCCGATTGATTATCGCTCCGCTATGTGGCGTCACGTTCTAGGCTCGAGTCCTTCAGCGCCCCCAACGTATTTCAGGCATAGGTGATAGGAACGGTTGAAACGTCCCGTCCGCAATCTCGGCGGCTACTTTTCTCGTAATGAGGCGCAACTCGCTTGAATCCCGCGTAGTGGACCTTGATGATAGGCGTACCTGGCCGCAAGACTTCAGCCAATTCATCTCCGGTCTCTCTGTCACGAAGATTGCCGCTAAGCAACCTCTGCCGTCGGCGCGAAAGTAACGGTGTAGCCCAAGCTTCGTAGTTGATTCAGTGCGCGACGCTTCGTCTTGTCGGGACTTCTTCGCGAGTAGAAGTCGTCACCGGGGTCGTTGTAAGTGGTGCCGGTTTGAAGCATGTTCCAAATCGCCACGAGCATGGCGTGTTCGATGGCGACGACGGCTTTGATCGGCTCTCGCCGGGCAGCAAGGCGGCGGTACTTGGCCGAGTAGTAGGTGTCGTGCGACCTCGCCGCCGCCGCCGTGTCATTGAGGTAATGTCCCGTTAAGAGAGGGATTCGCTATGTATTGCGTGAAGAATGAAGCAAGATCTAATACGTGGTGTTTTCCAGAGTTTCATCGAATATCGACTTCTCGACGCCCAGCGATGCGCACATTCGTCGCGGTGACCAGCATCGGATTAATGCTGACTTCATTCATCGGTGTTCCCACTGCTCGTGCCGATTCCACGCAAATGTCTTCGGACAACCTCCAGACAGGTTGGTATCCTAACCAGCCCCTCCTCACCCCCTCATCTGTTGCCGGAGCTACTTTTGGGAACGTCTTCGATACCACTCTTAGCGGGAAGATTTATGCCCAGCCCCTGGTCAGTAGTGGGACCGTGGTGGTGGTCACCGAGAATGACATGGTCTACGGGCTCGACGCATCGAGTGGGAAGATCAACTGGACGGACAACTACGGTCCCGTGGCGCTGCCCGCTGTCGCCTACGGCATCAATTGTGGTGACATCGGCACGAACATTGGCATCACCAGTACGCCAGTCATCGATACCTCTACAGACACCGTCTACTTTGTGGCCGCAAGAGCCACAGGAATAGGCGGAGATACGCAGTACTACATGGAGGCCGCTAACGTTCAGACCGGAGAAAGTCCTGCTGGTTGGCCGTCGGGTGGCGTGCTGATTCAAGGGCACTCGAACCGCGACGCGGGGACGGTGTTCAGCGGTGAATTCCAGGTCCAGCGACCGGGACTCGTGCTCGTGAATGGCGTGATCTACGCCGCCTTCGGGGGTCAATGTGATCTCCCCCCGCCGACCGGTACTTACACGGGGTGGCTAATCGGAATCTCGACGACGAGTGCCTCCATTACGAGCATGTGGGCGTCAGATATCGGTGGCGCCAGTGGCGGAGCCATCTGGCAGTCGGGCGGTGGCCCGGTAGTAGACGCTCATGGCAATATCTTCGTCGCCACCGGAAACTCTAAGACAGCGGCCGACATGCTCTTCTACACCGGAACTGCGACACCGAACACAATCCCATCGCCGGGCCCTGGCACGACTCCCATAACCGACTATGGCCAGTCGGTGATCAAATTGAGTACGTCCAGTCCCATCTTGCAGGCGGTCGACTATTTCATGCCATCCAACGCGGTCGTCCTCGATAATTTCGACTACGACTTTGGTTCAGGAGGGCCCGTCGGACTACCGGCGAGCATGGGGTCCGCGCAAGAGCCCAACGTGATGCTCCAAGAGGGCAAGGCTGGGATTCTCTACACGCTGAATATGGATGCTCTGGGCGGGTACCAGGACGGAGCGAACCAAAGTGACGCCGTCCCGTCCCAGGTACTTGCAGGTGGTCAGGTTTATTCCAAACCCGCCGTCTGGCCGGGCGACGGCGGCTATATCTACCTTCCCGTGACTGGCAATCCCGGTGCCTTGAATGTCTTCCAGCGGACGGTCAGTGCGTCGGGCGCCGTGGGGTTCAATCTCGTCGGGTCCACATCTGCCAACGCGGCGGCCGGAGACTTCGGCTTCGGTACGGGTGCTCCTATCGTCACGTCCGATGGCAGCACTTCGGGTTCGTCGCTGGTGTGGATTGTGCGCGCGGCTGATGGGAGTGGTGCGGGAGCTCAGTTAGAAGCTTTCGACCCCATTCCTCAAAATCCTGGTGCGAACGGGGTTCTCGACATGGTATGGAGTTCGAGGACCTTCACATCGGAGAAGTTCGCCGAACCGGGCGTGGGTAACGGGATGATTTATGTCGGAACCGAGGACGGACACTTGCTGGGGTTTGGTTTTGGCCCCTTAACGCCGGCACTGACCGGTAACAACGTTGACTTCTCTGCGACGACGGTTGGCCAGTCCTCCACACTGACAGCACAGTTCACCGCGACCACAGCAACGACCGTGGACTCAATAGCATTGTCGGGCTCCTCCTTCGCTCTAGTGAATAGTGGGCCGTTCTCTCCGGTGTCGTTGACGGCCGGACAGACGCTCGATGCCCCAGTCACGTTCTCGCCAAAGACCATTGGTGCGAATACAGGTACACTCACGGCCAATACGACCACGGGTACGACGAGTGGCACGACGACGGTGACGCTGAGCGGCCAAGGCCTCGGGGCAACGTCGATATTGGTCGCATCCCCGGTCGAGGTTGACTTCAGCCCTCAACCAATCGGCGGCGCCATGGTCAGCCAGCTAGTAACGATTACGAACGAGTCGGGCGCCGACGTCACCATCAGCGGCTTCGTGGCTCCGGCGGAGCCGTTCACTGTAACCGATCAACCGACGACGGGAACGTTGGCCACTAACGCCTCAGTCAGTTTCACGGTCAACTTCAACCCGCCCGGTTCCTCGGGCAACTTCGCGCACGTCTTCGAAAGTATGGCGACTCTCGAGACCAGCGTCGGAAACGTTGGCGTACCCCTGTCGGGTTCGGCCAACCCACCCGCCCAGCTTGCTTTCATCCCCACGTCGCTTAGTTTCAACAACGTCAATGTCGGGGCGATAGCGACGCTTAATTTCATGGTGACAAATAACGGGGCGTTCCCGCTCACGATCACTGGTTCGACGCCCCCCATAACCGGAGGTTTTTCGGCGACCACCGTCCTGGTCACGTCAACGGTTATTGGCGCAAACTCTTCGATTCAGGAAACTGTCCAGTTCGCGCCGACAGGGGTAGGCGTCGCGTCCGCGAGTTGGACCATCACGGGTGATGACGGGTCGGGCGCACACACGCTAGCTCTCGCCGGAACAGGAATCGCCCTTCCGCCCAGCGCGCCGAGCATCAGCAACCTCCCCGCGAACGGCCAGACGCTCGGCAACAGCTTCGTGGCCAGCGTCAGCACGACTGGTGACGGCGTCAAGTCGGTCACCTCGGGCAACGCCTTCTGCACGGTCGCCGGTGACGGCCTGACGGTGACCTACGCGGGCGTGGGCACCTGTTCGCTCACCGCGCACGTAGCAACCGGCACCAACTACGCCAGTGCCGACGGCACCGCCCAGACCTTCACTGTCCAGAGCACGCCCAGCGCGCCGAGCATCAGCAACCTCCCCGCGAACGGCCAAACGGTCGGCAACAGCTTCGTCGCCAGCGTCAGCACGACCGGCGACGGCGTCAAGTCGGTCACCTCGGGCAACGCCTTCTGCACGGTCGCCGGTGACGGCGTGACGGTGACCTACGCGGGCGTGGGCACCTGTTCGCTCACCGCGCACGTAGCAACCGGCACGGACTACTCCGCCAACGATGGCGTCGGGCAGTA
>Ga0208355_1000339_pt1 | contig 21438 bp, 21 predicted proteins | sample NGESurdeep072012_6_FD_184458 | JGI IMG/M metagenome (GOLD analysis project Ga0208355, IMG submission 184458) | Arctic peat soil microbial communities from Barrow, Alaska - NGEE Surface sample 210-3 deep-072012 (SPAdes) | ecosystem: Environmental > Terrestrial > Soil > Wetlands > Peat ... | reverse complement strand
GGCATGGTGACGGCATCGTGGTCGGGATGCCAGCAGTCGAAGTCGGTCACCATGGCGACCGTGGCGTAACAAATCTCCGCCTCGCGCGCGAGCTTGGCCTCCGGCATGTTGGTCATGCCGATCACCGAATAGCCGAGTTGCTTGTAAGTCAGACTCTCCGCCAGCGTGGAGAACTGCGGGCCTTCCATGCACACATAGGTGCCGCCGAAGTGCGGCTCGATGCCTTCCAACAAAGCGGCCTCGCCGAGCCGCGCGCGCAGCCGCGGCGACACCGGATGCGCCATCGACACATGCGCCACCAGCCCCTTGCCGAAAAACGAGCTCTCGCGCTTGTAGGTGCGGTCGACGAACTGGTCGACCAAGACAAACGTACCGGGCGGCAGTTCCTCCTTGAACGAGCCGCAGGCCGACAGCGACACCAGGTCGGTGACGCCGGCGCGCTTGAGCACGTCGATATTAGCCCGGTAGTTGATGTCGGAGGGCGACAGCCGGTGGCCCTTGTCGTGGCGCGACAGAAACACCACCGGCAAGCCATCGATGTCGCCGATGCGCAGGGCGCCCGACGACTCGCCCCACGGGCTGGGGATGCGCTGCTCGCGCACGTTTTGCAGCCCCGGCAGATCGTAGATGCCGGACCCGCCGATGATGCCGAGGACTGATTTGGTCATGATGCCATCACTGCCAATCGTTCTCATCATTGCCGGGCTTGACCCGGCAATCCATGAAGCGATGAAACAATTTGGACAGCCGAATGGATGCCCGGGTCAAGCCCGGGCATGACAAAGAAAGTCAGTGCACCGCCGACCACACCTTCTTCTTGGTGAAGTACATGAGCCCGGCCAGCACGATCAGGAAGATCATCACCTGGAAGCCGATGCGCTTGCGCGCGTCGAGGTGCGGCTCGGCCGCCCACATCAGGAACGCCGCCGCGTCCTTGGAATACTGTTCCGCGGTCTGCGGCGAAGCGTCGTCATAGGTCACCTGCCCCGCTTGCAGCGGCGGCGGCATGGCGGTGGTATGGCCGGGGAAATATTCATTGTAGTGGCCGCCCTCCGGCAGAACGAAGCCCTTCGGCGCGTCCTTGTAGCCATTGAGATAGGCGGCGATGTAATCCGGGCCGTGCTCCTGGTATTGCGTGACCATGTCGAACACGAACCAGGGAAAGCCTCGGCTGTAGCTGCGCGCCTTGGCCAGCGTCGACATGTCGGGCGGGGCGACGCCGTGGGTCGCCTTCGCCGCAAGTTCATTCGCGAACGGCGCCGGGAAATGGTCCGCCAGCCGGCCGGCCCGCTCGATCGGATTGCCGAGATCGTCGAGGTCCTTGACCTTGTATTCGGCCGCCACCGCCTCGGCCTGCGCCTCGCTGAAACCGGGACCGCCCGCGTCCGCCAGATTGCGGAACGAGAGCATGTCCATCGAATGGCAGTTCGCGCAGACCTCGCGGTAGATCTTGAAACCGCGCTGCAGCTGCGCCTGGTCGTATTTTCCGAACGGGCCGGCGAACGACCATTTCAGCCGCGGTGGCGGCACCTGCTCGGTCAACTGTGCGGACGCGGGCAGCGCCATGGCGGCCAGCGAACCGGCGAGGACAAGGGCGAAGATGGGGCGCTGTATGTTCATGACCATCCTCACGCCTTGGCGCCCAGAACCGATTCCGAAATCGAATTCGGCAGCGGCTTGGTCTTCTCGAAGATGCCGAGCAGCGGCAGGACGATCAGGAAAAAGGCGAAGTAGTAGAACGTTAAGATGCGCGCGAGGATGACATAGATGCCCTCCGGCGGCTTGGTGCCGAGCCAGCCGAGCCCGACGGCCGCGATCACGAACAGCCAGAAAAACTGCCGGAACAGCGGCCGATAGCGCGCCGAGCGCACCTTCGAGGTGTCGAGCCAGGGCAGGAATGCCAGAATGCCGATCGAACCGAACAGCGCGATCACGCCGAGCAGCTTGTTCGGGATCGAGCGCAGGATGGCGTAGAACGGCAAGTAATACCATTCGGGCACGATTTCCGACGGCGTCACCGCCGGATTGGCCGGGATGTAGTTGTCGGAATGGCCGAGGAAGTTCGGGATGTAGAACACGAACCAGGCAAATAGGATGCAAAAGCACACCATCAGGAAGCCGTCCTTGATGGTCGCATAGGGCGTGAACGACACCGTGTCCTGGTCCGACTTCGGCTCGATGCCGGTTGGATTGTTCTGACCCGTCACGTGCAGCGCCCAGACGTGCAGCACCACCACACCGGCGATCACGAACGGCAGCAGGTAGTGCAGCGAGTAGAAGCGATTGAGCGTCGGATTGCCGACCGCGTAGCCGCCCCACAGCCAGGTGACGATGGCGTCGCCGACGCCGGGTATGGCGGAGAACAAATTGGTGATCACGGTCGCCGCCCAGAAGCTCATCTGCCCCCAGACCAGCACGTAGCCCATGAAGCCGGTGGCCATCATCAAAAGGTAGAGAATGACGCCGAGGATCCAGAGCACCTCGCGCGGCTCCTTGTACGACCCGTAATACAGGCCGCGGAACATGTGGATGTAGACGGCGAGGAAGAACATCGCGGCGCCGTTGGCGTGCAGGTAGCGCAGCAGCCAACCGAAGTTGACGTCACGCATGACGATCTCGATCGACTTGAAGGCCATGTCGACATGCGGCGTGTAGTGCATCGCCAGCACGATGCCGGTGATGATCTGCACACCCAGCATGAACGACAGGATGCCGCCGAAGGCCCACCAGTAGTTCAGGTTGCGCGGCGTCGGATAGGCGATGAACGAGGAATGAACCAGGCCGCCGATCGGCAGCCGCTTCTCGAGCCATTGCAAAACGCGATTGGTCGGCTGGTAGGTCGCGTGTCCGCTCATAATCGAACCTTCAAGAACAATCCGTCGCGGATCAGCCGATCCGGATCTTGGTGTCGGAGATGAATGCGTAGGGCGGCAGCGGGAGATTCTTCGGCGCCGGGCCTTTGCGGATGCGGCCGGCGGTGTCGTATTGCGAGCCGTGGCAGGGGCAGAACCAGCCGTCATATTCGCCCTGGTGGGCGAGCGGGATGCAGCCGAGATGGGTGCAGATGCCGATGACGATCAGCCATTGGTCATGGCCCTGCTTGACGCGCTCTGAGTCCGGCTCGGGATCGGGCAGGTTGGCCACGTCGACCTTCTGCGCTTCCTCGATGTCCTTCTTGGTGCGGTGGGAGATGAAGATCGGCTTTGAGCGCCAGAACACCTTGACGATCTGCCCGTCGGCGATCGGCGCCAGATCGATTTCGACCGGCGCGCCCGCGGCAATGGTCGAGGCGTCGGGATTCATTTGCGCGATCAGCGGCACCAGGGCCGCGGCTGCGCCCACCACGCCGACGGCGCCGGTGGCGATATAAAGAAAGTCGCGTCGCGAATGCTCCGCTGAAGACACGGTCGTCACGTCTTGAGCCCTCTCCCCCGGCTGCTTAGTCATCCGCCCGCGGCTTTAAGCCGGCAGGACAAGTCCCGCGGCGGCGGGGCGGACCGGTTGCGGCAGCCCTGGGTAAGGCAGGACGGCGCTACGGTGGCGTTTTATTGGCACCCTTGTGGTGGGAGTGCAAGCCCGCTATCGCCGCAGTCCCTATTAGGCGCATAAGCCGTTCGTCTAGAGCGATTTAGCCTTGGAACCGGGTGAAAAACTGGCAGGCCGGCCGATGCAGATCGCCCTTTACGAGCCCGATATCCCCCAGAACACCGGGACGATTCTGCGGCTCTGCGCCTGCTTGCGGCTAGAGGCGCATATCATCGAGCCGGCCGGCTTCCCGGTCACCGACCGCGCCTTTCGGCGGGCCGGCATGGACTACCTCGACCAGGTCGCCCTCACCCGCCATGGCTCGTTCCAAGCCTTCGAGGACTGGCGAGGCTCCGAGCGGCTTAAGCTAGTGCTGCTCACCACCGCCGCCGAAACTTCCTATCTCGACCATGACTTCCGCGACGACCAGGTGCTGCTATTCGGCCGCGAAAGCGCCGGCGTGCCGGAGCCGGTGCATGCAGCCGCCGATGCCCGCCTGCGTATTCCCATCGCTAAGGGACTGCGCTCGCTCAACGTGGCGATGGCCGCGGCGCTGGTGGCCGGCGAGGCGCTGCGGCAGACGGCGGGCTTCCTCACGGCGCGCGGTGTATAATGGCGCATGGAGGTCGCTATGGCGCAAGACAAACTTAAACCGATTCCAAAATTCCGCGACGAAGCGGAGGAACGAGCATTCTGGGAAAGCCACGATTCCACTGACTATGTGAACTTAAGCAAAGCGCGGCGCGTACGTTTCCCCAATCTTAAGCTATCAGACGAAAAACGGGACGCCAAGTGAATCGTCGAGCGGCATTGCTCGTTTTCACAGCCACGCTCGTCTTGACCGTGAGCGAAGCCGATGCCGCTCGCCCGCTGCTCGCCGAATTGCTGGCGCGCGCGCCGGTCGACGCCGGCCAGCCGGTGATGAGCCCGCTCGCGCTGGAAGCCTGTCTGCGCCAGGCGCGCGAACTCGACCGCACTGGCAGCTCGATCGACACCGAGATCGCCGCCATCGACCGGCTCGCCGCCGAAGGCATGTTCCTGCAAAACCAGATCGACGCCGAGCTGCCGATGCTCGGCGGCTATGACGAACCGGGGCTCAACGATTTCCAGCACCGGCTGATCCGCCACGAGCAGCTGGCGAAACAGTTCCAGGCCGAATTCCCGCTCTACCAGCAAAAGCAAAAGACCTACGACGCCGCGGTCGAAGAATTCGACCGCGATTGCGCGCAAAATTTCCGCGTCGGCGATCTTGCCGCCGCCAAATCCAATCTCGGAATCAAGTGATGGACGCGAGCCAAATCGAAGCCCGCAAGACCCGCGCGCGCACCTGGTTCGAGGTGCTGCGCGACGATGTCTGCGCTGCCCTCGAGGCGGTCGAGGACGCGCTGCCGACGGACGCGCCGCTTGCACAAAAACCCGCCGGCCGTTTTGTGCGCACGCCCTGGAGCCGCACCGATCACAATGGCCAGCAACCGATCTCGGGTTTACCCGAGATCGGCAATTCAAATGCCGGGTCGGCTAAAGCCGACCCGGATGGCGGCGGCGGCGTGATGGCGCTGATGCGCGGGCGCGTGTTCGAGAAGGTCGGCGTGCATTGTTCGACCGTGCATGGCGAGTTCGCGCCGGAATTCCGCAAGGAGATCCCGGGCGCCGCCGACGATCCGCGCTTCTGGGCCTCCGGCATTTCGCTGATCGCGCATCCGCAAAATCCGCATGTGCCGGCGGTGCACATGAACACGCGCTTTGTGGTCACCGGCAAAGCCTGGTTCGGCGGCGGCGCCGATCTGACGCCGGTGCTCGATGCGCGCCGCACGCAAAGCGACCCCGACAGCATCGCCTTTCACGCCGCCATGCGCGCGGCCTGCGATGCGCATCCACAAGTCGCGCCCTACGACAAATACAAAAAATGGTGCGACGAATATTTCCACCTCAAGCACCGCGATGAGCCGCGCGGCATCGGCGGAATTTTCTACGACTATCTCGAGACCGATTGGGACGCGAGTTTTGCCTTCACGCAAGATGTCGGCCGCGCCTTCCTGGGCGTCTATCCCGAACTGGTGCGGAAAAACTTCGCGACGCCCTGGAGCGAGGCCGAGCGCGACGAACAGTTGATCCGCCGCGGCCGCTACGTGGAATTCAATTTGCTCTACGACCGCGGCACGATTTTCGGCCTGCGCACCGGCGGCAATGTGGAGTCGATCCTGTCCTCCATGCCGCCGGTAGTGAAGTGGCCTTGAGCCGCATGATCCCGAAAAAGCCTGCCCCGGACTTGATCCGGGGTGGGAACCGGTTTTCGGATAAGATCATGCGCAAATAAAACTATCGCAGCGCCGCCGCCACCATCACGACGCCGCCCAGCAGCACCACCGCGTCGAGGATCGCCGTGTGCACGTGCACCGGCATGCGCTCGACGAAAGCCTTGGCCAGAAACGCGCCCGGCAACGCGACGATGCCGATCAGCAGCGCGAAGGCCACCACCTGCGCGGTGAGCACGCCGGCCAGCCCGAATACGGAAGTCTTCACCACGCCGATCACGATTGACACCGCCGCGTCGGTGGCGATGACGCCGGCGCCCTGCACGCCCGCCGCCATCAGCAGCGAGAGCAGGATCACGCCCGAGCCGGCGGTGCCGCCGACAACCACGCCATAGCCGAGGCTGCCTAACGCCAGCCCTTTGTCGCCGACGCGGAAATCGCGCCGCTTCAAATGCCGGCGCAGCGGCACGCTCAGGATCAGCATGGCGCCGATCACCAGCGCCGCGCCGGCGCTGGAGAGCCGCGTATAGCCCCAGGCGCCGAGCACGCAGGTCGGCACCGCAAAGGCGAGCACGATTCCGGCGCGCCGGAAATCGGCATAGCGGCGGAAGGCGGTGAGCCGGCTCGTATTGTTGAACAGCGCCGAGATGGCGATGATCGGCACCACCGGCTCAGGCCCGACCAGCGGCACCAGCACCAGCGGCATCAGCGCGCCGGTGCCGTAGCCCGAGACTCCGCCGACCAGGGAAGCAAGGAATGCGACGCCCGCGACCAGCGCGAGCTGCCAGAGGGAGACGTCGGCAAAGCCGGACAGGATGTTCATGAGATCGGTTCGTGCGGGTGGCACAATGCGTGCCCTTGAGCGAGCCATCGTGCGTGCCCAAGCGGGCTGCGTGGGTCAAGTGCGCGGCAGCGCCGCGCAACAAGGCACCGCGCGAGCTTGCGCGGCGCGCTGCTTTGGGCGAGCCGGCGGGCGAGGTGCTTGGGGTACTCGTGGCGATACGTGGCGCTAGCCCGATCGGCATTCATTCCCGGACAAAGTCCGCTGCGCCTGTTAGAAGTCAAAAATGCAAGGCGCAATAACGGGTTGCCATCCCCGGGGATGGCGCGGCCTGGCTGTGGCACAAGGAATGTCATTGAAAACAATAGCCGTTTGATTGTTGCTTAAACGCTACACAGGCTGGAAATCAGCATTAATACGCGGCTGAATACGGCAATCCCGCTTGCCGGGCGCATTCCGGGCTGGGTCGGGCGCATTCCGGGCTGGGTAAGGTATCGTTCAATCTGTCGGTCACTTAATAGTGGAGGTAAGGACATGCATAATTACAAATTGGCCTTTGTACTCGCTGCGGCGATGGGCTTCGGCGGTGCGCAGGTCGCTTCCGCAGCCGATATGCCGGTCAAGGCACGCCCGATGGCGCCCGTGCCGGTCGCCTACAATTGGACCGGTTGCTACGTCGGCGGCAACGTCGGCGGTCTGTGGGCTCGCAAAGATTGGAATCTCGACCCTACTGGCACTCCGATTGGAAGCAACGACCCTTCCGGATTCCTCGGCGGGGGGCAGATCGGCTGCAACTATCAGGTAAGCACGTTCGTCTTCGGTATCCAAGGCGACTACGATTGGACCGATGCCAGCGCCAGCAATAACGATCTCATCCAAACCAGTTACACGGACCGGACTAGGATCAAGGGGCTTGCGTCTGTAACCGGTCGCGCTGGCTATGCGTGGGACCGCTTTTTAGCCTATGCCAAGGGCGGCGCTGCCTGGGTGCGTGACGACTACGACGTGCATCTCACCGCGACCGGCGCGCCCGGTGCGGCGGCCAGTGAAACGCGCACCGGCTGGACCGCCGGCGTGGGAGGAGAATATGCCTTTGCGCCAAGCTGGTCGGCTTTTGTTGAGTACGACTACTACGACTTTGGCACTCGTTCTAATACCTTCCTTACGCCTGCTGGCGGAGTATGGGAAATTGCCGACATTAGAGAACGCATGAGTGTCTTGAAAGGCGGCATCAACTTTAGGTTTTTCGGTGCTCAATAGTACGTCGGCAAGACTGGCGTGAACTACAAGTTCTAGGCGGACGCCGTCGTTGCTCACTGACTGAGCAAAGACGACCCCCGCTGATGCTAAAGCCCCGGGCCTTGCGCCCGGGGCTTTTCATTTGCAGCGCCTCACTGCGCCCGCGGCGACGCAACGGTTTGCTCCGCAATCTCATTTAGTGCTTTTTGCTCGCTCGGAAACCCCGCCGCGATCCAGGCCGCTTCGGCCGCCGCCAACGCCGCGCCGAGCGCCGGCCCCTTCGCGACGCCGCGCTTGATGAAGTCCGCGGCCTTGAGCGGAAACACCGGCGCGCTCCAGCGCGCGGGCAGGCTCGCCAGCGCGTGCCAGGCCGCATCGCTTGCCGCCGCCTGCGAGCGCGCCCAGCCGAGCAGCGCGTGATCGGTGAAATGCTCGGGCCCGAGCCGGTAGAGCAGCGCGCGCGCTCCCTGTTCGCCGAAGCCCGGCGAGATCCGCCGCCAGCCCTCCGCCATCGAGGCCAGCCGCTCGTGCTCGTTGTTGGTCAGCCGCAGCTTCTGCCACAGCCGCTCGGCGTCCTCCGCCACCATCACGGCGAGCGCGCCGAGCCGGCGGACGGAATCGGGCGCGGCGCCGATTGCCGCTTCGGCTTTGGCCATGTTCTCGAACGAGCCAAGGTAACTGATCCCGCCGAGCACCCGCAGCGTCAGCCCGGCGTCGGTCATGGAGATCAGCGTCGGCACCGCGTGGGTTCCGACCACGAGCTTCATCAGCTCCATGCGCAGGCGTTCGCGCGACAATTGACCAAGGCCATCGCGGCCGGCGATGCAGGCCGCGATGCCGTCGGCGTCGGGATGATCGCTGGTGCCATAGGCGGCATGGAAGCGGAAGAAACGTAAGATGCGCAGATAGTCTTCCGCGATGCGCTTTCCCGGATCGCCGATGAAGCGCACCCGCCGCGCGGCCAGATCGTCAAGCCCGCCGACATAATCGTAGACCGCACCGTCGCGCGTGGCCGACAGCGCGTTGATGGTGAAATCGCGCCGCTCGGCGTCGGTCTTCCAGTCGCGGCCGAAGGCGACCTTGGCGTGGCGGCCATAAGTCTCGACGTCCTGGCGCAGCGTGGTCACCTCGAACGGATGCTTATCGATGACGACGGTGACGGTGCCGTGCTCGATGCCCGTGGGCACCGGCTTGAAGCCGGCCGCCGTGACGCGCTTGACCACCTCGTCCGGCACCGCCGTGGTGGCGACGTCGATCTCATGAATCGCAATGCCGAGCAGCGCGTTACGCACCGCGCCGCCGACCACGCGCGCCTCCTCGCCGTTACCGTCGAGCACGCCGAGCAGGCGCGGCAGCGCGCCGGCGCTCAGCCAGGGCGCGTCGCTCAGGCTGCGGGAAGTCGCGCCGGACGTCACTTGGTCTGCCCCGGCACAAATACGCCGTTCTCCATGTGCGCCGGCACATAGGTCGAGCCCGGCTTCGCACCGGTAAAATGCGCGAAATAGATGAAGCTACCGACCACCAGCACAAGCGCGGCGATGGCGAGCCAGGCGATGCGCGAGATCGGCCAGGAATCCGGATGCATCACGCCGGCCTTGGTCGCCCACAGAAAGACGACGTAGAGCACGAACGGCGCCACGAACAGGACGATTTCGGTGAAGACCGGGCGGATCATCGGCAAATCCGTTCGTGCAGATTGCGCAGTATACCCGCCGTCACGCCCCAAATGTAGCGCTCGCCGAAGGTGATCGCATAATAATGCCGGGTCATGCCCTGCCAGTCGCGCGAATGGCGCTGCACGTTGTCCTGATCCATGAGAAAGGCGAGCGGCACCTCGAAACTGGCGTCCACCTCGCTGGTGTTGAGCGTGAGCGTGAAACCGGGCTTGACCCGCGCGAGCACCGGCACAATGCGGTAGCCGAGCGTGGTCATGTAGAGATCGAGATAGCCGAGCGGCTCGACGAATTGCCGGTCGAGGCCGATTTCCTCGTCGGCTTCTCGCAAGGCGGAAGCGAGCGGGCTGGCGTCGCTCTGGTCGATTTTGCCGCCCGGAAACGACACCTGTCCGGCATGATCGGGCAGATGCTGGGCGCGCTGGGTGAGCAACACGGTCGGCTCGGGATGATCCACCACCGGCACCAGCACCGCCGCCGGGCGGATCGGCCGCACCGCGGCGATTTTCTCCATCACCGGATCGGCGACATGGTCGCCGTGCGCCGGCGTGATGGCGGGATCGGCGATGCCCGCCGGCACGTCGAGCGTGAGCCGCGCGCGCGCGCGCGCGAAGAATTCATCCGCCGACAGAGTTGGCACGGTTGCCGCACTCTCCATCACGCAAACTCCCGCACCGCGCTGGCTTCCGCCATCGCGAAAAATTCACCGCCCGAGACGACGCCGAACATCGGCTTGCCGTCAACCACGCGCTCCTCGCCGAGTTCGGCCAGGTCGTAGAACAGCGCGCGCGTCACCTTGGCCCACAGCTCGCGGCGGACATGTAGATAGGGCTTGAGGCCGCCGTTCGCGGCTTGCTGCTCGAAGCGCAGCGCATGACCCTGACCGGCCGCGACCCAGTCGTCGACATTTGTTCTAAAATTGAGAACTTGCCCGCGAGCATCGTGCTCGACCTTAAGCTCGACGCCGAGGAACGGCACTTCTTCGACGATTAAACCGACCTTCTCCACAGGAGTGACCAGGAAGTATTTGTCGCCCTCGCGTTTGAGAATCGACGCGAAAAGCTTGACCAAAGCGGGCCTTCCGATCGGGGTCTTCTGAAAGAACCAGGTCCCGTCGGCGGCGATCCGCATGTCGATATCGCCGCAAAATGGCGGATTCCAAAGCTCCACAGGCGGCAATCCGCGGTTTTCACGCGGCAGCGACGCCGCGATCCCTTCCAGCCCTCCCTGCCCTGCCTTCGCCATTGTTTTCCTTCGATAATCAGGCTGCCTCTGGCCTGTTCGCAACTTTGTGACCAGACGGACCTGGCGGCGGAAGATAGCGTAAGCTTGCCCGTAGAATGCGGCAGATTCGCTTTAATTGGCGCACAAAATTCGTCTCTGGTGCGTTTGTTGCATAGCTCCCAACTTGTCTAAAGGCGAGCGACGAAAGGAACCGAAATCATGGCGTCGGCAAGCGGCGAAAGCCTTGAAAAACTGGAAGATATGATCGTGCGCGCGGCGGAATCGACCGCCGCCCATGTGCGCGCCGCGAAAGCCGCCATCAGCTCGGTGATCTTCGGCCAGGACATCGTGGTCGAGCGCGCGCTGGTGACCGTGCTGTCCGGCGGCCATGCGCTGCTGGTCGGCGTGCCCGGCCTCGCCAAGACCAAGCTGGTGGAGACCATGGGCATCGCGCTCGGGCTCGACGCCAAGCGCGTACAATTCACGCCCGACCTGATGCCGTCCGACATCCTCGGCACCGAGGTTTTGGAAGAAACCCCCGGCGGCAAGCGCAGTTTCCGCTTCATCGCCGGCCCGGTGTTCGCGCAATTGCTGATGGCCGACGAGATCAACCGTGCCTCGCCGCGCACGCAATCTGCTCTTCTACAGGCGATGCAGGAACAGCACGTGACGGTCGCCGGCGCGCGCCACGATCTGCCCAAGCCGTTCCACGTGCTGGCGACGCAAAACCCGCTCGAGCAGGAAGGCACCTATCCGCTACCCGAGGCGCAGCTCGACCGCTTCCTGATGGAAGTGGACGTCGATTATCCGGACCTGGAAGCCGAGCGCAAAATCTTGTTCGACACCACCGGCGCGGATGAAACGCGCGCCAAGGCGGCGATGACCGCCGACGATCTGATCGCCGCGCAGCGGCTGGTGCGCCGGCTGCCGGTCGGCGAATCCGTGGTCGAAGCGATCCTGGCGCTGGTGCGCTCGGCGCGCCCCGGCCCCGAGGCCGGCGACATCGGCAAGCTGATCTCCTGGGGCCCCGGCCCGCGCGCCAGCCAAGCGCTAATGCTGGCGGTGCGCGCACGTGCGCTGCTCGAAGGCCGCTTCGCACCATCGGTGGATGACGTGCTTGAACTGGCCGAGCCCGTGCTCAAGCACCGCATGGCGCTCACCTTCGCCGCGCGCGCGGAAGGCGAAACCATTCCGAACGTGATTGGGCGGCTGAAAGCGCGCATCGGATAATCTCAGATGCCCGAGCCGAGGCTCAGCGATATCGAGACGAGCGCAGTACGGCAGGCCACCGGCAGCGGCCGCATGCTCGCCGACGCCATGCCGCGGCTCATTCTCGAAGCGCGCCGGGTCGCCGCCACCGTCATTCACGGCTTGCATGGCCGCCGCCGCGCCGGACCGGGCGAAAATTTCTGGCAATACCGCCGCTTCATGTCGGGCGAGCCGGCGTCCAATGTCGACTGGCGGCGCTCGGCGCGTGACGATCATCTCTATGTACGCGAGCGCGAATGGGAAGCCTCGCACACGGTCTGGATCTGGCCCGACCGTTCGCCGTCGATGGCCTTTGCCTCCGCGCTGGTCACCGACAGCAAGCTCGAGCGCGCGCTGGTGGTAGCCTTCGCCTTGGCCGAAGTGCTGGTGCAGGGCGGCGAGCGGGTTGGCGTTCCTGGCCTGCTGCGTCCGACCGCCAGCCGTAACGTGATCGAAAAGATGGCGCAGGCGATCCTGCACGATCCTCTGGAACGCGCCAGCCTGCCGATGTCGTTCGCACCGTCGCCGCTCGCCGAGATCGTGCTGCTGTCCGACCTGTGGAGCCCGATCGGCGAGGTGCAGCAGACGATCGCCCAGCTTTCCGCCACCGGCGCGCATGGCCATGTGGTGCAGATCGTCGATCCGGCCGAGGAAAGCTTCCCCTATTCGGGCCGCGTCGAATTCATCGAGCCGGAAGGCGCCGGTAGCGTCACCGCCGGCCGCGCCGAGACCTGGCGCAATGACTACCAAGGCCTGGTGGCACGCCACCGCGGGCAAGTTCGCACCGAAACCGACCGGCTGGGCTGGAGCTTCGCCATCCACCGCACCGACCGGCCGGCCAGCGAATTGCTGCTCGTGCTGCATTCGCGCATGGGCACGCATATGCAGACCACGTCGGTGAGCAGCCGCTATACGCCGGCGAACCCTAGGAGAGTGGCGTGATCGGCGGCCTCCCCCTCGGCTTCGCGCAGCCGCTGGTGCTGCTCGGCCTGCTCGGCCTGCCAGTCCTGTGGTGGCTGTTGCGGCTGGTGCCGCCGCGTCCGCGCCGCATCAACTTCCCGCCCACCCGGCTGCTGTTCGAGATCGCGCCCAAGGAGGAAACCCCGGCGCGCACGCCGTGGTGGCTTGTCCTGCTGCGGCTGACGCTGGCGGCGCTGGTCATCATCGCGGCCGCTGGTCCGTTGTGGAACCCGCCACTCGCCACGTCGAGCAGAGGGGCACCGCTGCTGGTCATGCTCGATGACGGCTGGGGCGCGGCGGCCTCCTGGGACGCCCGCCTGCGCACCGCCGACGAGCTGATGGCGCGGGCCGAGGCCGACAACCGCGGCGTCGCCGTGCTGCCGCTGTCGGAAACCGCGCGCGATGTTTCCCTGCAGGTCGCCGGCGCCGCACGCGTGCAGATCAAACAGCTCAAGCCGAAGCCCTATACCGTCGAGCGCACCGAGGCGCTGCCCTTGATCGAGCGCTTCCTCGCAACCGCACCGGACGTCGAGATCGTCTGGCTCTCCGACGGCGTCGATCTCGGCAAGGGCGGCGAATTCATCGCGGGCTTGAAGCACATCGTCGGCGGCCATCCGCTCAGCGTGGTCGCGGGCGGTCTTCCCGTCCCGCATGCGCTCGCTGCCGCCGACAACGCGGCTGGCGCGCTGACGGTGAAAGTACTGCGCGCGCAGACCGGCAGCGCCGACACCGGCTTTGTGAATGCCATCGATCTTAAAGGTTTGCCGCTCGGCGAGGCGCCGTTCGCGTTTCGATCCGACGCGCAGGAAGCCGAGGCGGTGATCGATCTGCCGGTCGAAATCCGCAACGACGTGGCGCGGCTGGAGATCGCCGCAGAGCGCTCGGCGGGCGCCGTGCAACTGCTCGACAAGCGCTGGCGCCGGCGCACCGTCGGCGTCGTGTCCGGTTCGGCCGCCGACCGCTCGCAGCCGCTGATCGGCGCCAGCTATTACCTGGCGCGCGCGCTCAATCCGTTCGCCGATATCCGCCTCGCCGAGGGCGTGGCGCCGGCCGAAGCGGTGAAGCGCTTCCTCGATCAGCATCTGCCGATGCTGATCCTCGCCGATGTCGGCAATGTCACTGAGGCGCGCGAGCAGCTCAACAAATGGATCGACAATGGCGGCGTGCTGGTGCGCTTTGCCGGTCCGCACCTCGCCGGCGCCACCGACGACGACCTGGTGCCGGTGAAGCTGCGCCGCGGCGGCCGCGTCCTGGGCGGCAGCCTGAGCTGGGAAAAGCCGCAACAGCTCGCCGCTTTCGCGCGCGAAGGCCCGTTCGCCGGCATGCCGGTGCCGAACGATGTCACCGTCAGCCGCCAAGTTCTGGCCGAGCCCGATTCGCTGCTCACCGACCGCACCTGGGCAACGCTCGCCGACGGCACGCCGCTGGTCACCGCCCAACGTTACGGCAAGGGGCTGCTGGTGCTGTTCCACGTCACCGCCGACACCCGCTGGTCGGACCTGCCGCTATCGGGCACCTTCGTCGATATGCTCCGGCGCATCGTCGCGCTGGCGGCTTCGACCGCGACCGCCGACGCCGAAAATGCCGGCGAGGCCGGCACCGCCAGCGGCCGCGCCAACCAAGCTGTGCCGCCGACCCGCGTGCTCGACGGCTTCGGCGCCTTCTCATCGCCGCCGCCAACCGCCCGCCCGATCCCCGCCAATTTCAGCGCCCGCGCCAATGCCGATCATCCGCCCGGCTTTTACGGGCCGCCGGAAGGCCTAGTCGCGGTCAATACGCTTGCACCCAGCGATCGGCTGGCGCCACTCGATTTCTCAGGCCTCAACGCCCACCTCGACGTCTATCGCCACGGCGAGCCGCTCGACCTGCGCGGGCCGATCTTCCTCGCCGCGCTGGTGCTGCTGATGCTCGACGCGCTGGTGGTGATTGTGCTCTCCGGCGTACTCGCAGGCATGCTGCCGCGCCACCGTGTGGCGACAACGCTGCTGGCGGCGTGCCTGCTGAGCGCGTTGACCATGCCCCATCCGGCGCAGGCGCAGTCCTCACAACAGCCACCACCGCCGTTATCCTCGCAGCAGCAAGACTTCGCCATGAAGGCGACAAGTCAAACGCATCTCGCTTACATCATCACCGGCGATGCCGACGTCGACGCAGTAAGCAAAGCAGGCCTGCAGGGCCTCACGCTATTTCTGGCGCAACGCACCGCGTTGGAGGCCGGCGAGCCGATTGGGCTCGACCCGGCGCGTGACGAGCTCGCCTTCTTCCCGCTGATCTATTGGCCGGTGTCGGCGAGCGCGCCAAAGCCCTCGCAGACCGCGCTTGATCGCATCGACGCCTATATGAAGCGCGGCGGCACCGTTCTTTTCGACACCCGCGACGCGGTCGACGCGCCGCCCGGCCCCGGCGGCGAGATGCAGGGGCCCGGCATGGTGACGCTGCGCTCGATCCTGTCCTCGCTCGACATCCCCGAGTTGGAGCCGGTATCGCGCGATCACGTGCTCACCAAAACCTTCTTCCTGCTGCGCGACTTCCCCGGCCGCTTCACCACCGGCCAGCTTTGGGTCGAGGCACTGCCGGCGGAAACCGAGGAAGAGACCAACCGCCCGGCGCGCGCCGGCGACGGCGTCTCCTCGATCTTGATCACCTCGAACGATCTGGCCGGCGCCTGGGCCATACGCCCGGACGGCCAGCCGGTGCTGCCGCTGGTGCCGGGCGAGCCGCGCCAGCGCGAATTCGCCTTCCGCGCCGGCGTCAACATCGTGATGTACGCGCTCACCGGCAACTACAAGGCCGATCAGGTGCATATCCCGGCGCTGCTCGAGCGGCTGGGACAGTAAAGGTGAGACGACCATGAGCAAGGACGAGCCAAAGTCGAAATCTCCTGCTGACAAGGCCCCATCGCGCGCCGCCCAAAAGTCGCCAAAGCTCGACCCTTGGGGCTGTATGGCCGGCACCGTCACGTTCATGCCGGATGCTGATCTGACCGCGCCCAGTGGCGAAATCTGGAACGCGGAAAAGGGCCGGTCGCTATGATTGAATATATCTCGGTCCATTCGCGCGCCGGACACGTTCGCACATTGGTGTGTTGACCATGAACCTCGGCGTCTCATTCGCTCCGCTGGTGCCGGCCTATGTGGTGTGGGCGGCCTTCGGCGTGGCCTTGCTGATTTCGATCGTGCTGCTGCTGGCGCGCAGCCGCGGCGCGCCGATGCGGGCGCTGGCGCTCGGACTGATGGTGCTGGCGCTCGCCAATCCATCCCTGACGAGAGAAGACCGCGATCCGATCCCCTCGGTTGCCGCCATCATCATCGACAAGAGCCCGAGCCAGAATTTCGGCGACCGCAACGCCCAGACGGAAGCCGCGCGCGCCACGCTGGTCGAGCGGCTCAAGCGCATTCCCGGCCTGGAAGTGCGCGTCACTGAGGCGGGCGCGGCGGACGGCGAGACCGACGGCACCCGGCTGTTCTCGGCCTTGTCCGCCACGCTAGCCGACGTGCCGCCCGACCGCGTCGCCGGCGCCATCCTGATCACCGATGGCCGCGTGCATGACGTGCCGGCCGACGCCGCCGCGCTCGGCTTCGCCGCGCCGCTGCATGCGCTGATTACTGGTCACCGCGACGAGATCGACCGCCGCGTCGTGCTCACACAAACGCCGCGCTTCGGCATCGTCGGGCAAGCGCAGACCATCGGCTTCCGCATCGAGGATCAAGGCGCCAAGGCAGGCAGCGCGCAAGTCACCGTGCGGCGCGACGGCGAGGTGCTGGAAAAGCGCGTCGTCGCCGTGGGCACCGACATCAAGGTCAATGTGCCGATCCCGCATGCGGGCGCCAATATCGTCGAGATCGAGGCCTCGCCGCTCGAAAACGAGCTTACGCAAGTCAACAACCGGGCGGTAATCTCGATCGACGGCGTGCGTGACAAGCTGCGCGTGCTGCTGGTGTCGGGCGAGCCGCATGCCGGCGAGCGCACCTGGCGTAATTTGCTGAAATCCGACGCCTCGGTCGACCTGGTGCATTTCACCATTCTGCGCCCGCCCGAGAAGCAGGACGGCACGCCGATCAACGAGCTGTCGCTGATCGCGTTTCCGACCCGCGAGCTGTTCCAGCAGAAGATCTCGGAATTCCAGTTGATCATCTTCGACCGCTATGCGCGCCAGGGCGTGCTGCCGATGATCTATTTCGACAACATCGCGAAGTATGTGCGCGACGGCGGCGCCGTGCTGATCGCGGCCGGCCCCGACTACGCCAGCCCGACCAGCATCTGGCGCACGCCGCTCGACGTGATCCTGCCGGCGGAGCCGAGCGGTGATGTCACCGAGCAGCCGTTCCGGGCTACGCTCAGCGAGGCCGGCAAGCGCCATCCGGTCACCCGCGGGCTGGAAGGGTCAGAGAGCGATCCGCCGCATTGGAGCCAGTGGTTCCGGCTGGTCGACATCAAACACACCAATGGCACCAACGTGATGCAGGGACCCGACGGCAAGCCACTGCTGGTGCTGGCGCGCGAGGGCGAGGGCCGCGTGGCGCTGCTGCTGTCCGACCACATCTGGTTGTGGGCGCGCGGCTATGAAGGCGGCGGGCCGCATCTCGATCTGCTGCGGCGGCTGTCGCATTGGCTGATGAAGCAGCCGGAACTGGAAGAGGAAGCGCTGCGCCTGATCGTCAAGGGCCACGATATCACCGTGCAGCGCCAGACCATGGCCGACAGCGTCAACGAAGTGACGCTCACCTCGCCGACCGGCGCCGCTCGCACGCTCACTTTACAGCCGGTCGAGCCGGGCGTCTGGCGCGCCGCGGTCACCGCCAACGAACTCGGGCTGTGGCGCGCGACCGACGGCAAGCTCACCGCGCTCGCCAATGTGGGGCCGGCCAATCCGCGCGAATTCGCGCAAGTGACGTCCACCACCGAGGTGCTGCGCGCGCTCACCAGCGCCACCGGCGGCGACGCGCGGCGGCTGGCGGACGGCACAACGCTCGACGTGCCGCGCGTGGTGCCGGTTCGCACCTCGACCACGTTCAAGGGCGAGGACTGGATCGGCCTGAATATGCGCGACCTCAGCGTGGTGCGCGGCATCGGCGTGCTGCCGATCTTCGCCGGACTGATCGGGCTATTGCTGCTGGTCGGCTCTCTCGCCGCCACATGGGCTCGTGAGGGCCGTTAAACTTCTTTACTTTTGCGCATGATCTTCTCCGAAAACCGGTTCCCACTTTTCGGGATCATGCGCGTTCCCAGTCCGGCCTGACCATCCCGGAAACGCCGTCGAACGCGCCGGTTTTGAGTTCTGCCACCAGCAATCGCGCCGGATCGACCGGACCCGGCATCTTGACCTGGCCCTTCGGGATGCGCTTGAAGCCGGACTTGCCGTAAAACGGCTCGTCGCCGATCAGCACCACTAATGTGTGGCCCGCGGCCTTGGCGTGCTTGAGCGCGCGCTCGATCAGCGCGCTGCCGACGCCGTGCTCGCGAAACGGCGGTTCGACCGTGAGCGGCCCCAGCAGCAGCGCTGGCGTCTCGCCGATGCAGATCGGCGTCAGCCACACCGAGCCGACCAGCAGCGTGCCGATGCGCGCGGTGAACGACAGGTCGAGCACATGCCCGCGGCTCTCGCGAATGCGATAGGCGCTGCGCGCATAACGGCCAGGGCCGAAGGTGCGCTCATGCAACCGCTCGACCGCCAGCGCGTCGTCGGCCGTTTCCGGCAGGATTGTCAGTGCAAGTTCGCTCATCTTGTGCCGATTAGCATTTGGGTCGATTCTGGTCCATCGCCGGTGGCGTTTTGCGCCTTTATTGCCTAGATGAATAGCAACAAAGGTGGAGGTTATCGGCATGGGAATGCTGGTTGACGGCGTTTGGCAGGACGACGTTTCGCGCACCAAGGACGGCCAATTCATCCGGCCGATCCCCCGCTTCCGCAATTGGGTCACCCCCGACGGCAGCGCCGGACCGTCCGGCGAAGGCGGCTTTGAGGCCTCGGCCGGCCGCTATCACCTTTATGTTTCGCTCGCCTGCCCGTGGGCGCACCGCACCGTCATCTTCCGCAAGCTCAAGGGGCTCGAGAACGTCGTCTCGTTGTCGATCGTCTCGCCCGACATGCTCAAGGACGGCTGGACCTTCAACAGGCAAGAGGGCTCGACCGGCGACGACGTCAACGGCAAAAGTAAATTGTCGGAACTCTATGTGCTGGCCGATCCGCGCTATTCAGGCCGCGTCAGCGTGCCGGTGCTGTGGGACAAGAAGCGCAAGACGATCGTCAACAATGAGTCGCCGGATATCATCCGCATGCTCAATTCGGCGTTCAATGCGTTTACCAATATTCACACCGACTATTATCCGGAAAAATTGCGGCCCGAGATCGACCGCATCAACGATCTCGTCTATCCCAACATCAACAACGGCGTCTATCGCGCCGGTTTCGCCACCGCGCAGGCGGTCTACGAAGCGGCGTTCCGCAACGTGTTCGACACGCTCGACGAGATCGAGCAGATGCTGTCGCAGCACCGCTATCTGGTCGGCAACACCGTCACCGAGGCCGACTGGCGGCTGTTCCCGACGCTGATCCGTTTCGACGCCGTCTATTATTCGCATTTCAAATGCAACTGGCGACACATCACCGAATATCCGAACCTGTCGAATTACGTGCGCGATCTCTATCAGGCGCCGGGCGTGGCCGAGACCGTCAGCCTGGCGCAGATCAAACGGCATTATTATTTCAGCCAGCGCCAGGTGAACCCGACCGGCATCGTGCCGGTCGGTCCGCAACTCGACTTTGCCGCGCCGCACGACCGCGCAAGGTTTGGCTAGCCTCCCTTGCGCGCCCGCGCGAGCGTGATCTTTCCCTTCGTCCTTTTGATATCTCCACTGCGTTCGAGCGCGGCCAGGGTGCGGTAGAGCGCTTCGTGGGTAAGCCCGAGTTCGGCGGCAAGATCCTTGAGCGTGCCGCGCAAGGCCACCGTGCGGCCGTCGGCGTCGGCGTTGAGCTTGAGAAAATGGCGGACGCGCTCGCGCGCCGAGCGGATATTGCGCTGCTCGATGCGCGTGCGCAGGTGCATCACCTGATGCGCCAGCGTCGCGCTGAAGGCTTGCGCGGCTTTCGGGTCCTGGTCGAAGGCGGCCAGCAGCGCCGCTTTCGGATAGATGCGCACCACCACGTCGGTGCTGGCGATGGCGTCGCAGTGATAGGCCGGCGAAAACAGCGAGGCCTCGGCCAGCGTCTCGCCCGGACCCGCGACATGCAGCACGATTTCATGGCCGGAACGGTCGACGCGCGCCAGCCGCACGCGGCCGGCGAGCACTTCGCAGAGGCCGGCGGTCTTGTCACCGAGCCGGAACAGCGCCTCGCCGGTTTTCAATTTTCGGTCGATCGCCTTCGCGCGCACCGCGGCGGGGAGCCAATCCTTGCCCGGCATGGTTTGCCTCACCACAACTCGCTCACCGCCGCGCCGCCGAGCACCTCGGCGATACGGGCGCGGGTGGCGCGGCTGACGCCGTCCGGCAGCGCGTCGGGTGCAAAGAAGCCGTGTTCGATGATTTCATGATTTGGCACCGGCATGGTGTCCTGGCGGAATTCGCGCACGATGAACAGCGCCACATGGTCGCGCCGCGACGATCGCTGGTTAAAAAACACGCCGTGCAGGACCGGCGGCGCGGCCAGCAGGATATTGCCTTCCTCGGCCAGCTCGCGTGTCAGCGCCGCGAGGAACGTCTCGCCGGTCTCCACCCCGCCGCCGGGCAGGTGCCAGCCGTCCACATAAGAGTGCTTGACCAGGAAGATGCGCCCCGTTCCGTCGATCACCATGGCGCGCGCGCCCAGGGTCGCGGCGCGCGCGAAACGCCAGTAGAAATGCATCAGCCGCCGGATCAGCGGCTCAAGCGCGCGGCGCAGGCGTTGCAAAGGCATGGCTCCTCTTTCAATTGACCGTCATTCCGGGGCGCGGGCGAAGCGAGCGAACCCGGAATCCAGAAGCAGCCTCAGAGATTACATCTGGATTCCGGGTCCGGCGCTAAAGCGCCGTCCCGGAATGACGGCGAGAGGCAGCCGCACGGATATGTGTCAAACGGGACCCTTTCAAGACTAGAATGCTCTGATATATGAAATCCATCCGCCAGCCGGCGAGCAGAGGGGCCCCGTGAAAAGATTTTCCGACCTGACTGAGCAGGAAGTGCTGGCGCTGGCCATCAGCAACGAGGAGGAGGACAGCCGCATCTACCGCGGCTTCGCCGACGGCCTGCGCGAACAGGCCCCGGCCTCGGCCAAGATGTTCGAACTGATGGCGGTGGAGGAAGTGCGCCACCGCAGCCGCCTCAACGACCTCTACAAGCAGAAGTTCGGCGATTACCTGCCGCTGATCCGGCGCCAGGACGTCAAGGGCTTCCTGAGCCACAAGCCGCTCTGGCTGGTGCGTCCGCTCGGGCTCGACGAGGTGCGCAAATATGCCGCCGAGATGGAATACGAGACCGCGCGCTTCTATCGCAAGGCGGCGGAGACCAGCCGCGACGCTTCGGTGCGCCAGTTGCTGATCGATCTGGCCGAGGCCGA
>Ga0208355_1000337_pt1 | contig 21488 bp, 19 predicted proteins | sample NGESurdeep072012_6_FD_184458 | JGI IMG/M metagenome (GOLD analysis project Ga0208355, IMG submission 184458) | Arctic peat soil microbial communities from Barrow, Alaska - NGEE Surface sample 210-3 deep-072012 (SPAdes) | ecosystem: Environmental > Terrestrial > Soil > Wetlands > Peat ... | reverse complement strand
CAACCTCAAACGAGCCGCCCACCGCGACTGGCCCACACCCACCCTGCCGATCGGGAGCGCCATCCGCGTCCTCAGTCCACCCTAAGTTATGGGTATTGGCAGAGAGGCCACCTTCACCGGCCGCCTTGACTGGAAGTCTGGGAGTGACACCGTCTCGTGGGATGGGTACACGGTCTTACAGGCAAAGTTCCGACAACGTCCGCTGGGTACCAGTCAGGACCAGTCCTGGTTGATTCATCAGATGCGCAATGAACTCACCGACTGGGCCAACCCGAAGAAGACGCGTCGCAAGGCTGGCAAGGTCCCCGACTACCTCGTCATCGCCACGAATGTGGTGCTCTCGCCAGGTGCCGGCGGAGGGATCGACGCGCTTGAGGCGATGATGAAGGAGCTAGCGCCGAAGGCTGGCATACGAAGCTGGCTCGTCTGGCACCACGACAAGATCTGTTCGATGCTCGATGACGCTCGAGACATCCGAAGCGCCTATGCAGGGCTGATCACCGCGGGTGATGTTCTGTCCCAGTTACAGGAGTACGTCCAAGGATCGGCTGCGGCGATCGGCGACGACATCCGTCTACACGCTGCCCAGGCGCTGGTCCAGGAGCGGTTCGTTCGTCTCACTGAGTCTGGGGGGCTTGGCCGCCTCACCCTCGAGCAGGTAGGCGTCGACCTGCCGGCAGTTCGCCCATCGAGTGATGGAGAGATGGTCCTCGTCCAGACAATTGCTGCGCTCGTGCGCATTGGCGACCACATCCTCAAGCATGACTCACTCGAGCCCGGGGTCCCGTCAAGGATCGTTATCGTCGGTGGCCCAGGCCAAGGCAAAACGACACTCAGCCACCTGCTCGCGCAGACCTATCGAGCAACCCTGCTGGGCGACGATCCCGACCGACATGGGCCTCAGGTTGCTCCTGTCGTGCGGAGCACACTCGACCTTCTTGAGGGTCAACGAATACCCAAGCCGCGTAACAAGAGATGGCCGATTCGGGTCAACCTGGCGTCGTTCGCTGATGACATCGGCGGGCGACCCGAGAGCCTCCTGAACTGGATCGCTCGAAACATCCGTGAAACGACAACGTCGCAGCTAGGCGCAGCTGACCTGATTTCATGGTTTCAGCAGTGGCCGTGGTTGCTCATCTTGGACGGTTTCGATGAAGTGGCGTCGCCGCTCGCTCGGAACCTGGTTCAAGATCAGATCGTCAATCTGTTCATAGAGGCAGATACGCGTACCTCGGATCTGCTGACAGTGATCACAACCCGGCCGCAAGGGTATGAGAACGATTTCGCTCTTCCCGGCGTCGAGCACATGACACTGAAGCCGCTCGACACGACCGAGGCCCTGGCCTATGCATCGCGGTTCGCAGACCAGCACTTTGGACAAGATGTGCTTCAGCGAGACAAAACTCTCGAGCGTGTGACGACAGCAGCCAAAGACCCGGCCACATCCCGACTGATGACATCACCCCTACAGGTGACCATCATGACGCTTCTCCTTGAGGGACGTGAACGCCCGCCACACGGCCGCTACCGTCTGTTCGACGCCTACTTCGACACGGTCTATCGGAGGGAGGCCAACAAGCATGGGCCTTCGGGGAGTCTGCTGGAATCATTCCGCAAGGACATCGAACATCTCCATGAGCAAGTAGGTCTGCGCCTTCAAGCTGCTTCCGAGCAAACGTCCACATCGGACGCCACGATGTCCGCGGATGACCTGCGCCGGCTGGCGGTTCAGCGGCTGGTGGACACACAGGGACACGAGCCAGAGGAAGCTGCAACTTTGGCGGACCAGATCGTCCATGCGGCGACGAATCGTCTCGTCCTTCTCGTTCCTAAGAAGGATGGGGTCGGATTCGAGGTGCGCAGCCTCCAGGAGTACTTGGCTGCACGGGCCATGACCTCCGGCTCGGATGAAGAGCAGCTCCATCGCCTCGCAGTGGCGGCGCCGTCCGCGCACTGGCGAAACACCTGGCTTCTGGCGTTCGCCCGGGCTCTCGACACAAGAGAGCACCTGCGCGATCCGCTCTTGGGCATGTTGCGAGGCCTCGACTCCGATCCTCTCGCGGGTCGAGTCGGGCTCGGGCCGGAGCTCGCGCGGGACCTACTGGCTGACTCCATCGCGCACGAGGTTCCCACATTCCGGCAACAACTGTTGGACATCGTGTTAGGGATCTTGACTCTACCGCCGCGCCCCATCGCGGTCGGGGACGTGTTGGTCGAACTTGCCGAGGAACGACCTTTGTACAGGTCAACGATCACTGAGGCGCTCAAGCGGGGTATCGAGGGACGGGAAGACACAAAGGCTGCGATGTGGTTGGTCCTTACCGATATCGCGCGGCACGTCGGCGTCCTGCCTGCAACAGCGCGACAACTCCTACACCAGGTCAAGTTGGACACGCTCGAGCTGAAGGCGACGGGTGCTTGGCTCAATGATGGTGGTGATCAGCCAAGTGAAGCCGAGTCCGACTGGGCTGAGCTGGCAGCCTTTGTTCTGGAGGACCCGCGGGACTACTTGGAAAGCGATGACGACCGTGAGGTAGTTGATGCGTTCATGGCGACACTGGCACAACGGAGAGTGCGAGTGCTGAGGGCCGACCGACGAATCGTATTGCCGCCAGGGCAGTCGCTGCTGAGGCGCGGAGTCCTCGACGCCCCGTACCCCCAGAGTCCAGACGTACGCGATGCCGTGGCCATTGCCCTAGACGGTATGGATCCACGTAGTTGGGGGGCCTCATCGGAGATTCGAAACGGCTTGTGGCGGGCGATGCGCCGAACTGCCGTCGCACCACGTTTGCTCGTGACGCCGAAATCTGTCGACTTGAAGGCGTGATCGCTCTTGTCAGAGTCCAACCCGCTGGCAACATACATAGAGCTCCGGGGACCCGCCCTACTCCGTTGGTCAGGACATCACCATCCCGGTGGCCATTTCCGTCGCCAAATGCAGTGACTCAATAACGGCCGTTTTCGAGACGCTGGTGCCCGGCGGTCGGCTCCACGCTCAAACCCACTGTTCAAAACCTCTGTACGAAACCCGTGTCGCACAACAGGGGTTGTCGGGGGTTTTCGCTACGGCCCGGGTATGGGTCATCTGCTGGGGGCCGGAAGCGACACGTATGACGATGTACACCCTGCATTCCGAAATCTGGGGCAAGATGCAAAGGGGCCAGCGGAGACCGGGGAGCACATGCCAGGACGAAGGCAAGAACTTCGAGACAAGACGATCTACCCTTCCGACCCTCACATGCGCATCAAACACCGGATCTATCGGGGTTACCTCAACTGCTGGATGCCGAAGATCCTGCAAGCGGATTGGCACGAAGGCGCCGTCGTCTTCGATGCCTTCAGCGGCGCCGGTTATTACAGCGACGGTCTCGAAGGCAGCCCAGTCTTGGTTGCGCGAACGTTCCTTGAGCATCAGGCCCGCTTGCGTTTCAAGCCGCTGCAACTGGTCACGCTGGAAGAGCGGCAGGACCGAACGGAGGCGCTGCGGGCGAAACTCGCGGCCATGCCGTCCTGCCCCGGATTCACGCCAAGTGTGCAGGATCCGGGCGAGTTTTCAACCCGACGCCAAGGCTTGGCGTCGACCTTCCTCAGTCATCGCGAACCAGCCCTGTGGCTGATTGACCCCTGGGGCCTGAAGCAGATCCCTTTTGACGACGTGGCGGCGTGTGTCGCCCAACCGGGTCAGGAAGCGATCGTCAGCCTGATGCTCGACGAGATGCACCGCTTCAAGACGCAGCCGAAGTTCGAGTCCACCTTGAACACTGTTTTCGGAGGCGATGCTTGGAAGGCAGCCGTGCCCGAATCAGACGAAGGAAGAAGCAAGGACGCGCTCGTGCAGATCTACCGAGACCGCTTCAAGAGTCTGGGCTGTCAAACGGCCCGCTTTGACGTTCGCGTAGCTAATAGGACGCCGCGCTACTCCCTCATCCTCATCACTCGGCACCCGAAGGGGCTGGCCTGTTGGAGGCCAGTCGCTTGGCACATGGATCCAAACTCTGGTTCGGGTGCTGCCGTGCAGGCAGAACTGCAATTCGGACCTGACCTCCAACCTCTGCGCTGCGCCCTGACGACTCTGGCGGGCAATGAACTGGCATGGCAGCAGGTGGAACAGGTCGCCCATGAAGCGGGATTTACCACGAAACACCTTCGAGAGGTCCTGAACGACTTGTCGTCTGAGGGCCTCGCCGAGAGAATCTCGCCGCTGACGTCCGCGTCGCAGTGGCCAGAGACATCACGCATCGTGATCTTCCGACCGGAGGCTGACTCTGAGGATGCACTCATCGTCGACGGCGGAAGCTAGGAAACCCTTGTCCTGATGGGCATCTCGTCCCACAAGGCGCCTTCGAGTTCGCGGCCACCAGCTTTCGGTGTGTGTCCACCCCATTGCTTGAAGAAGAAGGCAACGTCGGCGGCGGTGCATATGTCGCGGATTTCGATGACCCATCTGGGGTCCATTGGGCGGTGTTTGTGCCCTGATTCCCCGCCTGCGATGACCCAGTCGATGCCGGTGATGTCCATGCCTGTGAGGGGGCCGAGTAGCGGCTCACACGACAGGAATTTGACCTTGGCGGGTATCCCTCGGAGGTCGTCAATGCGGACAAGGACGTCCTCGTTTTCGACGGAGACACCCATCCAAACGTTGTCGGGCCAGTCCAGCTTCTCGGCGAGGAGCCGGAGCCGGCGCGAGCGTTTGGTGAGGACCTGGTAGGTGTGTTGTGGGGTGTCTCGCATGACGTCGAAAACGTCGCGGACAAAGGCGATCGGTACTTTGGCATGGAAAAGGTCGCTCATCGAGTTGACGAAGACCAGCTTCGATGTCGGCCAGGTGTAGGGGATGTCCAGGGAATTCGGGTGGACGGTCACGCCGAAACCTGGCCCGCTGGTTCGAGGGTCGCCGTCGTTCTGATACTTAGCAGCCCCCATGGCCTTGAGTCGTTTGGAGAGTGTGAGGGCGTAGCAGTTGTCACACCCCGTGGAGACACGATCGCACCCTGTCGTCGGGTTCCACGTCGCTTCCGTCCACTCGATACTGGTCCCGTTGGCCACCGGTGCCGTCCTCTCCCTCGCGTGTCGCCCAGTGTGCTGCCTTGTCTCGTACGGTATAGGCCGCCTCCCAGTCGGACGGGAGGCACATCGGCAAGTCGGATTCCCGGTTACCGCCCCACCTCTACAAGTTGGTATCCAGCCTCGATTTCCCGGATGCGACGGAACGCGGTCAGCGGATGGGAGAGCATGCAGGCAACTGATGTGGCTAGAAGGCTCGCCATCGCCTTGAGGGCATTGACGGGCGCGTAGACGCTGGTGGACGCGGCGTGAACGCTCGCATTGCGCAGGTAACCGTCGGGTTCCTGCCCCCAAGTGCCCTTGGTTTTGAGAGCGGACTGGCAGGCGGCCAATGTGTCCCGGAGAACCATGGCTGTCATCTGTTTTGTCTCTGTCTCTCGCAGCTCACTCTTGATGACACCCAAGATCTTCCCCTCTCCCGCAGCAAGGACCTGCTCGAGCATGGAGTCGAGCACGCAGGTGGCCAGGGCCTGGGCGGATTCATGGTGGCCTGCGTCGTGAGCGTGGTAAGCGCGTTGGAGCAGTTTGACGACGTCCTGCAGTTCGGGGGTGACGACAGCTACGGCCGCACGGCAGTCATCGACGATGCGCCCGCCATGGGCGAGGAGGACCTTCTCGCGTTCTTCCCGGTCCGGTGCGGCCACGATCTCCTCGACAATCTCGGCCCTGGGCGCCCACACGAGGCACAATTGCTCGTTGGCGGCCAAATTTGCCATGTGAGGCCACAGGCCGGGTAGAGCCCGAATGTTCGGCGGGAAGAATTGCAGAAAGACCTCGGTACCGACCTTGACCGCTCGCCGTAAAGGCTCCAGATTGACTCGCATGGAGGCCTCGAGAATCTGATTGACCCGAGCCGCGATAGGTGCAGTTATCCCCCCTGCAATCCGCTGGGCATTCACTCGCATCCGCGCATACGAATCGGACGTGTCCAGCGCTCGGCGCAAGCTCTCAACGTTGGTGCGCATGGCCCGTTGCACTTCTGGGGACTGAACCAGCCGCTGGAGCATGTCGGCCATCGCCTTCTGCTGCTCCAGGGTCAGCCGGCCTACCGGTTGCTCGCTCATGGAGGGCAAGGCTACGGGGGCACACCGACAGAGCTCCGACGCTTCCTGCCGTCCCGGCTGACCTGCAAGAACACCGTCTCGAGCTTGGTCAGGTCGTGCTTCACCGACCACCACGGTTTCCTGCTGACCAAGATGCTCGCTCGCATCGACGCCCTGGACGTGGACATCGCCGACGTCCAGGCCAAGATCGAAGCCCAAATCGCCCCTTTCGCTGATGCCGTGGCGCGCCTGGATGAGATCCCCGGGGTCGGTCCTATCGCCGCCGCAGTAATCATCGCTGAGGTCGGCGTGGACATGACCCGTTTCCCGACCCCGGCCCACCTTTCGTCCTGGGCCCGGTTCGCCCCCGGCGTCAAGGAGTCCGCGGGCCGCAGGAAGGGCACCGCCTCCACCGGTCACGGCGACCGCTACCTAGCCCGGGTCCTGGGCGAGGCCGCCGTCGGGACGAGCAAGACCACCACGTTCTTGGGCGAACGCTACCGGCGCATCGCTCGACGGCGCGGCAAGAAGAAGGCCGTCGTGGCCGTCGGCCGCTCCATCCTGGTCATCGTCTGGTACCTACTACTCGATCCCGAAACCCGTTACCACGACCTGGGCTCCGGCTAATACGACTCACGCATCAACCCAGAACGTAAGAAGCGCAACCACATCCGTGAACTCGAAGCCCTCGGCTACAAAGTCACCCTGCAACCCGCCGCCTGACCCAAGCACTGAACCTCACCGCTACAACCCATCCCGGCTCCGCTGCGCTCCGCCGGGATGCTTCGCCGGCCTACTCACCACCCATTTTCGAACTAGACATAGGCTGTCTGGACCCAGCACACGTCAGCTCGAAAGGGCACCCATATGAGCGACTGGCTCACAACCGTCTTCCCCGTCAGAAAACCTGTCATCGCGATGCTGCACCTGTCGGCTTTGCCTGGGGATCCCGGCTTCGACAGCACAGGTGGCCTTGCGGCCGTCGTCGATCGAGCGAAGTACGAGCTCGATGCACTGCAAGAGGGAGGCGTCGACGGGATCATGTTCTCCAACGAGTTCAGCCTCCCGTACCTCACGAAGACCGAACCGATCACAGCGATCACGATGGCCCGCATCGTCGGCGAACTGCTCTCGAACATCTCAGTGCCCTATGGCGTCAACGTTCTCTGGGACGGCCGAGCTTCGATAGATCTCGCCGTTGCAACGGGTGCACAGTATGTGCGCGAGATCTTCACTGGCGTCTATGCAAGCGACTTCGGCCTCTGGAACACCAATATCGGCGAAGTTGCCCGCCACCGCGCTCGAGTCGGGGGCGAGCGCGTCAAGCTCTTCTTCAACATCGTGCCTGAGTCGGCGCAATACCTCACGGACCGTGACTTGACGTCGATCACTGTGACCACAGTCTTCGCAACCCTCCCCGACGCAATCTGCGTTTCGGGCCTCACAGCCGGCGCGCCGACGGAAACTCACGCCCTCACCACCGTGAAGGCTGCTGCCGGCTCGGTGCCGGTCTTTGTAAACACCGGTGTGAGAGCACACAACATCGGAGAGCAGCTCGCCGTCGCTGACGGGGCGATCGTCGGAACCTACTTCAAGGAGGGCGGTATTTTCGCGAACCGAGCAGATACGGCCCGTGTCACAGAGCTCATGAATGCAGCAAAGGATTTCCGCGCGACGATCGTCTAGCTCTAGCAGTCACGCCGAACCTTCCCAACGCAGTCCGAGCACCCCCTTCGGGCGGTCGTCCACGAAACTCCGCTGAACGGACTGCTGCAGCGTCACTCGTCCCGGAAGGCCCATCGCTGACCGGGCATCGGCAGGGTCTCCCGGACAGCACGCTCGCACCGATGTGGGTTCGTTGCTACGTACTTGTTGAAAGACCTGCGGCACGGATCTCGCCCAAAACGCAGCCCTGGGCTGACTGCCCGGGGCGGCGTGCCGAGCCCAATTTCGTGCTCAGATCTGGCTGGCAGTGGCGGTGGGATTTGAACCCCCGGTGGACTTTCACCCACACACGCTTTCGAGTTCTGCGAACCCACGTTCAGACACGGCCGCCGGCGTCCGTCTCGTGCTCAACGAGCCCGTCCGCGGCAGTCACCGAACCCAGCCGGACGACGACGAATGAGGGTCATTCCTCAGATTCCTTCGTGGTGATCGATGCCTCAACTTCGCCGACGACCGGGCGTTCCGCCTTTGCAGATTCCGTCGTGGTACCCGAGCGGTGGTGTCCTTCACGTCGAGCCGGCTCCGTACAGCCGCCTGAGCTTGCCCACCAGAACCTCGTACACGCCTGGCGCGGCCGAGATGACGACTTGGCCGTCCGGGCTATCCAACGTACCCGTCCGAGCGCCCCCCTCGGCGGCAATGAGCAGCCCAGCCGCGTAGTCCCAAGGCTTGAGATCCAGCTCGAAGAACGCATCGAGGTGACCGCTGCCGACTGCGCACAGGTCGAGTGCCGCCGCTCCGATCCTGCGTATGTCGCGTATCTGCGGGAGTAGTTTGCCGACGACCCGACCTTGGCCTGCGCGTCGCTCGGCGGAGTAGGAGAACCCTGTACCGACGAGCGACAACGACAGATCGGTGATTGATGAACAACGGGCTGTGGAGCCGCTGAACCGGGAACCTCCGCCGAGGACAGCGTCGAATACCCCGCGGTGAAGTGCACTGTAGACAGCGCCGGCGACCACAACCCCGTCGACCTCAGCGGCGATGGAGACGCCGTATGCGGGGATGCCGTAGTAGTAGTTCACCGTGCCGTCGAGCGGGTCGACGATCCAGCGCACGTTGGTACTGCCCTGTCGCGAGCCGCTCTCTTCAGCCAGCACGGCGTCCTCTGGTCGCGCCTCAAGCAAGCCATCAAGAATGAGTCGCTCCGCTGCCCGGTCCATGACCGTGACCAGGTCGGTGGGCGACGACTTCGTGCCGGGCAGGAGGTCGTCGGCGCGGTCGGTCGTCAGTAGATCGCCAGCGCTACGGGCCAGCGCGACGGCGAGGTCACGCAGCGCCGATGCATCAGGGTGGCCAGGGCTCATACCGATCTCCTTGCCAGCAGATGCATGTCGTCGCGCAGGGCCAGGTAGCTGCGGCGGTAGACGCCGTAGAGTGCCGCGTACGTATCCGCGGTCTCGATGCGCGGTCGTAGCCGGTGCGCCACGGGATTCCATGAGTCGGTGTCGACTCCGCTCGCGTCTGCGGCCATCCGCGCGTCGCCGTACGACGCGCCGATCGTGATCGATGGGAGGTCTTGTGGCAGGCCCGTCACGTCGCTGACGATCTGGGTCCACAGATTTCCTCGTGTGCCGCCGCCGACGGCGACTAGGCGCCCGGGCGTGGCGCCGGCCTCGGCCATGGCCTCGATGTTGTGCCGAACGCCGTACGCGACGCCTTCGAGGGCGGAACGGATCAGGTGCCCGCGCCGGTGTCCGAGAGTAAGACCGATCCAGCAGCCGCGCGCCTCGGGGTCGAACAGGGGAGTGCGTTCGCCTGCGAAGTACGGCAAGAGCACCAGGCCGTCGCTTCCCGGCGCCACGGCTGCGGCCTCCTCGAAGAGTGTGCCGACATCCGTGCCGACGACATCGGCCAGCCAGATGGTGACCAACCCGGACGTCGCCATGCCAGCGGCGATCGAGAAGGTCTCGGTGGTACGGCCCGTGGCGGCCCAAAGCCCCGGGTGCGCGGTCGGGTGCGCGACCGTCTGGATGAAGAACAGCGTCGAGCCGTACATCACCATCGTGTCGCCGACGTTGCGGCAACCCACACTGTAGGACTCCGCCATCGCGTCGATGGTCCCAGCGACAACCGGAGTGCCGACGCGCAGGCCAGTCTCCTGTGCGACGGCGGGGATGACCGTACCGACGACCTCGTCCGGCCAGGCGAGCCGCGGGCGTTCGATCGATGCTGCCGTGACGTCCCATGCACACGGCCACCAGTCCATGGCGATCAGGTCGTACAGCGGGTCGGAGGTGCTTGCGGTGTAGTGGTCGATGACGTACTCGGCGGTGAGCCGGCCGACGACGTAGCTGGACGCCGAGTACCACCGGCGCGCGCGCGCCTGCACTTCCGGCTCGTGCCGGGCGACCCAGAGCAGTTTCGGGCCGACGGCTTGACTCGTGAGCAGGTTGCCGGTCCGTTCCAACAGTGCGTCGCGGCCAAGGACCTGAGTCAGCTCGCGGACTTCCTCCTGGGCCCGGGTGTCGATGCCGTAGAGGATCGCTGAGCGCACTGGACGACCGTCGGCGTCGGCGAGCAGGGCGACGGGACCGATGCCACTCACCCCCACCGCGTCAATATCGTGGAGCGGGATTGTCCGGCGGAGTTCTGCTACGAGTCCGCGGAAGTCGGCCCACCAGATGTCGTCGGCGTCGTGCTCGAACCAACCCGGTCGGGGCGACGACGTGGGGTGCGGTCTCGTGGCGGACGCCAGGATATTGCCGTCGGCGTCCGTAACCACGGCCTTGCTGCTGCCGGTGCCGATATCGACGCCGAGATAAGTCATGGCACCTCGCCGACCGCGACGATGCGTCGCGGTGGCTCGGGTGCTTGCGGGGCGCGTCGCACCTGCTCGCCATATGGCGCGGCCCGCTCCAGGGTCAGCTCGTCGTCGGTGAGCACCTGGTCAACCTCGTGCAGTTCAGCGACGCGGACGAGTGCTCGCCGACCGAACTTCGTACTGTCGGCGAGCACCACGGTCGATCTGCCGGCGGCGATCATCGCGCGCTTCAGTGGAATCTCGAGGGTATTGGTGTTGGTAATCCCAGCGATCGCATCGATCGCATCGGCACCAAGGAACGCCCAGTCGACACGCAGGTCCTCGATGAAGGTGACCGCTCGTTCCCCGAAGAGGGTGTACGTCGAGCTTAGTAACTCTCCGCCCGTGACAAGCAAATGGACATTGGGGTAATCGGCGACCAGTCGACCGATTCGCAGGTCGTTGGTGACGATTGTGAGGTCGTTCCGCGTTCTCAGCGCGATGGCGAGTTGGTATGTGGTCGAACCGCTGTCGAGCAGCACACTATCGCCGTCGCGGACGACTTCGCAGGCCGCTGAGGCGATGGCGTCCTTGGCGAACATCCGCTCCTGTTGCTTCATGGCGTACGGCACGTCGACGGCGCCGGCATTCACGCAGGCGCCGCCGTGCGTACGCTGCAGACGGCCCCCGCGGGCGAGAGCCTCCAGGTCGCGCCTGATGGTAGAGGAATCGACGTCGAGCGTGAGAGCGAGTTCCTTGGCCTCGACGTAGCCCGTCAGGAACAGCTGGCGGAGGATCTCGAGCCGCCTCTGCCCTGTGCGCATGAGCCTCTGCTCCTAGCTTGGTGTGAAACGGGCAACAAGGTAGTTCACCGAGCGCGCACACGGTAACGTGCAGATAACAGCGTTCGCAAGGCCCTTGACGCGCACATTCCGAAGGTGGAAGGTGGCGCATGCACGAATTCGTGCATCATTGTTGAGAGCAGGGAGCGAACCCGTGCAGTCCGCACTTGGCGACGCCACCCGTGACCTGCTGGGCATGTGCCGGCGGTTGTCGGCGGTGGCCGCGCCCGCGGGCAACGAGGACCGGTTGACCGCCGCCGTCGTCGAGCATCTGCAGGGCCTCGGGCTGCAGCCGCACGTCGACCGGCTCGGCCAGGTCGCCGTGGCGTTCGGAGCGGATCGAGACGACACGCCTCTCGTACTCGTCACCGCGCACTTGGACGAGCTCGGTCTGGTTGTGCGAGGCATCGACCCCGACGGCATGCTGCGCGTCCACCGGCTCGGTGGCATGCCGGAGCGCGTGCTGCCCGGCCTGCAACTGCTGGTGCATACCCGCGCGGGTGACCTCCCGGCCGTCGTCGGAATCAAGAGCCATCACCTCACACCACCTGAAGATAAGTACGTCGCCAAGCCGGCGACCGAGCTCTATCTCGACGTGGGCGCATCCAGCGCGGAAGAAGCTCGAGCTGTCGGAGTCCGCGTCGGCGATCCGGCGACCTACCGGCCGGAGTGGACCCAGCTGGCCGGTGGCAGATTTTCAGCCAAGTCCCTTGATGACCGCCTCGGTGTCGCCGCGCTGCTGGCCTACGTCGACCGGCTCGTCGACGAGAAGCCGGCCCAGCGCGTTGTCGTGGGCTTCACGACGCAGGAGGAGTTCCACGTTCGCGGCACGTTGGCGCTCGTCGCTAAGTTCGCCCCGGACGTGGTCGTGAACGTCGATATCGCGCCGGCCAGCGACACGCCCGACCTCGCCGGGCAGGGTGTAGTCCGGCTCGGTGGTGGCCCGACGCTGTCCCGCTTGTCGTTCCATGGGCGCGGCACGCTGGGCGGCCTGATCCCCCATCCGGCGCTCGTCCGCACCATCGAAACGACGGCCGAGAAGGAGTCCATCGCCATCCAGCACGACGCGATGGTGGGAGTCATCACCGACGCGGCATTCGTGCCGATGGCCGCCGCCGACGGGATCGCCGCGGTGGGCGTCGGCATTCCCGTGCGCTACACCCACTCCCCGGTCGAGACCGCGCAGTTGTCCGACGTCGCAGGATGCCTCGACTTGCTCGCCGCCACCGTCCCGCGCCTGGCCGAGGTGGATCTGTCCCGCGGAGCGACGCAGATAGCCCTTGGAGGGTTCGCGTGACCGCACTCACCGACCTTTTCGGAAAGCCCAAGGCCATCATCGCGATGGCCCACTTCCCGCCGATGCCTGGCCAGCCGTTGCACGATGCGCGTGGCGGCATCCAGGCGATGCTCGACGCGGTGGGTCATGACGTGGAGATCCTCGCAGGCAGCGGCGTCGATGCGGTCATGTTCTGCAACGAGGGAGACCGGCCGTACCGCACCGAGGTCGGGCCGGAGGTCCCGGCCGTGATGGCGTCGGTCATCACCGAGCTCAAGCGCGACCTGCCGATCCCCTTCGGCGTGGACATTCTCTGGGATCCGCGGTCAGCGATCGCCCTCGCGAAGGCCGTTGGCGCCCGGTTCGTTCGCGAGGTGTTCACCGGTGCTTACGCCGGCGACTTCGGCGTATGGAACACGAATCCCGCCGAGACACTGTCCTATCGCCGTCGGATCGGCGCGGACGACGTGAAGCTCTTTTTCAACGTGACAGCGGAATTCGCGGCACCGATCGGGGCCCGCGAGATCGGGTTGACTGCTCGCTCGGCTGTGTTCAGCTCCCTCGCCGACGCCGTCTGCGTGTCGGGCGTCGTCACTGGCACGGGGGTCGACGTGAGCCAACTGCGGGCCGCCAAGGAGGGCGTCGGATCCGATGTGGCGGTGATCGCGAATACGGGAGTTCGCCCCGAGACCATCGGGCAAATGCTCGACATCGCCGACGGTTGCATCGTCGGGACGTCGCTCAAGCAGGACGGCATCACCTGGAACCCCGTCGACCCCACCCGCGTCGAGCGCCTCCTGGCTGCCGCGGCGGATAGCGGTCAATGGGCTCCATCTAGACCAGAGGCGCAGCTCGCTGCGCCGCACCGTTAGGGCGCCAAGACGAGGAGGTGGGTCAAACTTGGCCGTCGTACTGCCGGACGTCGGCAGATCATAGGAGTACGTCGGCAAGTCTGTCCATTTGGTCACGGTCGACGGCCGGGACTACTCGAACACATACCAGTCGCAAGGGAGAACTCAGTGTACAAAATGAAGACCATGGTCGTGGTCACCGGCTTGGCAGTCACGCTCGCGTCCTGCTCCTCCGGGTCCGGGACTCCCAGCTCAAGCAACGCGAGCACGAAGGCCGACAAGGACATCAAGGTGATCACCGTCGTCAAGCTCCGTGGGGTCGGCTGGTTCGACCGCATGGAAACGGGCATCAAGCAGTACGCCAAGCAGACCGGTGTCCAGGCCTCGATGCAGGGCGCCGATGACGCCAGCCCGGAGAAGCAGACCAAGCTGATCCAGGACGCCATCGCCACGCGGCCCGACGCGATCACCGCCGTGCCGAACTCACCCGAGGCGCTCGAAGGTGTTCTCAAGCAGGCCATGAGCGCTGGCATCAAGGTCGTAACCCATGAGGCGAGCAATCAGAAGAACACCAACGTCGACATCGAGGCATTCGACAACGCGGCGTACGGCGCTCACATCATGGACAGCATGGCCAAGTGCATGGGCGGCAGCGGCAAGTACGTCGCGTTCGTGGGCCACCTCACTGCGCAAAGTCACATGGAGTGGGTGAAGGGCGCCTTCGATGAAGCCAAGTCCAAGTACCCCAACGTTCAGCGGATCGGAGGCCCGATCGAGGCTGTGGAAGACGCGAACGTTGCCTATCAGAAGACCAAGGAGTTGCTGTCGAAGTACCCCGACATCAAGGGCTTTGAGGGTAGTGCGGCGACCGACGTCGCCGGCATCGGCCGCGCGATCCAGGAGGCCGGCCTGCAGGACAAGACGTGCGTCATGGGCACTAGCCTCCCGTCGATCGCCAGCAAGTACCTCACTAACGGTTCCATCGACAAGATCTTCTTCTGGGACCCGGCTATCGCAGGCAAGGCCCAGGACATCCTCGCCGTGATGCTCGTCAAGGGCCAGAAGATCGAGCCGGGCCTGAACCTGCACCTAACCGGCTATGAGAACTTGCAGCCGATCAGCGGTACCCCTCACGCTATACACGGCTCCGCGTGGATCGACGTCGATAAGAGCAACGTTGCGCAGTACCCCTTCTGACCCGTCACTGACGGAATGGTTTGGGGGTGGGCCGTGAGAGCGGCCCACCCCCACCGGGACAACGAGAGGAGGCGGGATGACCGAGGAGCAACCACTGCTCGTGGCGGGCAGTTTGTCGAAGAGCTTCGGCGGCGTCGCCGCACTCGATAACGTGACCTTGGAGGTGCGACCCGGTGAGGTGCACTGCCTGGTCGGTGAGAACGGCTCCGGCAAGTCGACGCTGATCAAAGTGATCAGCGGAGTGGAGACACCCGACTCTGGCACCATCACGATGGACGGCCAGGCCTTCGCACGGCTCACCCCGCGGCAGGCGATCTCGCTGGGCATCGAGGTGATCTACCAGGACTTCTCGCTCTTCCCGAACCTCAGCGTCGCCGAGAACATCGCGGTGGCGACGTATGTCGCAGGCGGCCAGCGGACCGTTCGTCCGCGCGATCTGCGACGCAGCGCCGCCGAGGTGGTGGCCCGCATCGGTGTTCACCTCGATCTCGACGCACGCGTCGAAGAGTTGACGGTCGCAGACCGGCAGCTCACCGCCATCTGCCGCGCCCTCGCACGTGACGCGCGGGTCATCTTCATGGATGAGCCGACCACCGCTTTGACGTGGCGTGAGGTGCAGGCGCTGTTCCGCGTCGTGCAGTCGTTGAAGGAGAGCGGCGTCGCGCTCGTCTTCGTAAGCCACAAGCTGGACGAGGTGTTGCGGGTCTCCGACCGGATCACCGTCTTGCGCAACGGCGCCGTCACCGTGACCGGCGACGTTTCCCAGTTCGACCGGCCGGCCATCGTCAAGGCGATGACGGGGATGGTCCTCACCGACACGAGCCCTGCCGATTCCGTTCGCAGCGACCACGCACCGCTTCTCGAGGTCGAGCACCTGGGGCTACGCGGACTGTTCGAGGATGTCTCGTTCGCCGTCCGCCCCGGCGAGGTACTCGGTGTGACAGGTCTGCTGGGGTCAGGTCGCACGGAGATTGCTGAGGCGTTGTTCGGCGTCGCTCCTGCCGACCACGGCAGCGTGCGAGTCGACGGCAAGCAGGTCCGGTTGCACTCGGTGCGCGACGCGATCGCCGCCGGAATCGGATACGTCCCGGGTGACCGGCTGACCCAGGGCGTGTTCCTCGACCAGGCGATCTCCGTCAACGTGATCGCTGGCAGCCTCGACCGTCTCGTCGGTCGGCTCAACCTCCTGCGCAGAGGGAAGGCACAGCGGATGGTCGACGATGCGGCCTCCGAGCTGCGCATCCGCATGTCGTCGGCATCGGCGCCCGTGCGCAGCCTGTCCGGCGGCAACCAGCAACGGGTGGTGCTCGCCAAGTGGCTGGCGCGCGACCCACGCGTCCTGATCCTCAACAGCCCAACCGTCGGCGTCGACGTCGGCTCGAAGAGCGAGATCTTGGACATGCTGCGAGCCAAGGGACGCGAGGGAATGGCGATTGTCGTCATCTCCGACGACGTGCCCGAGCTGGTGGCGGTCTGCCACCGCGTCCTGGTCGTGCGGCGCGGCCGGATCAGCGACGAACTGGCGGGAGAGCGGCTCAACGAGCAGGCCATCTTGAAGGAGCTGGCTGCATGAGCGCGCTGGTGCCGGCGCTGCGCCGGCTCCCGGTGCACCGGCTCCGTGGCAGCAACAACGAGGGTGTGCTCGTTCTCTGCATCATCGTGCTCTCATTGGTCGTCGGCTTCTCCGACTCGTCGTTCTGGAGCCTCCCCACTCTGCTCAACATCGGCAGCGCATCGCTGGAGAACGTCGTGTTCGCCATGGCAGTGCTGATCATCATCGTGTCCGGTGGCATCGACGTCTCGTTCATGGCGATCGGCATCTTCGCCGGTTACGGCGTGATCGTGATGACCAACCACACCGGCTTCGGCGCATCCAGCGCCTGGGTCGGTTTTCTCCTCGCCGCCGGAATCGGCATCCTCCTCGGCACGCTGAACGCCGCGGCGATCGCCGCCCTGCGCCTCCCGACGCTGATCGTGACCCTCGGCACGCAAAGCATCATCCGCGGCGTTCTGCTGGCCTACGTCGGGGCGAAGGTGATACCCAACTACCCGCACGGTCTCGACAAGCTCTCCACCAACTATCTGGTCACAGCACATGGTTCCGGGGGTGACACCCGCCTGAACATCCTCATCCTTCCGGCCGTCTTGATCTGCGTCGCTGTCAGCCTGCTGTTGCGTTACACGACGCTCGGACGAGGTATCTACGCGATCGGTGGCGACCCGGAGTCCGCTCGGCGCGCGGGATTCCCGGTGTTCGGCACCCAGGTCTTCATTTACGTGTTCGCCGGTCTATTGGCTGGCATCGCCGGCATGATGCACGTAACACAGGTACAGCTCGCGAACCCCTACGAGCTCGTCGGTGGCGAGTTGGACGTCATCGCCGCGGTAGTGATCGGCGGCGCCTCGATCTTCGGCGGCAGGGGATCGGTCAGTGGCACGGTGCTGGGCGTCGTCCTCATCGCTCTCATTAAGAACTCGCTCATCCTGCTCGGTGTGCCCGGCACCTGGCAGCGGGCCACCGTCGGTCTGTTGTTGCTGGTCGGCGTCTCCGCCCAGGCACTGAGCGTGCGGTCGAGACGGCAGCACGTCGACGTTCTCGCGGAGGCGCCGGCATGAGCGACCTGACCGAGCGCATGGTGCGACGGATGCTCGCGGAGCGGAACCTGTTCGGGCTGGCAATCTTCGCCATCCTGGTCGTCGTCCTGTTCTCCATCGTCAGCGACAACTTCCTGAGCGTCGTCAATTTCCAGTCGATGGGGTTCCAGGTCGCCGAAGTTGGCCTGCTCAGCCTCGCGGTGATGCTCTCGATGCTTACCGGTGGCATCGACCTGTCGATCGTGTCCGTGGCGAACATCGCCGCGCTCGTGGCGGCGCAGCTGTTCAAGAGCCAACACGCCGATAGTGCGACGGGCGGTCAGGCGCTCGTGATGACCGTCGGCTTCATGCTCGTCGGGATCGCGGCGGGCACGGCGTGCGGCGTCCTCAACGGGTTGATCATCACGAAGCTGCGCGTCACCCCGATCCTTGCGACCCTCGGCACCTTGCAGCTGCTCAACGGCATCGCGATCATCTGGACCGGCGGTATGGCTATCTACGGCATGCCCGATGCGTTCCTCAACATCGGTACGGGTTACGTGGCCCAGATCCCGGTGCCGGTCATCATCCTGCTCGTGGCTGCCGCCGCGACCGCGGTGTTCGTCAACCGCACGGGCATTGGTCTGCGGATGAAGCTGGTGGGCGCCAACTCGACCGCTGCTCGCTACTCGGGCCTCAACAACGACCGCGTGTTGATGATGACGTACATCGCCAGCGCTCTGCTGTCGTCGGTCGCTGGTGTGCTCATCGCGGCGCGGTCGGCGAGCGCGAACGCCGACTACGGTGCGTCCTACGTCCTGCTCGCGATCGTGATCGTCGTCCTCGGTGGGGTCAACTACGCGGGTGGTTCCGGAACCGTCACAGGTGTGGTCCTGGCGGCGTTCGTGCTGCAGTTCGTTTCCAGCGGGTTCAACCAGGTCGGGTTCAACAACTTCCTCTACAGCATCGCGCAGGGCTGCATCCTCATCGTCGTCTTGGGGATCAACAGCGTGTCGGCACGCTGGAGCCCCAGCAGTCGGTTCGCGATCCTTGGCCGACGCAGACGCAACGCACCGGGCGCCGCATCGTCGCCACCGGCCGCGCTCGCGGGTAATGCACCGCCCGGAGCGTTCGCGCGATCAGATCCAGACCAACTGGCCGGTGGCCGGTCACAGGACCCGGGGTCACCACCCGAAGGAGAGAACCAATGAAGAAGCTCATCAACAGTCCCGACGCCTTCGTCGACGAGATGCTCGAGGGCCTGCTGCTGGCGCATCCGGACATGCTCAAAGCGGCGTCGGACGATCGTCGGGCCCTCGTCCGGTCCGACGCTCCGCTGCAGGGCAAGGTCGGGATCGTCACCGGTGGCGGGTCGGGGCACCTGCCGGTCTTCCTCGGTTACGTCGGCCGCGGACTGTGCACCGGCGTCGCCATCGGCAACGTGTTTTCGTCACCTTCGGCCGAGCAGATGCTTGCGGCTACGCGCGCCGCCTCAGGCGGTGCCGGCGTGCTCTACCTGTACGGGAACTACGGCGGCGACGTGCTCAACTTTGACCTTGCCGCAGAGTTGGCCGACGCCGAGGGGATTGCGACCCGGACCGTGCTGGTCACCGATGACGTGGCGTCAGCACCACCGGAGCGGGCCGCCGATCGGCGGGGTATCGCAGGGCTGTTCTTCGCCTACAAGTGCGCCGGTGCGGCCGCCGAGCGAGGTGACTCGCTCGACCAGGTCGCAGCCGTTGCCACCTCCGCCGTGAACGCCACCCGCACCATGGGCGTTGGGCTGTCGCCGGCCATCTTGCCGAGCGCAGGCAAGCCGACCTTCGAGCTCGGCGAGGGCGAGATGGAGATCGGCATCGGTATTCACGGAGAGCCGGGCGTGCACCGTGGCCCTCTCGAGAGCGCCGACGAGGTGACGGAGCGCCTGGTCGGGGCGATCTCCGACGACATGAAGCTGCAGTCCGGTGACCGGGTTGCGGTGCTCGTCAACGGGCTCGGGGCTACACCGCTCGAAGAGCTGTACGTCATGTACCGCCGGGCGTTCCGGTTGCTCGGCGACCTCGGGGTCGCGGTGCACCGGCCGTATGTAGGCGAGTTCGCGACGAGCCTCGAGATGGCGGGCGCGTCGGTGTCGGTGATCCGGCTCGACGACGAGTTGACGGCGTTACTCGATGCGCCGGCGGCGTCACCGTTCTTCCGCCAATGAACGGCGCTGGCGTGGTCGCGCTGCTCGACGAGGCGCTCGCTCGGCTGGCCGAGAGCCGCGACGAGCTGCGCGACCTCGATGCCGCACTCGGTGACGGTGACCTCGGTGTCACCGTCAGCAAGGGTTGCGAAGCGGTCAGGGCCCGGTTGGCCGACCTCACCGAACCGTCGCCCGCTGATGTGCTGCGTACAGCCGGGACGGCGTTCGCCAGCGCCAACCCCTCCACCATGGCTGCGCTCGTCGGCGGAGCGCTGCTCGTCGGTGCCAAAACGGTCGCAGAGGCCACCGATCTCAGCCACAGCGACACCGTCGCGTTCGTCCGCGCCGCTGCAGCGAGCATCGCGACCCGAGGCAAGGCCCAGCTCGGCGACAAGACCATTCTCGACGCGATTCTGCCGTCGCTCGACGCGCTCAACGCGACCACTGACGGTGACCGCCTCGAAGCCATGGTGACGGCCGCGCGGCGCGCGGTCGACGAGACGACGCCGTTGCAGTCGCGGCGCGGGCGAGCCGCCTGGATCGGCGAGCGTAGCGCCGGACACCCCGACCCGGGCGCGACGGCATACCTGAGGCTGCTCGAAGCGCTGCACGCGTCCTGGCCGACGTAACGAGGAGGAACCAGATGCTCGAGAAGCACGTGCGCGCGGCAGAGATGTCCACCGGTTCCTCGACACCCAGGAGGACCTCGGTCTCGTCTGCAAGATCAGCAACGGCGCCAAGATCGGGCCGCCCGATCGGCGGTATCCGAAGCACACCTGAGCCGCACCGGCTCATATCAACGATGAAAGGCCAATCATGAAGGCAGTTGTTCTCACCACGCCGTCGCCGCTCGACCGCGGCCCACTACAACTCAAGGAGGTCGCTGAGCCGACACCTGGTCCCGGCGAGATCGTCATCCAGGTTCGCGCCTGCGGCGTGTGCCGCTCGAACCTTCACATGATCGAGGGTGATTGGGTCGCGGCGGGTGTTCCGGCGAAGACCCCGATCATCCCCGGGCACGAGGTCGTGGGCGTCGTCGCCGCAGTCGGTGACGCGGTCGACCAGCTGCGGGTCGGCGACCGCGTCGGCGTCCAACCGCTGTGGTCGACCTGCGGTGTTTGCTCGTACTGTATGTCCGGCGCTGAGCAGCTGTGCCAGACCAAGAAGATCACCGGTGAGACGGTCGACGGTGGGTACGCCGAGTTGATGCTTGCGAAGGCCGCGCACACCTACGCATTGCCAGACTCGCTTGAGGATGTCGAGGCCGCGTCGCTCTTCTGCCCGGGTATCACCGGGTACGGCGCGGTCGCCAAAGCGCGGTTGTCCCCCGCAAAGAGCGTCGCAGTGTTCGGTGTAGGTGGCGTTGGGCACGTCGCACTGCAGTTCGCGAAGCTGACCGGCGCGGAGACAGTAGCGGTTACCCGCGGCGCAAAGCGGCTCGACCTGTCCGAGGAACTCGGCGCCTCCCGCATCGTCGACGCCTCTCGAGGTGACGCCGGAGAGGTGCTGCGCAAGAGCGGAGGGGTCGACGCAGCCCTTGTCTTCGCCCCGTCGAACGACGTCGTCCGCCAGGCCATCGAGGCCACGAAGCCCGGAGGTATCGTAGTCATCGGAGTCAACGCCGACATCGGGCCGTTCCCATTCGTGGAGGAGAAGACGGTCGTCGGCTCACTCCTCGGGTCACGGCAGATGATGCGCGAGGTCTTGCGGATCGCGGGTGAAGGCCGCGTGAGGGTCCGCGCGGAGAGTTACCCGCTCGAACAGGCCGAAGATGCGCTTCGCAAGCTCGCGCGCGGCGACGTCCGTGGTCGCCTCGTCCTCGTTCCTTGACTGGTTGTCGTCGAATTGATGCCGGACGTCGAATATATGGCGTCAGCCCGACCTCACTCGTCTAGATCGCAGTGAGCACGTCGCGGGCTGTCGCATCGTCTGTCACCAGAACGTTGATCAGCCCGCCGCGTAGGGCGCCGAGGATCGCTTCCGCCTTG
>Ga0208355_1000334_pt1 | contig 21663 bp, 18 predicted proteins | sample NGESurdeep072012_6_FD_184458 | JGI IMG/M metagenome (GOLD analysis project Ga0208355, IMG submission 184458) | Arctic peat soil microbial communities from Barrow, Alaska - NGEE Surface sample 210-3 deep-072012 (SPAdes) | ecosystem: Environmental > Terrestrial > Soil > Wetlands > Peat ... | reverse complement strand
TTGAGCTGGGGGTCGAAGCTGTAGCGGGCGCGCCGCCGAGCCTCCCGACCGTGCGCATCGACCTCGGCGCCGAGCGCGCGAGCCGTCATCAGCACGGCGACCTCGGTCGGATCGCCGGTGCTCGCATCGTCCTGCAAGGTCGCGTTGTTGCAGTCCGAGGCCGCCTGCGCCAGCGCCTGCAGGACCGGGTCCCGCCGCCACGCGTCGGCCGCCGGCTCCTGCCGATCGCCGATCTCCACCTCCCCGGTCGGAGTCCAGACCGCCACCGGACGCATGCGGTTCTCGGTCAGCGTGCCGGTCTTGTCGGTGCAGATCACGTCGGTCGAGCCGAGCGTCTCGACCGCGCTGAGGCGCTTGATCACCACCCCTTCGCGCACGAGCTCGCGCACGCCGACCGCGAGCGCGAGCGTGATCACCGGCAGCAGGCCCTCGGGAACGTTGCCTACGAGCAGTCCGACCGCGAACACGACCGCGCCGGTGAACGACAGTCCCGCGCCGAGCATCGCGAGCGGCATGAACGCCACTCCCATCGCAACCGCGATCAGCGCGATCAGCCACGCCACGCGGCGCACCTGCTGTTCGAGCGGGCTCTCCTCGCGCCCCACCCGCTCGGACAGCGCGGCGATCCGCCCCAGCTCCGTGTGCATCCCCGTGGCGAACACCACCGCGTGCGCCTCGCCCTCGGTGCACGCAGTGCCGCTGAGGACGAGATCGCGCCCCTGCAGCAGCGGCACGCGCGTGTCGAGCAGTGCCGCCGAGCGCAGCACGGGGACCGACTCCCCCGTCAGCATCGAGGCGTCCACCTCGATCGCGCCGTCCAGCAGGCGCGCGTCGGCGGAGATGCGGTCGCCCTCCTCGACCACCAGCACGTCGCCGGGCACCAGGCTGCGCGCAGGCACCGTCAGCCTGGCTCCGGCGCGCAGGACCGTCGCCTGCTCGGGCAGGAACTTCGCCAGCTCCTCCACCGCCCGCTCGGCCTGCGCCTCCTGGATGAACGCGAAGATCGCGTTGATCACGATCACGACGACGATCGCGATCGCCACCGCGGCGATGCCCGCAAGCCACGCCAGCGCGGCCGCGGCCCACAGCAGCAGCGCCAGCGGATGCGTGAACTGGCGCGCGAGCTCCCGCGGCCAGCGCACGCCGCCACGCCGACTCAGCCCGTTCGGCCCGTACTGGATCAGCCGGCGCTCGGCCTCCGCCGTGGAGAGCCCCTCGCGCGAGCTGCGCAGATCTCGCAGGAGCAGCACGATGCTCTCGGTCGCATCGACCTCAGCCGTAGGGGAGCTCTGGGCCTCTGTTCCGGGCCGGACGGCTCCGGCCGGCACGTCCATCGGTGCCGCCTAGCCTCTCGCCGCCGAGCGCCCTGTCGTTTCGCCGTGCCCGACGCTCGGTGGCACTGCTCCAGCGCCCGTCATCGAGACCGCCGGTGCATGACGAACACCCGCGTCGTGGGGTCGTTGCCGCCGCGGCGAGCACGCCACGGGCGAAGCGCCAGGTTGACGAGCCAGATCACCAGCGCGCCGGCGAGCACCGAGGAGAACCCGCCGACGTGCAGCTGGGGAACAAGCGCGCTGGTGAGCCATAGCATCAGCGCGTTCACCAGCAGCAGCGCCAACCCGAGCGAGAGGATCACCGCCGGCAGCGTCATCAGGATCACGAGCGGCCGCAGCGCGAAGTTCACGACGCCGAGGATCGCGCCGGCGAGCAGCAGCGTGCCCAGGTCGTTGCCGTAGCTGATCGCGGGCACGATCGCCGCCGCTGCCAGCAGGCCCAGGCAGTTGCCCAGCCAGGCGACGATCAGCCGCATTCCCCCGCCGCTGCTCACAGCAGCCTCGAAGCGGTGCGCGGGGCGGCCGTCAAGGACCAGGTCATGCTCCGACCCTACGCCTCGCCGGTGCAGGCGCCATCGTGCTGCTGCCGAGGTTGGAGTCGGTGGTTTTCCGCAGCAGTCGCGCGACCCAACCGGCTGCCCCACGCCGCCCCGGGGCAGCTCGGCGGTCCTGCGGCGTTGCACGGACGTGCACCGCGACAGTCCACGGATGCGAGCACGCGCCGGCTGCGCGAGGCTGAGGGCAACGTCCGCGACCTGCCGAGCGCGAGGAGCCGAGAATGACTGTGGTCGAGCCGAGCATCATCGAGCGAAGCGTCGAGAAGACGCATATCTGGCTGAACGAGCTTGCCGAGCAGCTGGGCGTCGAGGATCGCCAGTACGCCTACCGCGCGCTGCGCGCCGTCCTGCACGCCCTGCGCGACCGGCTGACCGTCGAGGTGGCGGCCAAGCTGGCGGCCCAGCTGCCGACCCTGATCCGTGGGATCTACTACGAGGACTGGCGTCCCAGCCGCACGCCGCTTCCCATCCATGACGTCGAGGCGTTCCTCGACTACATCGTCAAGGAGGGGCAGATGGCCGGCGAGACCGAGGCGTCACTCGCCGTGACCGCTGTCGCGCGAGTGATGCGCGAGCACATCAGCTCCGGGGAGATCGACGCTGTCGCGGCGGTCCTGCCGGACAAGCTGAAGGTGCTGATCGAGGCCTGACCCACACATGCCGGGTCGCAGCTTTCGGATCGGACGCATAGCGGGCATACCCGTGGGGGTGAGCCCGCTGTGGCTGGTGATCGTCGCCCTGATCACCTGGTCGCTCGGCGCCGGCTACTTCCCCGAAGCGGTCCACGGGATCAGTACGCCCGGCGCATACGCGCTCGGGCTGGCCAGCGCGCTGCTGCTGTTCGCGAGCATCCTCGCGCACGAGTTCGGCCACGCGCTGGTGGCGCGACGTCGCGGCATCGAGGTCGAGGAGATCGACCTGTGGCTGCTCGGCGGCGTCTCGCGGCTGCGCGGCGAGGCGCACGCGCCGGGCGACGAGCTGCGCTTCGCCCTTGCCGGACCGGCCGTGAGCGCCGTGCTCGGCGCCTGCTTCGGCCTCGCCACCATACTGCTGCCAGCCTCCACGCCCGCCGCGCTCAGCGCCCTGATCGAATACCAGGCACTCGTCAACGGCCTGATCTTCGCGTTCAACCTGATGCCCGCGTTCCCGCTCGACGGCGGGCGCGTGCTGCGCGCGCTGCTGTGGCGGCGCAGCGGCGACCTGCGGCGCGCGACCGAGACCGCGGCCGGCGTAGGTCGCGGCTTCGGCTTTCTGCTGATCTTCCTCGGCGGTCTCGAGCTCCTCGGTGGCGCGCCGGAAGGGTTGTGGCTGGCCGTCATCGGGTTCTTCATCGTCACCGCCGCCGGTGCGCAGGCGATGAGCGCACAGGTGCAGGCGGCGCTGTCGGGCGTGCTCGTGCGCGAGCTGATGTCGAGCCCCGTCATCAGCATCCCCGCAGAGATGTCCGTGGAGCAGGCCGGCCGTGACTTCTTCCTCGCCCATCGCTACAGCTCCTTCCCGGTCATCGATCAGCGCGGGCGGGCGCTCGGGCTCCTGACCCTCGGCCAGATCGAGGCGCTCTCCCGCGAGCAGCGCCTGCGCAGGCGGGTGGGCGAGATAGCCGAGCGCGACGCCTCGCTGATGGTCGGGGAAGAGGAGGACGTGGTCAGCCTGCTGGAGCGGGCGGCCTTCGTCCGAGTGGGTCGCGCGGTCGTGGTGGACGGGCTGGGGCGTCCTGTGGGCCTGCTGTCGATCACCGACGTGCAGCGCACGCTGCGCGCCCGCAGGCTGACCGAGGCACCGGGCGCTGCCGAGGTGCGGGGCGGCGGTCCGGGCAGGCCCGCCGTCGTGGGCTGAGCGGCCCCGGCTCCTCGCGGCACGGGCTCCTCGCGGCGCGGGCTCGTCGCGGCGCGGGCTCCTCGCCTATGCGCTCGACAGGACTCTCAGCGGGGTCATGCGGGTGACCCGCCAGGCGGGGTAGACGCCGCCGAGCACGCCGATCGCCACGCCCACCAGCAGACCGCGTCCCAGGCCCCAGGCGGTGACCGCGGGCGAGACGTAGGCGCTGACACCGAGCGCGCCCACGAGCAGCCCGCTGCCGATCACCCCCAGCAGCAGGCCTCCCGCCGCCCCGAGCACGCTGACCGCGACGCCTTCTCCGAGGATCAGCGATGCGACACGCGCGGGCGACCACCCGACCGCGCTGAGGAGACCGAGCTCGCCCTGGCGCTCCATGATCGACATGGCCATCGTGTTGGCCACGCTGATTGCTCCCACGATCAGGGCGATCACCACGATCACCAGGATCGCCTTGGAGATCAGCGTGCTGTTGGCTCCCGCGCGAAGCGCCTGCTGCGGGTTGGTGATGACCTGCGTGCCGGGCAGCGCGTGCTCGATGCTGCTGGCGGCGCTGCTCGCGCGGGTGCCCGCGGCCACCTCCACCACGATGTCGGTCACCTCGCCGGGCCGGCCCGCCAGCTGTTGGGCCTGCGCAAGCCCCAGCACGGCACCGGAGTCCTCGAAGAGGATGCCCGAGTGGTAGACGCCGGCCACGGAGAAGGCGCGTCCGTCGATTCTCAGCAGACCGCCGGGCCTGACGTGCAGAGCGGCCGCCAGATGGTCGCCGATCAGCACCTCCGAGGACCGCGTGAGCGGCCGGCGGCCGGCGAGCAGGACGAGGCCGCGGCTGAAGAAGCCGGCGGGCTCGGCGCCGAACACGATCGCCGCGGGATCCGCCTTCAGGCCTTCCACGATCAGCAGTAGCGGCGTCGCCCTCGCCACCTCCGGCCTGGCGGTCAGCCGCCCCACGATCGAGTCGGGAAGGATCGAGGCCGTGGGGTCCGACACGTTGGCCTGGAAGACGCCGAGATCCGAGCCGCCGAGATGCACGAATCCAGCGGCCGTCTCCTTCAGCCCCTGCGTGAAGGACAGCAGCGCCACGATCGTCGCCACGCCCACGGCGATTCCCGCCGCGGTGAGCACCGTGCGAGCTGATCGTTGCAGGAGGTTGGTGGTGATGATCGCCAGCATCGCCGCCCCCCCTACACCTGCACGCGAGCTGCCTCGGGGGTCTCGATCCGGCCATCCGCGAGCGTGATCGTGCGATCCGCTCGCGCGCCCACCGAGGGGTCGTAGCTGACAACCACGAGCGTCATTCCGAGACGGTCGCGCAGTCTGAACAGGAGGTCGAGAACCCGTTCGGAGGTGCGCGAGTCCAGTGCGCCTGTCGGCTCGTCGGCGAGCAGCAGCCGCGGCTCGTTGGCCAGCGCACGCGCCACCGCCACGCGCTGGCTCTCGCCGCCGGAGAGCTCGGAGGGGAGGTGCTCCGCGCGGTCGGCGAGCCCGACCTCCGCCAACAGCGACAGGGCCCGCTGGCGGCGCTCGCGGTGGTGCACGCCCGCGCCGATCAGCGGGACTTCCACGTTCGCCCGCGCCGACAGCGCTCCGAGCAGCAGATGGCGCTGGAAGACGAAGCCCACGACCTCGCGCCGCGCGCGAGCGGGCCGGGGCTCTCTCCAGATGGCCCGCCCGTCGATCAGGACCCGGCCGGCGTCGGGCTGCTCGAGGCCTCCGATCAGCGCCAGCAGCGTGCTCTTGCCGGAGCCGGAGCGCCCGGCGATCGCGATCGCCTCGCTCGGCCCGACGCGCAGCGAGACGTCGTGCAGGGCGGTGATCTGCCCGAAGCTCCTGCTCGCGTGCTCGACCGTCACCTCCGCGCCCGCCGGCTGCGTCACCGCGCGACCTGCACCTGGTAGTCGAGGTTGATGCTCGCCCCCGCCGAGCGGATCACTGCTCGGAACGTGAGCGGATAGCCCACCGCCGAGGAGGGCCATGTGAACACATCCGAGAAGCGCCCGGTGAAGGTGTAGTGAGAGCGGTGCGCCACGACCTGGTTGCCGAACAGGTACTCGTAGTCCACGCTCGCCCTGACGGCGTGTCCGCCGCGGGTGACGCTGAAGTCGATCGGCCAGGGCCTGTCGACCTTCGGTTGGTGGGTCCCCGCGTGCATCGTGGCCGTCACGCCGCCTGCGGAGGCGCGGACCGTGTGCGCGCCGGCTCCTGAGGGCACCACGGCGGGCTGCGCGGCTGTGCTGGCGGTCGAGGCCGGAGCCGGGGATCGGGTGGGGGAGCTAGCGGTCGATCCGGAGCTCGCGGTGGATCCTCCGCCCCCGCAGCCGCCCGCACCGAGCATCGTCAACGCCGTCGACGCGACGGCTAGGCACGGCGCACGCAGGCTCACGCGCGGCATCGCGGCTTCACTGCCCGAGCTGCTCGGGGCGCGACAGGCCGCGCGCCACGTCCAGGCTCGAGACCACCCCGATCGGCTCGCCGGTCTCGGGGGAGACCACCACCAGATGCGAGCATTCGTGCTCGGCCATCAGGCGCGCGACCGCCTCGATGCTGTCGTAGGAGTTAACGGTGACGATCTCCGTCGCCGCCACGTCACCGGCGCTCACCTCGAGGCGCTCGGCCGCCAGCGCCTGCATCAGGTCGAGGTCGGAGAGGATGCCCCACACGACCGTCTCCTGTCCCTTCACAACACGGGCGATGCCGTCCACGACCACGCAGTGGACGCGGTTGCGGGCCATCAGCTCGGCCACCTCGGCGAGCGTGGTCTGGGGCGGCGCGGTGATCACGCCGTAGTGCATCACTTCGCTGACCGATACCGTCGGCATTGCCGGGCTGGTCATGGCCGGTTCCTTTCGTCGTCCTGCGCTCGCGGGGGTCACGTCGAGTCGCCGCTGTCCGCGCGCTCGCCGTGTCCGGGACCGCTTCCGCGGGCGGCGTCCAGCAGCACCCGCTGCTCGGCCGCCGCGATCAGCCGCCGGGTGCGGTCGACGGCGTCGGCGCTGACGGAGATGTTCTCGATGCCGAGGCGCACGAGCAGCTCAGCGTACTCCGGGTAGACCGACGGCGCCTGCCCGCAGATGGAGGTCCGCAGGCCGAGCGCGCGGGCGCGGGGGATCAGCGCGGCGAGGTAGTCGAGCACCGCCGGATCGCGCTCGTCGAAGGTCGCCGCCAGCACCTCCGAGTCGCGGTCCGCGCCCAGCATCAGCTGGGTCAGGTCGTTGGATCCGATCGAGATGCCGGCGATGCCGAGCCTGGCGTAGCGCTCGAGGTTGAACAGCACGGAGGGGACCTCGGCCATGATCCACAGCTCGAAGCCGGGGCGATCGAGCAGCCCCGAGGCGGCGACGAGCGCGCGGCAGCGTTCCAGCTCCGAGGCCGTCCTGACGAACGGCAGCATCACGTGGAAGTTCTCGTGGCCGGCGTCCCACACGCGGCGGACGGCCTGCATCTCCAGCGCGAAGACCTCTGGCTCCTGGACGTAGCGCAGCGCGCCGCGGTAGCCGATCATGGGGTTGGCCTCCTGCGGCTCGAAGCGCTCGCCGCCGCGAAGGTTGCGGAACTCGTTGGTGCGGAAGTCGATCGTGCGGTAGGTCACCGGCCGTGGGGTGAACCCCGCCGCGAACGTGTTCAGGGCGTCGGCCATCCGCGCCACGAACTCCTCGCCGCGCCCCTCCTCGATCAGCTGCCGCGGGTGCGTGCCTTCGAGCGCCTCGATCACCATCAGCTCGGCTCGCAGCAGGCCCACGCCGTCCACGTCGAGGCTCGACGTGCGCTGCACCTGGGAGGGCTCTGAGAGGTTCACCAGCAGCCGCGTGGCCGTCACCGGCGATGGCGCGCCGGCTCCGCCGGCGACCGCGGAGGCGCCGGCGTCAGCCGGCTCGGCGGCCACGGCGCCCTGGAGCACGGTGCCGTGGGTGGCGTCCACGGTCACGATCTCATCGTCTCGAAGCGTCCTGGTGGCATTGCCCGTGCCGACGATGCAGGGGATCCCCAGCTCGCGCGTGACGATCGCCGCGTGGCAGGTCATCCCGCCCGAGTCCGTCACGATCGCTGCGGCCTTGCGCATCAGCGGCACCCAGTCCGGCGTGGTCATGTGCGCGACCAGCACGTCGCCGTCGTGGAACGCAGCGGTGTCGTGCGGGTCCGCCAGCACGCGCACGCCGCCGCTCGCGCGACCGGGAGCCGCGCCGAGGCCGCGCACCAGCACCACCTCGGGGGCGTGATCGACGCCACCGGCGCCGGTGGTGATCGGCCGGCTCTGGAGCATCCACACGCTCCCGTCGGGGTCGAAGGACCACTCCGTGTCCTGGGCGCTGCCGTAGTGCTCCTCGATCGCAAGCCCCAGCTTCGCCAGCTGCGTGATCTCCGCGTCCTGGAGAACCGGCTGCGTGCTCTCCTGCGGGCTCAGCTCGCGCGTAAGCGTGCCGCCACCCTCCGCCGGTTCGATCGCCAGCTCCTTGGGGCGCACCGAGCGCGTGGTGATCGTGAGGTCGCTCTTGCGCACCACGTAGCGGTCGGGCGAGACGCTGCCCGAGACCACCGCCTCGCCCAGGCCGAAGGAGCCCTCGATCACCAGATGGTCGCGCTCGCCGCCGGAGGGGTCCTCCGTGAACATCACGCCCGCGCGGGTAGAGGGAATCTGGATCTGCACGACCACCGCGATGTCCATGTCCGCCTGGCTGAAGCCGCGGCGGCCGCGGTAGTAGATCGTGCGCGCGCCGAACAGCGACACCCAGCAGCGTTTGACCGCGTCGATCACAGCGTCGGCGCCGCGCGTGTTCAGGAAGGTTTCGTTCATGCCCGCGAACGACGCCGAGGCGGTGTCCTCGGCCGTCGCCGAGGAGCGCACCGCGACCGCCACGTCCGCATCCCCGCCGGCCCCGTCCGCTGCCGCGAGATCGCGGTAGGCGCCGAGGATCGCCTCGCGCAGCGGCTTCGTCATCGACGCGTCGATGACCGCCTGGCGGGCGGCCGCCGAAGCCGCCTCCAGCGCCGCTCCGTCCTCCACGTCCACGCCGGCAAGCAGCTCGTCGAGCCGGCCGCGCAGGCCCGTCTCCTGGCAGAACGCCGCGTAGGCCGGGGCGCCGACCACGAAGCCCGCCGGGACCGGCAGACCCGCCCGCGTCAGCTCGCCGAGGTTCGCGCCCTTGCCGCCCGCATAGTCCACGTCCCCACTGCCGAGCTCGGCGAACGACCTGATGAAGTCGACCGGCGTCGGTGCGTCGGTGCTGCTGGCGGCGGCAGGCGCGGCGGTTCCGGCGGTTCGGCTCACGACGCCTACCCTCGCCTGTCGGGGCACGCCGGTCATCCGTGTGTTTCCGTCGATGCTCCGCGCGAGTCCCCCCGTGCGATGCGGGATTTCACGGATGCTCGGGCGGGCCGCCTCGATCAGGATCCTGCGCAGACCGCCATCGAAACACGAAAGTCGGCACAGATGCGCTCGCCGTCCACGACCCGGATAGATCGCGGCGAGCCAGCTCGCCCCGGATGCAGCGACCCCGCGCTCCTGCAAGCGCTGGCGGACCCCGCGACCTATTGCCTGCAGACACCGGTGGCCGTGCACGAGACGCACGCCTCGTGGGTGTTCGTGACGGGCGCGCGCGCCTACAAGATCAAGAAGCCGGTGGCGCTGGGATTCCTCGACTACCGCACGCTCGCGCGCAGGCACGCCGCCTGCCGCGAGGAGGTACGGGTCAACCGCGAGCTCGCGCCGGACATCTATCTCGGCGTGTGCGCCATCGTCCGCAGCGGCGCCGGCTTCGAGCTCGCGCGCGAGCACGACCCCGAGGCGGTCGAGTACGTGGTGGAGATGCGCAGCTTCAGCGCCTCTGACTCGCTCGCCGGGCTGATCGCCGCCGGCGCCCTGCGCCCCGAGCACCTCGCCGCAGTCGCGCAGCGCGTGGCGGAGTTCCACCGCGCCGCTGCCGTGGCGCCCGGCGGCGGGCCGCGGGAGGTGCTGGAGATGTGGCGCGAGAACGTCCGCGGGCTCGCCGCCGCCTGCCGCGGCCTCGGCTGGCGCCTGGACGTGGCGGACGGCTTCGGCGAGGCGTTCGCGCGCGCGCACGAACCGGAGATCCTGGCGCGCAGGCGCGCGGGGCTGATCCGCGACGGGCATGGCGATCTCCGCTGCGAGCACGTGCTCGTGCGCCCGAGCATTCGCGTCGTCGATCGCGTGGAGTTCGACCCGTCGCTGCGCCAGACGGATCTCGCCTGCGACCTGGCCTTTCTGACCATGGACCTGGAGGCGTGCGGGCAGCGCTGGGCCGCGGAGGAGTTGATCGCGGCCTACCGGCGGGAGGGCATGGACCCGGGCAGCGACGCGCTGGCGTCCTTCTACGCCGCCCACCACGCGCTGATCCGCGCAAAGGTCGCGTTGATCGCCGCGAGCGAGCGCACGGGCGAGGCCCGCCTGGAGCAGCTCGCACGCGCGGATGCCATGTGGACGCTCGGCGAGCGGCTGTGCTGGCGCGCGAGAGCGCCCGTGGCGGTGCTCGTGTGCGGCCCCGCGGCAAGCGGCAAGTCGACGCTGGCGGCGGAGATCTCGCGCCGCTCGGGGCTGGCGGTGCTGTCCTCGGACACCGTGCGCAAGCGGGCAGCCGGCCTGCCCGCCACCGCGCGTGCGGCGCCCGAGCACTACAGCGCGCAGTTCACCCGAGCCACATACCGGCAGCTCGGCCAGGAGGCCCGGCGCGCGCTCGTAGGCGGCGGCGGGGTGATCGTGGATGCCACCTGCCGCTCGCGCGCCGCTCGCGCCGCGCTGTTCCGGGACACCGATCAGGCGGGCGCGACCAGGCTGGTGGTGCGCTGCCGCGTGCCGGTTGCCGTCGCCGTCGAGCGTGCCCGGCGGCGGCTGCGCGAGGCCGGGCGCGTATCGGACGCCACACCGGAGATCGTGGCCGAGCAGCACCGGAGCTTCGAGGCGCTCGAGGAGCTGGAGCCAGCGTGCGTGCTGGAGCTCGACACCGAGCAGCCGCTGGCCGACCAGCTCGTCGAGCTCACCCTCGCGCTCGACGACCGGCTCGCCTCCTGCAGGGCGCCTCCGGCGAGCGCGCCTCAGGCGGCGACTCCGTAGAAGCGTGCACCGCAACCCGGAGAAGCCCCCGATGCCGGGCACGCCGGGCGGATCTAACGTCAGTGTGACGAGCTGGGAGATCCTCCCCCCCGGGCGGGAGTCTCGGCGAAGTCGACGAGGGCAGCGCGGTACGGCGCGACTCGTCCCTCGGCTCTGAGCATCAGGCAATCAATCGCGAAGGGAAATCACCATGGCCACAGCCCAGCAGTCCACCACGTTCGAGGCGCCCGGCCGGGCGGGCAGTCCCGTGGAGTGCAAGGAGCGGTATGAGAACTTCATCGGCGGGCACTGGGTCGCTCCGATCGACGGCGAGTACCGCGTGAACCTGACACCCGCCACCGGCCAGCCGATCTGCGAGGTCGCGCATTCCGGCGCCCAGGACATCGAGCTGGCACTGGACGCCGCCCACGCGGCCAAGGACGCCTGGGGCGAGGCCTCCACGACCGAGCGCTCGCAGGTGCTGAATGCGGTCGCGGACGCGATCGAGGAGAACCTCGAGATGCTCGCGGTCGCCGAGAGCTGGGAGAACGGCAAGCCCGTGCGCGAGACGCTCGCCGCCGACATCCCGCTCGCCGCCGACCACTTCCGCTACTTCGCCGATGTGATCCGCGCTGAGGAGGGCCGGATCTCGGAGATCGACAAGGACACCGTCGCCTACCACTTCTCCGAGCCGCTCGGCGTGGTGGGGCAGATCATCCCGTTCAACTTCCCGCTGCTGATGGCCGCCTGGAAGATCGCCCCGGCGCTGGCGGCGGGCAACTGCACGGTCGTCAAGCCGGCGAGCCCGACGCCGTGGTCGATCCTCAAGCTCGCCGAGCTGATCCAGGACATCCTCCCGCCCGGCGTGCTCAACATCGTCAATGGCCCCGGGGCGGAGACCGGCAAGGCGTTGGCCTCGAACAAGCGGATCGCGAAGATCGCGTTCACCGGCGAGACGGTGACCGGCCGGCTGATCATGCAGTACGCCGCCCAGAACATCATCCCCTCGACCACCGAGCTGGGCGGCAAGTCGCCGAACATCTTCTTCGAGGACATCATGGCGGCCGACGACGAGTTCTTCGACAAGGCCATCGAGGGCCTCGTGTTGTACGCGTTCAACAAGGGCGAGGTCTGCACCTGCCCGTCGCGGGCGCTGATCCAGGAGTCGATCTACGACGAGTTCATGGCGCGCTGCCTCGAGCGCATCGGCGCGATCAAACAGGGCCACCCGCTCGAGCAGAGCACGCAGCTCGGCCCGCAGGTCTCGAGCGCTCAGCTCGAGAAGATCGAGAGCTACGTCCAGATCGGCCGCGACGAGGGCGCCGAGCTGTTGATCGGCGGGCAGCGCAACATGCTCCCCGGCGAGCTCGCCGGCGGCTACTACTACGAGCCGACGGTGTTCAAGGGCACCAACGACATGCGCATCTTCCAGGAGGAGATCTTCGGCCCCGTGCTGGCGGTCACCACCTTCAAGGACGAGCGCGAGGCACTGCAGATCGCAAACGACACGCTGTACGGGCTGGGCGCGGGTGTCTGGAGCCGCGACGGAAGCCGCGCGTTCAGGATGGGGCGCGCGATCAAGGCGGGCAGGGTGTGGACCAACTGCTACCACCTCTACCCGGCCCACGCGGCCTTCGGCGGCTACAAGAGCTCGGGCGTCGGGCGCGAGAACCACAGGATGATGCTCGACCACTACTCGCAGACCAAGTGCGTGCTGGTGAGCTACGACAAGAACCCGATGGGCTTCTTCTAGGAGAAGGACGGCAGCTGTGGATGAGGCGAGCGTGACCGCGACCGACGCGGCGATCGAGGCGATCGAGCGCCTGCGCGCCGAGCACGGTCCGCTCGCCTTCTTCCAATCCGGCGGCTGCTGCGACGGCAGCCTGCCGATCTGCCTCGAGGACGGGGAGCTGCCCGCGGGTCCCGGGGACGTGCTGCTCGGCGCCGTCGCCGGCGCTCCGTTCTACGTCGACTCCGAGCAGTATGCGCGCTGGGGCCGGCCGTCGTTCCTGCTCGACATGCGCCCGGGGGCCGCCGAGGGCTTCTCGCTGTCGCTGCCCGATGCCCACTTCGTGACCGGCACGGCGCCGTAGGTGGGTCCAGAGCTTGCCTCCAGTCGGGCTCGGCGTTGCGGTGATGAGCGCCGAGCGGGAGAATGCCCGTAGATGGGCCATCCCGGCGCCTACACGGTGGAGCGCGACGCACTCGACGAGCTGTTCGAGGCGCTGCACAGACGCGGCTACACGGTGCTCGGTCCGACCGTCCGCGATCGGGCGATCGTCTACGACGAGATCGATCGCTGCGTGGACCTGCCGATCGGCTGGACCGACGAGCAGGATGGCGGGCACTACCGGCTGCGCCGCCGCGATGACGAGGCACTGTTCGGCTACAACGTCGGACCGCACTCGTGGAAGCGCTACCAGCTCCCGTCCGAGGTGCGGCTGTGGCGCGCTCGGCGCGAGCAGGATGGTGGGCTGACGGAGCTGCTGGAGACTCCGCGCGAGGCCCCGCGTTACGCGTTCCTGGGCGCGCGCTCGTGCGAGCTGCATGCGATGGGCATCCTCGACCGCGTGCTGCTCGGGGGCACGCGGTCGGGCGGGAGCGAATCTCCCGATCGCGCCGGGCGCGAGGACGTCTTCGTGATCGCAGTGCAGTGCACGCAGGCCGGCGGCACCTGCTTCTGCGTCTCGATGAACACCGGCCCCACCGCCGAGAGCGGATACGACATCGCGCTCACGGAGGTGCTCGAGGGCGCTCGCCACTACTTCGTCCTCGACGTCGGCAGCGAGCGCGGCGCGGATCTGCTGAGCGAGCTGCCGCACGCCCGCGCCGCCGCGGAGGAGCAGGGCTCGGCGAGCGCCGCGCACGCGCGGGCCGCCGCGCAGATGGGTCGCGAGCTCGACGTCACCGACATCAGGGAGCTGCTCTATCGCAACTACGAGAACCCGCGCTGGGAGGAGGTCGCAGAGCGCTGCCTGTCCTGCGGGAACTGCACGATGGTGTGTCCGACGTGCTTCTGCACGACGGTCGAGGACACCACCGATCTCGCCGGTGAGCACGTCGAGCGCCACCAGCGCTGGGATTCGTGCTTCACCGTCGACTACTCCCACATCCACGGCGGCGCTGTGCGCGCATCCACGCGCTCGCGCTACCGCCAGTGGATGACCCACAAGCTCGCGACCTGGATCGACCAGTTCGGCAGCTCGGGCTGCGTCGGCTGCGGGCGCTGCATCACCTGGTGCCCGGTCGGGATCGACATCACCGAGGAGGCTCGGGCGATCCGCGAGAGCGAGGTGCAGGGCGATGCAGACGCTTGAGGAGCTGATCGCGGCCTCGCCGGTGTTCGCCGGGCTCTCCCGGGAGCACCTGAGCCTGATCGCCGGATGTGGGGCCAACGAGCGCTTTGGCGCCGGCGCGCAGCTGTTTCGCGAGGGCACTCCGGCAGACCGCTTCTTCCTGATCCGCCAGGGCGCGGTGGCGCTCGAGATCGATGCGCCGGGGCGCGGCGCACTCGTGATCGAGACGCTCCATGAGGGCGAGGTGGCGGGATGGTCGTGGTTGTTTGAGCCCTACCGCTGGCAGTTCGACGCCCGCGCGACGCTGCCGACGCGCGTGGTGGCCTTCGACGGCGTCTGCCTGCGCGGCAAGTGCGAGCAGGACCACGAGCTCGGCTACCAGCTCATGCGGCGCTTCGCTGCGTCTCTGATCGAGCGCCTGCAGACCACGCGCCTGCAGCTCCTGGACGTCTACGGCCATGCTCGCGCAGACTGAGGCCCCGACCGCCGCCTTCGGCGGCGCTGCCTCCGAGCCCGGCCCGATGGTGCCGGCGCCGTTCGCGTTGATCGCCAAGCGACAGGAGACCGCGGACACATGGACGCTCGAGCTGCAGGCGCGCGCGGGCAATCCGTTCTCCTTCGCCCCCGGACAGTTCACGATGCTCTCGGCCTGCGGCACGGACGAGGTGCCGATCTCGATCAGCGGCGACCCCGATGGCGCTGGTGCGCTCGTGCACACGGTGCGCGCGGTCGGCCTGGCCACGCAGGCGATCTGCGGGGCACGCCCCGGTGAGGTGCTTGGAGTGCGCGGCCCGTTCGGTCGTCCCTGGCCGGTTGCGGAGATCGAGGGCGCCGACATCCTGGTGGTCGCCGGCGGCATCGGATTGGCCCCGCTGCGGCCCGCGATCCTCGCCCTGCTCGCCCGCCGCGAGCGCTATGGACGCCTGCTGCTGCTCTACGGCGGTCGCTCTCCCGAGCAGCTGCTCTACGCGGCAGAGCTGGAGGACTGGCGCGCGCGCGGGCTGGAGGTCGCGGTCACGGTGGACAGCGCCGGCCCCGACTGGCTCGGCCACGTCGGGGTGGTCCCGCGGCTGCTGGGCCGCGCCCACTTCGACGCTGCGCGGGCGGTGGCCCTGCTCTGCGGGCCGGAGGTCATGATGCGCTTCACGGCCGCTGCGCTAGCGCGCAGCGGCGTGGCGGGCGATCGCGTGTACGCGTCGATGGAGCGCAACATGCAGTGCGGGATCGGGCTCTGCGGGCATTGCCAACTCGGCCCGACGCTGATCTGCCGCGACGGGCCGATCTATGAGTGGGGCGTGATCGAGCCGTGGCTGGCGATCCGAGAGCTGTGATGGCCGCGGCGCGCAGGCAGACGCTGGCGGTGTGGAAGTTCGCCTCCTGCGACGGCTGCCAGCTCAGCCTGCTCGACTGCGAGGATGAGCTGCTGCTGCTGGCCGACCGCCTGGAGATCGCGTATTTCCTGGAGGCCAGCAGTGCGACGGTGCAGGGCTCCTACGACATCTCGATCGTCGAGGGATCGATCACCACGGCGCATGACGCAGAACGCATCCGCGACGTGCGCAGCCGCTCGCGCGTGCTCATCACGATCGGCGCCTGCGCGACCGCGGGCGGCATCCAGGCGCTGCGCAACTTCGGCGACGTGGAGGAATTCACCTCGATCGTCTACGCCTCGCCGGACTACATCAGCACGCTGAGCACCTCCACCCCGATCAGCGCGCACGTGCCCGTCGACTTCGAGCTCAACGGGTGTCCGATCAACAAGCAGCAGCTGCTGGAGGTGATCGGCGCACACCTCGCCGCGCGACGTCCCCGGGTGCGGGCGCACAGCGTGTGCGTGGAGTGCAAGCGCCGCGGGACGGTATGCGTGATGGTCGCCCACGGCACGCTCTGCCTGGGCCCCGTCACCCATGCCGGCTGTGGCGCGCTGTGTCCGGCCTACGACCGCGGCTGTTACGGCTGCTACGGGCCGATGGAGGCGCCGAACACAGCCGCCCTGAGCGCGCGCATGGCCGCGCTCGGCTCCGAGGAGGTGGATCTGGTGCGCGTCTACCGTACGTTCAACGCCGGCGCCGGAGCCTTCCGCGACGCGAGCGAGGCACACCTCCCGCAGGGGCCGGACGGGTGAGCGAGCCCGGCGAGAGGCGCGGGCGCACACGCGTGATCCGCACCGACTATCTCGCCCGCGTGGAGGGCGAGGGGGCGATGTACGTAAGGCTCGACGGCCGCACGGTTGCGGAGGTCAAGCTGCGCATCTACGAGCCGCCGCGCTTCTTCGAGGCGCTGCTGCGCGGCCGCGCGTTCACCGAGGCACCGGACATCACCGCCCGGATCTGCGGCATCTGCCCCGTCGCCTACCAGATGAGCTCGGTGCGGGCGATGGAGGACGCCTGCGGCGTGGCGATCGACTCCGGGCCGCTGCGCGACCTGCGCCGGCTGCTGTATTGCGGCGAGTGGATCGAGAGCCACAGCCTCCACATCTACATGCTGCACGCGCCCGACTTTCTCGGCTACGCAGGCGCGGTGGAGATGGCGCGCGAGCACCGCGAGATCGTCGAACAGGGACTGCAGATGAAGAAGGCCGGCAACGCCGTCATGGCGCTCGTCGGGGGACGGGAGGTGCACCCCATCAACGTGCGCGTTGGCGGCTTCTACCGCGCGCCCACCAGGGCCGAGCTGAGCCCGCTCGTGGAGCCGCTGGAGCGGGCGCGCGAGACGGCCCTGGCGACGGTGCGCTGGGCGGCCACGCTGCCGTTCCCGGATGTCGAGTGCGCGCCCGAGCTGGTCGCGCTGTCGGACCCCGGCGCCTACCCGATCGACCTCGGGCGCATCGTCTCCGACGGTGGCCTGGACATCGCTCCCGCCGACTTCGACGAGCACATCGTCGAGGAGCACGTGGAGCATTCAAACGCGCTGCACGCCCGCATCCGCGAGCGCGGGACGTATCTGACCGGGCCGCTCGCCCGCTACGCGCTCGCCTCCCAGGCGCTCCGACCGCTCGCCCTGGACGCTGCGCGCGAGGCCGGCCTGGGGCCGGTCTGCCGCAACCCCTTTCAGAGCATCGTCGTGCGCTCGGTGGAGCTCGTGCAGGCGTGCGACGAGGCGCTCGCGATCATCGACGCCTACGAGCAGCCCGACGCGCCCGCCGTCGAGGTCACCCCGCGCCGCGCGGTCGGGCACGGCGCCACCGAGGCCCCTCGCGGCCTGCTCTACCACCGCTACGAGATCGACGAGGACGGCACGATCCTCGACGCCAAGATCGTGCCCCCCACCTCGCAGAACCAGCTCGCGATCGAGGAGGACCTGCGGGCGGTCGTCGAACGCGGGCTCGATCTCCCCGACGAGCAGCTCTCGCTGCGCTGCGAGCAGACGATCCGCAACCACGATCCGTGCATCTCCTGCGCGACCCACTTCCTGACGCTCACCGTTGACCGTGGCTGAGACGGCGCCCGAGCGCGCGCCTGGAGCATCGACGGTCGATGGGCAGCCCTCCGTGGTGGTGATCGGAGTGGGGAACGCGCTCCGCGACGACGACGGGGCGGGTCTGGAGATCGTGCGACGCCTGCGCCCGCGCGTGAGCCTCGCCGAGATCGCGGTGCGCGAGCAGGAGAGCGAGACGCTCGGGCTGCTCGAACAGTGGGAGGGCGCCGAGGCGGCCGTGCTCGTGGACGCGATCCACTCCGGCGCGGCGCCCGGGACGGTTCATCGCGTGGACGCGTCAGCTGAGCCGATCCCCGCGCGGCTGCGCGGCTCATCTTCGACGCATGCCGTCGGGGTGGGGGAGGCGATCGAGCTGGCCCGGGTGCTGCACCGCCTGCCCAAGCGGGTCGTCGTCTACGGCGTCGAGGGCCGCTGCTTCGATGCCGGCAGCGGGCTCTCTGAGGAGGTGCAGGCGGTCATCCCGACGCTCGCCGATGCGGTGCTGCGCGAGGCTCGCGAGCTCGCTGGAGCGAGTGCGAGGTCGGCCCTCTAGAGACGGCGCTCGGCCGCGGTGAGCCGTGCCGTCAGCCCTGTAGCCTCGCCGCGGCCACCGCTGCCTGGCCGTAGGCGATGCCCCCGTCGTTGGGCGGCAGCTGTCGCGGGATCAGCACCCGCAGGCCGGCCCGCGTGAGCTCCTCCGCGCAGCGCTCGAGCAGCATGCGGTTCTGGAAGACCCCGCCGGAGAGGACCGCCGTGCGCACCCCGTGGCGCTCGGCCAGCAGCGAGACGGCGCGGGCAGTCCCGTCGGCCAGGCCGTTGTGAAAACGCGCGCTCGCGAGCGCGGGGCGGACCCCGGCCGAGAGGTCGCGCACGATCGCACGCACCGTCTCGCGCGCGTCCAGTTCCAGCACGTCGGCGTCCACGAGCGGCAGCGGGTAGGCGCCCTGCTCACCCGGCGCGGCGAGCGCTTCGAGCTGCGCCGCGGCGCGGCCCTCTTCGTGGACGCTCGCGCCGATGCCGCAGAGCGCCGAGACCGCGTCGAACAGCCGCCCGACGCTCGTCGTGATCGGCGAGGCGGTGCCGCTCCGCGCCAGGGCCGCGACCTGCCCCCAGCGCTCCGGATCGACGCGGCCGGCGATCCCCGCCGGCAGGGGCGCCTCACCATCGAAGGCGGCGAGCAGCCACGAGCACGCCATCCGCCAGGGCTCGCGCACCGCGGCGTCGCCGCCGGGAAGCCTCACCGGCCGCAGGTGTCCGACGCGCTCCACCCGTTGGAGGTCGCCCGCCAGCAGCTCACCTCCCCAGATGGCTCCGTCGGTCCCGAGACCCGCCCCGTCATAGATGGCGCCGATCGCCGGCCCGCGCTCGCCGTGCTCGGCCAGGCAGGCGGCGAGGTGGGCGTGGTGATGCTGGACTCCCACGAGCTCCACGCCCTCGCGCGCCAGCGCGTAGCTGGTCGAGAGGTAGTCCGGATGCAGGTCGTGGGCCAGCACCGTGGGCTCGACGGCGAACAGCGCTTCGAGGTGGGCGATCCCCGCGCGGAAGGCGCGCAGCGTCTCCCAGTTCTTCAGGTCGCCGACGTGGGCTCCGACCCATGCGCGTGAGCCCTTGGCCAGGCAGAACGTGTTCTTGAGCTCGGCGCCGCACGCCAGCAGCGGCGGCGCCGACAGCGGCAGGGGGATGCTCGCGGGCGCATAGCCGCGCGAGCGCCTGAGCATCAGCGGCCGCTCCCGCTCGACGGTGAAGAAGCGCACCACCGAGTCGTCGGCTGCGACGTGGATCGGGCGGTCGTGCACGAGCAGCGCGTCCGCGACCTCGCCCAGCCGCGTGAGCGCGTCGTCGTCGCGATGGGCGATGGGCTCCTCGCTGAGGTTCCCGCTGCTCATCACGAGCGCCGTGTCCGTGTCGGCGAGCAGCAGATGATGCAGCGGCGTCGATGGCAGCATCACTCCGAGGTGCGGCGAGCCGGGTGCGACCGCCGCGGCGAGGAGGGCTCCGGGCAGGCGGGCGGCGAGCACGATCGGGCGCTCACGGGCGCTCACGAGCTCCCGCTCGCCTGGAGTCAGCGCGACCAACGCGCCGAGGGCGCCGAGATCCCTGGCCATCAGCGCAAACGGCTTCTGCTCGCGGCCCTTGCGCCGCCGCAGCTCGGTGACCGCCCGCTGCTCGTCGGCCCGGCAGGCGAGCTGGTAGCCGCCCACGCCCTTGACCGCGACGATCTGCCCGGCTCGGAGCAGTGCGGCCGCAGCGGCGATCGCGTCCTCGCTGTCGATCGTCTCGCCGGAGCGGGCGATCAGGCGCACCGTGGGGCCGCACACCGGGCAGGCGTTCGGCTGTGCGTGGAAGCGCCGGCTCGCCGGATCCTCATACTCGGCGCGGCATGCGGCGCACATCTCGAACGCCGACATCGTCGTCAGGGGCCGGTCGTAGGGCACAGCGCGGACGATCGTGAAGCGCGGCCCGCAGTTGGTGCAGTTGATGAACGGGTAGCGGTGGCGGCGGTCGCGCGGGTCCCACAGCTCGGCCAGGCAGTCGCGGCACGGCGCCACGTCCGGGGAGACCAGTGCGGCGGGCTCGCCCGAGCGCCCGCTGCGAAGGATCTGAAAGCCGTGCTCGCCGGTCGCGCGCAGCGGCTCTGCGTACACCCGCTCGACCACTGCCAGCGGCGGCGGCTCGTGGGCGAGGCGCTCCAGAAAGCGCGCGAGAGCCTCGCCCGCTCCCTCCACCTCCAGCAGGACGCCACGCTCGTCGTTGCGCACCCAGCCCGCGAGCGCGTGCTCGCCGGCGAGGCGGTGGACGAAGGGCCGGAAGCCGACGCCCTGCACGACCCCCTCGACGCGCGCGCGCACGCGCTCGCGTGTCCCGGTGCTCATGACGGCGTGTTCACGGCGCGTCCTCGAGCAGCTCACGCAGCGCGTGCCAGGCGCTCGCCTGTGCCTCCTGGATTCGCGGCACGTGCTGCGAGCGCGTGAGGATCACATGGTCGGCGAGACCCTCCGCTGCGATCGCGCCTCCGTCGTAGCCGACCATCGCGATCGTGGCCAGCCCGCGCGCGCGGGCCTCCGCGAGGGCCTCGATCACGTTCGCCGAGCTGGCGCTGGTCGAGAACGCCAGCAGCATGTCGCCCTCGCGCCCGTAGGCGATGACCTGACGCCGGAAGATCGCCTGCATGCCGATGTCGTTGCCGATCGCCGTGAGAATCGCGGCGTCCTCGGTGAGGTCGATCGCGCGACGTGCCCTCCAGCCACGGGGCGGAGCGCGAAGGTCGGCCACCGCGTCCATCGCGTCTGTGGCCGAGCCGCCGTTGCCGAGCGCGAGCAGCGTGCCGCCCGCGTGCAAGCGCTCGCGCAGCGTGGCCGCGGCTGCTATCAGCGCCCGGCTGCCCTCGCCCAACGTGTTCGCGCGCAGCGCCGAGATCTCCTGCGCCTTCAACAGGATCGAGCAGCGCACATCCTCGATCACGCGTTCGAGATCGCGCTCGCCCCCCTGGGGCTCCTCGACGAGGAAGGGATAGAGGAAGCTCGAGGCCCCGAGGTCACGCGCCGGCTCCATGGGACTCCCGGCCAGCAGGCCGCGATGCTCGAAGAAGACGTGAACCAGCTCCCACAGAACGTGGTAGGCCGTCTCGCTGAGCTCCTGGCGCACCAGCGGATCGGCGACGGGAGGCTCGAGCTCCCACTCCGCGCCGATGCGCTCGAAGGCGATCGTCAGGCAGCCGCGACGGGTCGCGGCCTCGACGGCGGCGACGGTCGCAGCGTCGTCGCCGAAGGCGATCACGATGTCCCGCGGCCCGGCCATCAGCGCCACCTGCTCGCTGCTCGCTTCGGCCTCGCCGGTCAGCGCCAGCGCGGGCAGCGCCCGCTTGCCGACGATCACAGGGTGGACGAACTCGACCGCGACGTGACGAGCGTCCGAGCGCGCCTGCGGCGAGCGACCGATGGCTATCAGCCGGCCCCCGCTCCAGAAGCGCTCTGCCACGAGATGGCACACCCGCGCGAGCGGCTCGGCGGCGCGAGCGAAGAACAGCTCGTTGGACTCGGTTCGCAGCGCGAGCAGCGCTTGCAGGCGGTCGGCCTGGAGAGCGTCACCCTCACGCGAGCGGGCATTCGTGCCCGCAGGGTGAGCTGCGCCGCTCACGCCGGCTCGGCCTCTGCGCGCGCGGGCGCCGGCGTGGTCTG